>CENL01054027.1_pt1 | contig 155193 bp, 107 predicted proteins | sample 530221 | NCBI WGS metagenome assembly CENL01 (sample SAMEA2619791, study PRJEB7988) | marine metagenome | isolation source: saline water (ENVO:00002010), including
ATCGAGACTTCTTGACAGAAAAAGTCGCGGTAAAGAATCCCTGGTCATCAGGAACTGTATAACCGCCTGAAATGGGAAGATACTTCTGAAAGAAACTGTAGGGTGGCAGTTTTGACAGATCTATACCTTCAATATCGATCCCTGAATCATTCTTCTTGATGAAGTTATAGACGGCATGTACCTGGGCATCTGCATTCTGGTAGGTGATCATGGACGTCTTTTCAGGGAAGTTTTCGGCAATGAGTTTGTAGTTGGCGTCGTTAATCAAAGAACCTGCACCGCGATCTTTTCTCAACACACCTTCGATCTGTTGTACATCGTTTGAGATGAACAGCTGATTTTCTGCGATACAGAAGGCTGCTGAAGTGGGAGAGTTAATGACCGCGCCGGGAATTTCATACAGTGTGGTTCCCTGAAATTCGCGTGCCTGGCCGGGAAAATCATCACGGGCAGTCAGTGAAGCGATGATTTTCTGGAAGGCATCTGAATTCTTCAGTCCCAATGCTACAGTGAACTGACCTGTCATTTTTGTCAGATCCAGTTGTTCGCCTTCTTCGATCTGGGTCGCAACCTGAATGCGGCCACTAAGATTATCCACAATGTCTTTTTTGATGTGGATTTTGGGGCCATCTGGATTGTCAGCCATCGAATCGATCAAGGCAGACATTGCACCAGGACGCCCCTGGAAGCCATCAAACAGAGTTTCAATCGAATCATAAGCTCCGATGATACTCCAGTTGATGGAGTAGTAGGATGAGACTTTATCTGAAACCCAGACAGGCGGCTGTTGCGCCACGGCGGGGCATTTGAACATATCGATAATACCCGAGGTTGGCATCTCGACATAGGTGAATGTCTTTGAGATCGCATCGAATTCTTTGGTCGCCATGAAACTGGCTCCCCCGACGGCCTTCAGGTTGGTAATTCCCAACGCAGGCAGAAAACCCTGGACCATGCCAATTTGAGGATTGACGCGGCTGGCTACGCCCAGAATCGACTGTAATGCGCCAATCGGGTTCAGGTACCATTTAGCGACCGCCGGTGCTCCCGGATCGGTGCACTTACTCTGGATATACTGGTACTCTTTTTTGGCAGCCAGAGATCTTTGGTCCTGACCATCCCAGTTTGCCAGAACGGCTTCCAGAATTTTATCATCATTCGAAACGACAATCGTCTTGTCTTTAAGGAAGTAGGAAAACTGCTTGGCGAGAGGAACTTTGACAGGTTCGTCAGCAGCATCTTCCGCTTCAAAGGAAAAAATCACGATCTTTGTGCCGGAAATACTGCGAATGGAGCGACGGGCGCCTTCCTTGTCCATGGCGTCAGCCGTTTTTTCCAGAATCTTTTCCAGGGTCTCACCGCTCTCGCCATACTCCAGCGAGGCCAGTCCACCAAACTTACCTTCACTGCTTTTCACGAAGGCAATGCAGAATTCGCCACTGGGAATACTCAGAACATTACTTAATCCGAGTTTGGTTTCGTCTTCAAACTGTTTTGAATATTTCTCTACCAGTTTCACCAGATCTTCACGCATTCCTGCAAAAGCGGGATCACGAATCATTTCAGCCATTGAAGTCTGTGCCCACTTTTCTTCCATGACTTCGACGTCAGGGATGGAAAAATAAAACAGCGAATCCTCAGGCAGTCTCTGTGCTGCAGAAACACGATCTTGCGCAAAACTGTCCTGGGCAGTCTGCAGGAACATCGCCTGCATAAACATGAATGCAAGTAACAAAAGTGGCTTTCTCATAGGAGCCTTCATTCTTTCTCTTCCAGAGGGGATTTAAGGGAACCTCACGCTAGATCCGACTTTATGGCCCTGTCTAATACTTTTACGCGTGACGAAAATTCTACTGTTTATTTGTAGCAATTCTTCTTTTTCTGACAACCCCAACCTGAGTTCCAACCTGATCAGAGGCAAAAAACGATTTCGAGAACCGCTCTGTGGGGAATACCATCAAACTCGGACGCGGGTTGCAATAATTTTGATTTACTTTTCGGAAACGGCTGTTTTTCTGCGCGGTGCATCAAAATAGCGATACCCTGTATTCGGACTGGTTTTATCGAAAGCAAATGCATCGCGGTTATCAAGAAAATGTTTGACGTAGGTGATGGGAATCGCAAACCCCAGTCCTTCACCCAGAATCAGCTTCATATTCGTGACGCCGATAACTTCACCTCGGGAATTAAACAGGGGGCCGCCACTGTTACCAGGGTTGATTTGAGTTGTCGTCTGAATATAGACAATTCCCTGCATGTTACGATTGCGTGTGCTGACGATCCCACGGGAAACCGATCGTTCCAGACCCAGCGGATTACCGATGGCAAAGACTTCCTCCCCTTCCCGCTGCTGATCATTTTCTGCGAGATAGACGGTTCGAAATGCGAAATCTTTCTGTTGCGGAATGCGAAGCAGTGCCAGATCAAAAAACGGATTTAATGCGAGGATTTCGACATCCTTGATCTGGCGTCTCTGGAACTCACCGTTGGCTGTACGATGAAAAATGGTAACGGCAATCCGGGTTTCTTTCTCAACGACGTGATAATTAGTGACACAGTACCCTCTGTCGTTGATAATAAAACCGGATCCGAGACCACTGGGGGTCTGCACGAGAGTCACTGCTTCTCCATAAAGCCGGGCCAGTTCCTTAATACTCTTGATCGGCAGTTCGGCTACGGAGTAAATTTTGTCCTTACTCTTGGATACAGGTATTTTACCATCAGCTGTTTTTTCAGATTTACTGCGAGACCGGATCTGTTCCAGGGGAATCCTCAGTACTTCAAACCCGATATCAACCAGAAGATGATCGTTACTCTGCTTGAGTACATCGCCTTCAATTTTATGACCACTGACCAGTTCAATCCAATCTGCCTGCGCAGGACTGATAAAGCCAGGAACGGTCAATAAAAAACAAAGCAGTAGTCCGAGGTGCCATAAGTTGCGAATCATTCCGTCGATTTCCTCTCTCACTGTGGGGGGCTGGTATTTGATGTCTGGCGCAGGCGTTGATTTCTGTAAATACTATTCTTTATATTCGCTGTGGCATTCAGTGCAGGCTTTGTAGACACGGGTTAACCCCTTGTCAAATTCAGGAAAGTTATCGTCTTTCGCTGCCTGGACCATCTGCAGGCTGGCCTCCTGCATAGGATTTGCATGTCCCAGAAACCCGTTGTCGTCGACATATCCATAGCCTTCCGTCGTGATGACTTTGGCAATGGCTGCCAGTAAATGTGCTTCTTCAATGACTTTTTCTTTTTCCGATTTTAAAGCATCAGCATTGCCAACATTGGACTTCAGCCATTTGGATGCAATATCAATCCGCTTCATCAGGTCCCCCATCGAGGCGACATCACTGAATGGTATTTTATCTTTGGAATCGGGAACCCCAGCGGGCAGACTGCCATTCATAATTACAATCATCTGTTCGTATGGAATCTGGATTTCCCGGTATGATTTGGCACCACGCATTAACTGCTTCGACGAAATCCCTGCTGACAGATCACGCAGGTATTTCGCATTTTTTTTCCAGCCAATCTCGTCCGGATGCTCTGATGCGATTCCGGCAAGCGCTGCCAGAGTAGAAGTAAACGTGGGCAGTTCCAGATAAGTCGTATTATAAGTTCCGACAGACTGCATATTCTTGGTCAGGCGATTTCGAATATCCTTGACCAGCGAATCCAGAACCGGCATGGGAATGATGGTTTTCCAGTCAGTTCCACCTGATGCGGCAGCAGGAGTATCAGCTGTTTTCATTTCCGTTGCAGGAGCGGGATTCGTCGGAGTTGCTGCGACAGTGTTTCCTGGTAGCGCGACCGGGGTGACTGACTGCTGGTTCCCTGCGACAGCCAGAGGATTATCAAACCAGACATCGTAGGGGATGCCATCGATCATTTTACGGCCATCATCCTGCTGTTCTGTTTTTTTAACTGGTGTAGTCTGTGTGTTCTGCGCTACCTGCGGTGGGGGCGCAGCAGGTGCAGGAGTTACGGGTTGGGGAGCTGGTTGTGTTGTGGCAGGTGCAGGTTCACTTCCTCCACATCCAGTGAAAATAGCGGATGATAGTGTGCCATACATCAATACAAGCGTGTAATAGAACGGTTTCCCGTACCACCGGAAGGCCGGTCTGTTCATGGATGTCTCCCTCAAGTCCTTGAAATTAAACCAATTAGATTATGTGATATCTAAGCACGGCTTGCAACTGCATCTCTGAGGGATTGTAAAAATCTTCTTTCAATCTGTACAGGTTTTATAAGTCAGAATCGATCCATTTCAAATATCCCATGTGTCTACCGCAATTCGAAACCAGTCTGTTTCAAACGGGATATAGATATAATCTGACTGGCTGTAAAACTATTCCGATAAGTAAAAAGAGGGCTGTTTGGTTGATTACGCAAAAAATTGTGGATCAACCCTTGTCATCTCAAACTCCACTTATTATCTCTGACCATTATCAGGTACGTAACTGATACCGGTTTTTCACCTGCTTGACTGATTAATGGGCGACTCGTGTTGACAGTAGAGTATAATTTGACTGGTGGACAACCGCGAAAACGAACTGACTATTCACCTGCTTGATTACTTACATTCTGGAGAATGCCAACAAGCACGCTGTCGGGGGAAAACAAAAATTGATTTTTATCAATCAGCTGCCTTAATGGAGTTCACCAAGGTAGCAAAAGGAGTATTCAGAGATGAACAAGATTGTTTGTTACACTTTAGGTATGATTGCCTTGACCGTTTCAACCGCTCAAGCTCAGGGTCCCGCATTTAATCTGGGACAAGGGCAGTTGCTGAGCCAGACTACTGCAGTACCGCCAGCAGTGAGTCCTGTACCAATGCCTGAGTTGGCACCTCAACCGTATGAGCGACATGTTGCTTCACAAGAGATTCCTGTATTTGACTGTGTCAAATACAAGCGTCCTCGCAACATCGCCCCCTGTTCGAATCCGAAACTTGTATTGATTGTTGATCCATGTGCACCCAAACACAGCTGTTGCGAACCAGGATGTGTGGCTGTGGAAATTTGTGCTCCCACTTGTGCCTGCGAATGCGTTCGCTGCACTAAAGATGGTCGACGCAAAGTTTTTGATTACGGAAAATATAGCGTGGTCGTTGAATCCCACCGTGGAAAAGTCACTGTGACTTACCGTAGCTAATAAGATAGAGTAGTAGCTTCATCACAATAATTAACAGCCGGAAACAATTTTGTTTCCGGCTGTTTTTTTATGTAGTTTTGGGATGGCCTCTCCCTGTTTTGGTACAAGCAGCATAAGGTTCAGGCGACTTTGGCCAGGAACTGTGTCAGGAAGATGATAGCAGCCACCGCACCCCATGCCAGAGCAAATCCGGCCAGATCCTGAAATGTGGGATAAGGGATTTCAATATCCTTCGAGTTGGGGAACAATTTTCGCCCCATGGGTTCCGGCTCTGCTGGCAGCGTACAGGGGGCATCGATCACTTCATTGAGCTTCACCGGGGTATGCATCAGCCTGAAGAAATGGTCCAGTTTCTGCTGTGGCTGACGTGGCGTCAGGAAACTCACAAGAATGCCACTCAGTATCGCCAGGCTCATGAAACTGAACATCTGCCAGACATCTTTCATTTCCGTCGCCGATTTGAACATGCTCTCAGGCAACAGGCCCGAGTTATATAATGTATCCGCATGAAACGCGACAACACTCCAGACCACGATTCCCGTAATCGTTGAGACCCAGACGGAGATGACATTCCAGCGACGCCAGATGATTCCAAACCAGAGGCTGATCCCGATGCAGGCGGGAGTTTTCACAATGGTTTTTAAAGCGTCGATAATGTCTGTGAACGTGGTCTGAAGAATCAGTGCCAGGATCACAATCACCAGGCCTGCCAGCCGTCCGACCCAAAGATAATGCCGTTGCGACTTGTTTTTGGCGATGCATTTTCGGTAGATATTCTCCGTGAATAAGCCACTGGAAATAATCATCTGGGCATCACTGGTACTCATGACAGCCGCAAGCAGGGATGCCAGCAGCAGTCCAACCAGACCAGGTGCAATGCGTGGCAGAATATCATGTGCCGCCATGCCAAACAGCTTGTCTGCGAAATTCTTGTCTGTCGTCTCAACTTTTGCTTTTTCCTCGTCTGAAAGCTGATCATATTCAGGGCTGGCGCGAACCAGTAAAGACTGATAAATTGCCTGATCCGCCGGATCCGGCGATGTTTTCAGCGGACTGTTATCGCCCATATACCAGACAATGCAGGCCAGGCCGGTAAACGTCCAGGCGACAGTACAGAATCGTTTCAGAAAATTACCGACGGTGAAACCAAAGCGGCCTTCGTATTCGGTCTTCCCCGCTCCACAGACCCCCATGATATGTGGTTGAATCACGATGCCAGCCAGCGCAGTGATGGACAGCATGCAGACGTAAAACGGGGTAATCGGTTCTCCCATGGTGGCAGCCAGTTCCGGGCTGACGGTCAGATCCAGCATTCCTTTTTTGAGGTCGCTTTGCTCGTGGAGCATTCCAAACCCGCCTATCTCGTAAAACACGAACGGCAGCAGCAGGAATGAAAACACAATCGTCAAGATTCCCTGGATAAAGTCGGTGATAATCGCGGCACCCAGTCCGCCCGCCATCCCGTAGATCACAAACATGACGGTCACGGCCAGAATCGCGAATTCATACCCCTGCAGCCTGCGTTCCGTGATGTGAAACGTTTTTTCCTTCGTATCCCATTCAGCAGCGGGAACCATGATATTGGCTTCAACGGAAAGCCGATCCAGTTCATTCCCGGTTAAGGCATCGACCATTTTTCCCGTGCCAAACAGACCGCCGGCGATAAAAGTAATCGAGATGGCAATCCCGTAAAACGAATACATGACGGCAGTCGGCCCGTTGAAGCGGGTTTCAAAGAAATCGGCTGTCGTCAGGGCACGCATGCGGCGCATGAGTGGCGCAACAATCCAGTAAAATGGTGTGGCCCATAACCAGAGAAACTGCCACCAGATGCCCGCCAATCCTGCCCGCCAGGTACCAGCGACAACGCTGATAGCCTGCTCGCTGCTCGTTCCCGAGCCGAAGGCGAAGAACATCATGAAGACTTTACCGAATCGACGGCCACCCATGAAGAAGTCTGCCATGTCTTTGACTTTTTTAACAGACCAGAGACCAATGGCGAGAATGACAACAAAGTACAGAGCCAGTATGATCCAGTCGGCTGTGTGCAGTCCCAACCAAGTATTCTTTTCAGCAGCAAACAGCATTGGCTGACCCTCAATTTGAATGGTTGATTTGTAACTTTTGTTTCGAAATCAGACTACCGCGGATTCATCAAATATGCAAACCTACTGATGCCTGAGCGATTTCCTATGATACCTTTGACGACTTTTCAGCATCGTACTTTCAGACCAGTCATAAGAGCATAACTACTTTACATGAACATTTTGCCCTATTTCATTCAGAATAATGACCTGGCCGGGAAGGATGTCACCGTCCTGGGACTCGGGAAATTTGGAGGTGGCGTGGCAACCATCCGCTTTCTGACTGAACGCGGTGCGCGGGTTACCGTCATCGACGCCAAATCGGCAGAGGAACTACAGGAATCATTGAGGCAACTGGAAAACCGTTCTGATGTGATATTTCAACTGGGAGACCAATCCGCTGAACTGCCCACCACGCAGTTACTGGTTGCAAACCCGGCGATCCCTCCCGATCATGGCCTGTTAAGAAACGCCGCTCTACAACAGATTCCGATTACCAGTGAGATTGAGCTGTTCTGGCAACTCAATCCGGGACGCGTCATCGGGGTTACCGGGAGCAATGGAAAATCGACGACGACCACCATGATCCACAGTATCCTGAAAGCAGCCGGTCAACGCTGCTGGCTGGGAGGGAATATTGGCATCAGTCTGTTACCTGAACTGGATCAGATTCAGGCCGAGGACTGGGTGGTTCTGGAATTAAGCAGTTTTCAACTGGAGGCACTGAACCGAATTAAAGCCAGCCCGCAAATCTCAGTCGTCACCAATTTCAGTCCCAATCACCTCGACTGGCATCAGAATCTGGAACATTACCGTCAATCCAAGCAGACGATTCTGCGCTGGCAGACGGAATCTGATGTGGCGGTTCTCAACCAGGATGATCCGGAATTACAAACCTGGCGAACCGCAGGAAGCATCCTTACTTTCGGCACGCGCTCTGACCTTTCCCCTGATTTGCTGGTCGATCAGAATCGGTTTCTATTGAAAGATCAGAGCGAAATACTAACCCCCGAACTGCATGTTCCCGGCGCACATAATCGTTGTAATGCAGCAGCAGCAATACTGGCATGTCGGGCTGCAGGTATTGCTGTCCCTGAATTAAAACTGGGACTCGAGTCTTTCAGGGGATTACCGCATCGCCTGGAATTCGTGGGCGAATATCAGCAGCGCAAGTTTTACAATGATTCCCTGGCGACGACCCCGGAATCTGCCATCTGTGCTTTGGATGCTTTCCAGGAGACTCCGGTCATCCTGCTGGCGGGAGGCTCTGATAAACAGGTGGACCTTTCGGAATTTGCGCATCGATTTCGAAGTCAAACCAAAGCCACGGCTTTGATGGGACAAACCGGTAAACTGATGTTTGATTCCCTGCCGGAACCGCAGGGTTCAGATCAAATGTATGAGGCAGTGATTTCTCAACCTCACACCTCTTTTGAAAACGCATTTCGCTGGGCGTTTCAACAATCTTCACCAGGAGATGTGATTTTACTCTCCCCGGGTTGTGCCAGCTATGACTGGTTTTCCAGTTTCGTCGCACGGGGGGAGCGTTTTCGAACCCTTTTTCAGCAGTTGTTTGAAAAAGACGGGGCAGGCTAACCCAACAGCGACGTTTTATGTGGTTCTCCGGGGATCTCCCGGACGTACTGGGGAACTGCATAGCCTGGCAGGCGGGTGCGAAGTTCTTCAATCAGTTTCCGCCCCTGCGCTTGGGGGACTTCAAAATGTGCTGCACCTGTCACACGATCCAACTGATGCAGGTAATAAGGAATGACCCCCAGGTTGACCAGTTTTTCTGATAATTCAATCAACGTCTCTGCGGTATCATTAATCCCTTTGAGTAAAACGGACTGATTCAGAACCGGGATACCTGCCTGCAGTATCTGCTTGATCGCAAGTTCGACATCGGGCGCAATTTCATTGGGATGATTTATGTGAATCACCATCCAGGGCATGGTGCCCTGCTCCGTCAGACCGTGTAGCATTTCCAGCAAGCCAGCGTGGATTCGATCGGGTAGTACCACAGGCAGACGGCTGTGAATCCGGAGTCGCTTTACGTGAGGGATCGCAGCAATTCTGTCACAGAGACCATTCAGACGGAGATCTGTGAGTAAGAGTGGATCTCCGCCGCTCAAAATGATTTCCTGAACAGTTGAATCCGCCTGCAGCGAATGCCAGACGGGCTCCCAATCTGCTAATGTGCGGGGTTCATCGCCATAAGGATAATGCCTGCGGAAACAATAGCGACAGTGGATCGCACAGGCTCCACTGACCATCAATAATGCCCTGCCATGATATTTCTGCAGGATTCCCGGTGTGGCCCGCACATTTAAATCGCCAACCGCATCTGTTTCAAACCCTGGAATATCTGCATTTTCCAGTTCAACGGGCAGGATTTGTTTCAGGAGCGGATCGTCGAGACTGCCGGGTTCTATTCGATTCAGATAACTCACTGGAACCATGAGTGGGAACAAATGGGCACTTCTCCGGGCTGGTTCCAGCAAGTCCTGAGGCAGATTCAGTCGGGAAATGAGTTCCTGAGGATCACGGATGGCCTGGGCAAGCGATTTCTGCCAGGTCGTTTCTGAAAGTGATGTTGCCATTATAGAGTGTGTAATCCAGTAAATTAGCTCATGATTCCGGAGAAGGACGTTGTATGATCAGGGAGCAGAAATTGAATGACATTTCGGTTGCTCTCCGTTTGCAACGGTTCGAAGATATGTTATTCTCTCGCCCTTGGAAACAAAACTCAAATGACCTTTTCCCCACACTTTTATTGTCAGAGAAATTAAGCGATGCCACAAATCAGTACAGGCGATTTTCGCAAGGGTGTCAAAGTGATCGTCGACGGTGATCCTTATGAAATGATTGAAGTCAACTTTGTCAAACCGGGCAAAGGCCAGGCTTTGTACCGCACGAAATTACGGAATCTGCTCAAAGGGACGATCCTTGACCGCACCTATAAAAGTGGTGGTGAAAGTCTGGAACAGGCCGATATCCGTAAAGGTGATGGCCAGTACATGTACAAAGATGCGACTGGTCTGCACTTCATGGATAATGAATCCTATGAGCAGTACACCATTGACGAGTCGGTTTGTGGAGATGCAGCGGATTATCTGCTGGACGGTGCCATCTGTAATCTGCTGTTCTGGAATGATCAGCTGATCGGTATGGATCCTCCCCAGCAGGTCGTAGTAGAAGTCACTTATACCGAACCCGCAGCCAAAGGAAATACCGCCACCAATGTGACCAAACCGGCCACGATTGAAACCGGCGCAACGGTTCAGGTTCCCGCTTTCATCAATGTGGGCGAAAAAATCAAAGTGGATACGGCAACCGGTTCTTATATTGAACGAATTCGCGACTGAAAATAGATCAGGTCTCAGGGTGAATTCAGAGTTTTCTGCCTGATTTTTGCCTTGAGAACGAATAAGAGCCCCCAAACAGGCTCCAAATGCTTAGATTTTATGATTCTTTTGCGCAGGTTTCATGAATCAGGCATAAATGATATTGAATTATTCACTAGCGTCGCCAAAAATAGTTGAATCATCTTCGTATCAGTAACTGAGCGAAGAGTTTAAGGGAGAGATGAGTAGAGTCTCAAGGAATTCGCACTGAACGCCACCATGGATCTCAAGGAGGATTGACATGGATGTCTGGAATCTGATTTTGTATGTCGTCGCATCACTTTTGGCTTTGAAGTCGTTGGCTTCCCTGATGACGCATCATAAGAAAGTCGTTGTCCAGCAACTGGCACTTGAATATACCCAGGAAATCTCCCCACCAGGGAATCATGCGGCCGAGAACAATCCTACCGAGCAGCAGATGGAACGGAACTCTGCAGATCAAAATGCTTCCGCAGCTTGAATACTGGCGTCGCTGATTCAGTACACGCCAGTAATTTCGTTTACGGCACGAACGTCGACCCATTAATTTAACCAGTAGTAAAAGCAGTCCATGTCTCACGTTGATCAAACCAGTGAATCCAATTCCGAACACACGTCGGTTGAAACTGCCGAATGCCAGTCAGATGTGGTGACAGATCACAACCACAAACTGTATATCGAAACGGTTGGCTGCCAGATGAATATGCTGGACAGCGAACTCGTCGTAGCCGATCTACGGAAACGTGGTTATGAACTGACCCAGAATGTGAAAGAAGCGGAAACCATTCTGTTCAATACCTGCAGCGTCCGGGAGCATGCGGAACACAAGATTTACAGTTCTCTAGGCAGGCTCCGTTACGGTGCCCGGAAAAACCCCAAAAAAGTAATCGGGGTCATGGGCTGCATGGCTCAGAAAGATCAGAAGCTGATTTTTCAAAAAGCACCCCAGGTCGATTTTGTTGTAGGAACCGGGCAGTTGGCGCAAGTTGCCAGCCTTATTGATAAAGCACGTGTCAACCACAGTCAGAATCTGCGCAGTCGTGAATTGGCAGTCGGCCTGGGCCGCAAGGATGGTAAGCTCGCGGAGATTACCAACAGTTTTCAGAGTTATGATCCACTGCGCGATCCGGAAATGCGTCCCTCTCCTTACCAGGCATTCGTACGGATCATGATTGGCTGTGATAAGTTCTGTTCTTACTGCGTTGTGCCTTCGACCCGCGGTCCCGAGCAGAGCCGATCTCCCCGTGAGATCCTCTCAGAAGTCAAAGTGCTTGCCGATCAGGGCGTCAAAGAAGTCACACTGCTGGGGCAGACCGTCAACAGTTATAAACACACCCAGGACGGTAAGCTGTTTCGCCTCTCCGATCTGCTTTACCTGATCCACGATGTGGAAGGGATCAGCCGGATCAAGTTTGTCACCAGCTATCCCAAAGACATGACCACTGACTTACTGGAGGCGATTCGGGATCTGCCGAAAGCAACTCGTTATCTGCATGTTCCGCTGCAGCACGGTTGTAATGATGTTCTGAAAGTGATGAAACGGGGTTATACCGTTGAAGATTATCGGGAGATGATGCAGCGCGTGAATGAGATTCTCCCAGGTTGCTCTGTGTCGAGCGACTTTATCGTCGGTCACCCCGGTGAAACCGAAGAATCGCATCAACTCAGTCTGGAATCAATTCGCGAGTTTCGATTCAAAAACAGTTTCATTTTCAAATACAGCGAACGTCCCGGTACCAAAGCCGCAGAGCGTTTTAAAGATGAAATTCCAGATGCAGTCAAAAAACGACGCAACAATGAAATGCTGGATGTGCAGAACCAGATCAGTGAAGAAGACAATGCGGAGTTCATAGGCAAACAGGTAGAAGTTCTGGTCGAAGGCCCCAGTAAATCAGCTCAGAAAGCAATTGAGGAATCTCTGGCAGAGCAGTTGGTTGGTCGTTCCAACTGCGATCGCATTGTGGTCTTTGATGGAAACCCGCGATTAGCAGGCTCACTGGCTACGGTCGAAATCTTCGATGTGACCCCGACGACGCTGATTGGCGGAATTGTCACGAAAGAGTTTCAACACAATCCTGGTTCGTCACTTCCGATTCTGCAGTAACGCGGCCGATTATAACAGGCCTCGAAATGCCTCCTCGAGCTTGGGGTACGCGAATTCGTATCCCGCTGCCTGCAGCTTCTGAGGTGTCACCCGTGCACTGCACAACATCAGCGCCTGTCCCATTTCGCCAAAGATCGTATTAATAGCCCAGGCAGGGACCGGCAGGCATGTGGGTCGCGCAAGGACGTTTCCCAGGGTTTTGGTGAATTCCAGATTAGTGACTTCATCGGGGGCAACAAAATTAACAGGCCCCTGTATTTCAGAATGCTGCAGACAGAACAGAATCGCATTTACGACATCCGGTAATGCAATCCAGCTCCAGTACTGTGAGCCGCTTCCCAGTTTTCCACCGACGCCGAATTTGAACGGTGTCAGCATTTGCCCCAGTGCCCCTCCCTGCTTATCGAGAATCATTCCAAACCGCGTATTGACGACACGGACGCCCGCATCTCTGGCTGGTTGAGTTGCTGATTCCCAACCTTCACAGACATCGGGCAGAAAACCTGTTCCACGAGGACTGTTTTCATCGAGCCGCTCATCACCGCGATCCCCATAGTAACCGATCGCGGAGGCACAGATAAAAGTCGCAGGAGGCTGCTCCAGTTGAGCCATGGAATTTGCCAGCAGACTGGTTGACTGCACACGACTGTTATAGATTTTCTGTTTGATCTCAGGTGACCAGCGTTTATCAGCAATATTTACGCCGCCCAGATGAATAACAGCATCAATGCCTGCAAAGAGACTCAAGTCCATGCAGTCACTGCCGGGCTGCCACATGACGGTCGTACCCTGCTTTTCTGCAGACTGCTTTCGAACCAGTCGCACAGCTTCATAAGCTGGATCAGCATCCAGTTTCTGGCATAAGTGGGAACCAACGAGTCCGGAGCTGCCTGAAATCAACAGTTTCATTCGAGTGTCTTTTCCATGGTGAGGGTTCACGTTAGTATGAATTAAAGCAGACTTCTTACATGATCACAATCTGTCGTCTCGTCTATCTTTAACAATCATTATAGGCAACTTTCTGGTATGGATCGCTTACAAATTCGAAATATGTTACTGCAGACGTTTGAAGATTTTCAGATGACACGCAGTGAACGTTCTGCGCTCAATCAGATTTTTTCGCATATCAACCTGACAGATCATAATCTCTCCTTAATTCGCAATGAAGCGTTCCAGATATTTCGCGAAAATAAACCAGCTGACGCTTCCGATACAGATGCACTTTCCTGGCTGGAAGATCTGATGAAAATCCTGGCGAATACCAATACCCGGGAAGCGACCCTCAACTCGGAAGCGTTATTCAGTCCGCATGATGATTGCTCGCATCGAATCTGCCGCATGGTCTCTTCCGCCAGAAAAAATATTGATATCTGTGTATTTACCATCACCGATGATCGCGTTACAGAAGCAATTCTCGACGCTCATGCACGGCAGGTTCAAGTCAGAATTATTACCGATAATGATAAGTCATTCGATCGAGGCTCCGACATTGAGCGCCTGGGGGAGTCGGGCATTCCGGTCCGAATTGACCAGAGCGAATTTCATATGCATCATAAATTTGCCCTGTTTGATTCCGAGTTTGTCTTAACGGGCAGTTATAACTGGACGCGCAGTGCTTCTTTTAACAATTCTGAAAATCTGGTGATCACCAATGATCCCGGATTGCTGATACGTTTTGAGTCCGAATTTGAAAAACTCTGGAATGACTTCCTCGTATAATATCGGCTAAGTTAAAGATCGAATCCCTGGTTCCACTCAATCAGAAAGTAGTGCTGACGATGAAAAAAACGAACCTGTTGAGAGCCTCTTTATTCATTCTGCTGACACTGTTTTGGCAACCGTTTGCACAGGCAACGACTGCGCAACAGACTCGCCCGAATGTTCTGGTGATACTGGTGGATGATCTGGGATATGGAGATTTAAGCAGTTATGGCGCCACCGATTTAAAGTCACCTCATATTGACGAGTTGTTAAACCGGGGTATGAAGTTTAGTAATTTCTATGCAAACAGTCCTGTTTGCTCACCGACACGGGCCGCTTTATTAACTGGTCACTACCAGGATATGGTCGGGGTACCGGGAGTGATTCGAACTCATCCCGAAAACAGTTGGGGTTATCTCAAACCATCTGCGGTTACGCTGGCTGATGTATTTCACAGTGCGGGATATCAGACGGCAATCATAGGCAAATGGCACCTGGGTCTGGAATCACCGAATACACCCAACGAACGGGGATTTGATCTCTTTCGTGGCTTTCTGGGAGATATGATGGACGATTACTATCTCCATCGCAGGCACGGTGTGAACTACATGCGGCGGAATCAGAAAACCGTTGATCCCCAGGGCCATGCGACTGATCTATTTACCGACTGGACGTGTGAGTACTTAAAGCAGCAGGCGACCTCCGAAAGCCCCTTCTTTCTATACCTGGCGTATAACGCTCCACATACTCCCATTCAGCCTCCAGAGGACTGGCTGGATAAAGTGAAACAGCGTGAAACCGGTATCGATCCCGGCCGGGCCAGACTGGTGGCATTGATCGAACACCTGGATGCAGGAATCGGCAAAGTGATTCAGACACTCGATGACACAACATTGAGTGACAACACTTTAATCGTCTTCAGTTCGGATAACGGAGGACAGTTAGGTGTAGGAGCCAATAACGGAGCCCTGCGTGATGGCAAACAGAGTATGTACGAAGGTGGATTAAAAGTTCCCACCGGAGTGGTCTGGAAAAACCATATCGCCCCGCATACCGAAACGGATTTCATGGCAATGAGTATGGACATATTTCCCACGGTTTGTGAAGCAGGTGGAATCAAGGTCCCCAGTGGATTAGATGCAGTCAGTTTTCTGCCAACCCTGCAAGGCAAACAGCAGAAACCTTTACGCGCTCACTGGTTCTTTCGACGTCGTGAGGGGGGAAATCGTTACGGAGGAAAAACGATCGAAGCAGTCCGCAGCGGACAATGGAAACTTCTCCAGAACAGCCCGTTTAAGCCACTGGAACTCTATGACCTGCAGACAGATCCTCTCGAACAGAAAAATCTGGCTGAGAGCAATCGCCAAAAATTTAATCAGCTCTCAGGATTGTTAAGAGCAGAGATTCAGCGGTATGGGAGTGTCCCCTGGCAAAAACCGCTTTCGCCATACTCCAAAGATTAAGAACTCCCCCTTCACGGTCATTTATAGATGATACAACCCTTTAGATTTGATTTCAGATCTTCAAGCGTCTGAGGCTTTGCCGGGGTTCCATACAGAAAGATTTTCCGCAGGCGCGGGAACCGTGTCAACTTACTGATTTCTGCGTCAGTAACGCGTGTATAGGCAATTTCCAGGGATTGCAGTTTCGGTAAATCCGTGATTAATGACAGTCCTTTATCGGTCAGATTCGTTCGATGCAGATTCAATGATTCGAGATAAGGTAGATTTGACAGCTTAACCAGATCAATATTTTTAAATTTTGCATTGGTCAGGTCAATTTCGCGGATCGCAAAATTTCCCTCGGGAATTTTAGCTGCGGTATCAATCGGAAGCTCACTGTGTACCGGAATCACGGTTCCGCCCAGTTTGAGTACATATTCGGTGGCTTCTTTACTGTTCGGATCATGTGCTCTACCACAACCCGCAATCAGAACACAAACGCTTAACAGAAGTCCCCTCAGCCAGCGGTTTGATTTTGACATTTTGAGATTGGCTTGCATGCTGATTCCAGATGATTCAAAGGTCAGGCTCTCAGAGTGAAAAAGGGCCGGTTTCATGATACCCGGGCATAACAACCACATTTCCCTGATTTCAATCAGACAGACCTGAGAGTCGAAATAATATATACCTGATGACAGGCTGGCGAAATCAATATAAAGCAGCCTATAATAACAGATCACACGTGCATCATAATCCTTGACTGCTGATCTGTGAAGCACGCTGAAACAACTCCCTCTTTCTTTTATGAACTAAAACAAACTGTAAAAAACGAATGACGGTCTGAATTTCAATTCGACGTTATTTCATTACGAATTCAAGTGAGTGTGACCTATGATGGCGGCAATTGACTCGGAACGCGAACTTACTGGAAGAACCCATCCCGCGTGTTGTAATCTGGATTTATTGTTGAAAAATTGCCAGATTGAGCAGGTCAGGAGATCCGGCCCGGGAGGCCAGCATCGCAATAAAGTCGAAACCGGCGTGGTCATCAAACATATCCCTACAAACATTACCGGGGAAGCGTCTGAAAGACGTCAACAGGGGCGTAACCGCTCAATGGCCCTGTTTCGCTTGCGTGTAAATCTGGCGTTAGGCTATCGCATCTCAGAAATATCGGATGCTCCTTCGTTACTCTGGCAACGCAGAATCATGAAGGGTACTCTGAAAGTCAATTCAGAGCATGATGAGTTTCCGGCGCTGCTTGCTGAAGCACTCGATACAATTACCTGCTTTGAATTCGATGTGAAAGCCGCGAGTGAGTTTCTGAAATGTTCATCCTCTCAGTTAATCAAGTTTTTAAAGAAAGAACCTCGAGCATTTGCAGCAGTCAATCAACGTCGGCTCGAAGCGGGCCTGCATCTTCTGAAATAATTTCTTCAGTAGCGCAAATCCGGACTGACAGGAATCAAAAGCTTCTTGAACTCGCTTGAATTCAGCGTAGATCTTTCTCCAGTTGCTGCTAGAATAAATGAATCAAGAGGAAGGTTCTTTCTTGTGAATCTACAGTCTTCCAGGGTATTCCACGGTATTGACCATACATGATAAATAACCTGCTTGTGTTCTGGCACAAAAGAAGTGAGTGGCGCCCCTGGCTGATCTTAATGCTGGTGGGAATCTTCATCTTTACTTACACCTTCCAGTTCCCGCTGACTCTGAAAGAAATACACCATAATCTCCCCCTGATCCTGAGATTTGCCAGCGCTGGATTTTTCTTGTGGGGCCTGGCTAACATCTTGCTGGTCTTCTTCCCGGATTTAGAACGTTTTCAGGTAAAACGGATCGGGAGAAATCGAGTTTCACTGCCCCGCGATGGTGTTGTCTATCTTTTGATGATGACCGTGCTCTTTATCGGTTCGGTTCTGTCTCGTGAAAATATGCTGATGCTGGTGTTCGCCATGATGACCGGCCCTTTTGTGTTGAATGGCTGGATTACATACAGCATGCTGAAGAACATCCAGTTGAAACGGATTATTCCTCAACGCGTAATGGTAGGAGAAACGTTTACTGCAGAGATTCTGATGGAGAACAATAAACGGGTCATCGCAGCCTACCTGATGGAGGTCAACGACACGTTTAAAAATCAGAATGAGAATCTGGAAGCCTCAGTCGTGTTTCGACGGGTCGGACCGCGGCAGAAACTCTCTGCGCATTATTATGTCAAATTAATGCATCGGGGTATTTATCAGTTTGGACCACTTCACGTTTCAACGCGTTATCCACTGGGGCTGGTCAAACGCGGGGCCATTTTTCACGAACAAAATGAAATTATAGTACACCCACAGATTGGTCGTTTAAGTTCACACTGGGCGGAAGATTTTTTTTCCATCGCAGAGATGGCCCAACAGAACCGCAGTCGTCGTGGTGTATTTGATGACGAATTTAATCATATTCGCGAGTATCGAACAGGCGACAGTCAACGTGCGATCCACTGGCGCAGTTCTGCGCGACAGGGAGAGCTGATGGTTCAGGAATATCATCAGACTCGAAACTATGATCTGGTGATTGGTCTGGATTTGTGGCAGCCGGGAAATGCAAACCAAATGCAGCGGGAACGTGTGGAGTGGGCCATCTCGTTTGTTGGGACATTGTGTCGGGAACATCTCAAGAACAGCCGTGATACTAAATTAACACTTGTTTCACAGGCAGCGACTTTGGAAGTATTAGAAGTCGGCATTGGTTCACAGGGGCTGGAATATCTGCTGGATTTTCTGGCGACGCTGGCACCGGGTAAACAATCCGCGTTAGGGGAATTTGCCAAAATTGTCTCTGAAACGGCCTCGGCGCGTACACGAACAGTTCTCGTTACAACACGGGAAGAAGAAAGTTCTTCAAATCGATTCAGTTTCAGTTCTCTGCTGGGGTCCCGCGGAAAAGAGATCGCCGGTTCCTGCAAAACGATTGAGGCCGATCCGGAAATTCTCAGTCGCTGGCTGGTACTGGAATCGGACTGATAGTAACCACATTATTTTTGAGAGCCTGACAGGTGAATTTAACTCTCACATTTCAGATCAGCATATACCTGCTTGTTTCTTTATCCAGCATCATGTTTATGATGGCAGAGGGGGGAGTGTTTCCACAGCTGATAACAATTCCTCTCGGTCTGATCACTCTTTTTTTTACAGACCGCTGGGAAAAATTCAGTCTCAGCCCCCTCTGGGCAAATATTCTGGGGCTTCTGGCATTTCTGGTTGTGTGTGCGGAATTTACTTCCGATATCGAAAGCCGGTTACTCTCTGGAGCACATTTTCTGGTTTATCTGACCTGGATCATTCTCCTGCAGAAAAAAAGTGATACTCAGTACTGGTGGTTATGCGCGCTGGGTTTTCTGCAGATTGCTGTGGGAGCCGTGTTGACCGAATCTGGTTACTATGGTTTCTTGCTTGTGATTTACCTGTTCCTGTCGATCTGGACGCTTTCCGTCTTCTCGTTGCAACGGACACGCAATTCCTTTCTGCAATATGATTCGTCATCCCCGTTTCCGAAATCCGGAACTGTCAGGCAGGATCCCGGGTATTCACCTTTTAATCAGAAGAGTTATGTTCGCGGTGGTATTCAAACAGATCTTTCCAGGCAATGGCTGTCCATAGAATTTATTGGGGTCTGTTTTGGATATTTTGCCAGTGCCTTGCTGATTTCCATGTGTTTCTTTTTATTGATTCCCCGCTTATGGGTGAACCGCTCAATCTTTGATAATGAATCCCTGGCCGCGAGTGAAAAACCGATGGTTGGATTTACAGAAAAAGTCCAACTGGGAGAAATGGGAGAAATTCTGGAAAGCACGGAACGCGTACTGCAACTTTCCATTTACGACAACGAAACCGATGAGCCCGTATCCGTCTCCGATTTTGTAGCGCGATTCGGCACGGAAGAACCCCTGTTCAGGGGGGCCGTACTTTCAAGTTACAAGAACGGGAGCTGGAGTAAAATACGACGCCGGTCGCGCTGGAGGCTCTATAACTCGAAAGAACTTGACACCAGGCAGCTTTATCGACAGGAAATGGTATTGGATTCCATCGGTACCGAAGTCCTGTTTATCATGCAGCCTTTTGTCGGTATGGATATGTTGAGTAAAACCGAAAACAGTTTAAATCTGGAAACACTGGAAATTCGTCAGACACAACCTCCTGATGGCGAAGGAGAGACCAGGTACAACGTCTTTACTGCGAAAAAACAGTCTGACAATATCGTGATGGATCAGTTGGATAATGAAGCAATTTATCTTGAATTACCGGAAGAGGATCTGAAACGACTGATTTCATTTACTAAGAAACTGATGGCTGATCAACCGGAGTTGAAGACCGATCTTGAAAAAGCGAAGTTCATTGAATCATATCTTCGGGATTCCGGGGAGTTCAGTTACACGCTGAATATGTCAATTCAGGATCCGAAAATCGATCCCGTCGAGGATTTTCTCTTTAACCGTAAATCGGGGCACTGTGAATATTACGCATCTGCCCTGTCATTAATGTTACGTGCCATCGACATTCCCACACGCGTGATCAGCGGTTTTAAAGGGGGCGAAGAGGGGTATATTTCGAATCAATTTGAAGTACAGCAGCGTTATGCCCATTCCTGGGTTGAAGCTTTTATTGACGACCGCTGGCAGACTCTGGACGCTACTCCCAGTCTGCAGCGTGCGGAAAGCGTTGCGCAGAACGCGGCTCCCTTAGGCAGCTGGAAAAGTATCTCCAATGCCCTCACACAATTCTGGAATGATTATGTCATTGGTGTCTCGTTTCAACGTCAGAAAGCTGCCTTCTACGATCCGATGCTGCGTGCTGGTAAGAGATTAAAAAATCGACTGTATGATTTTCGTGTAACGGTAGTTGGTATAGTTAAGTCGATCAGGGCTTTTCTTTCATCCCCGCGACGCTGGTTCAGCTGGGAGGGGGCTGCTGCCGTTTTCATCATTGCCGGCCTGTTCTTTGGGATAAAGTGGCTGTTGGCAGTAGCCATTCGGATGTTTAGAAAACTACTCCAGAGGCAGGGAGAGCAGACGCGACAACTGCGTGCGGGAAATGTAGTATTCTATGAAAAGTTCCAGGCTTTGCTGGCAAACCGTGGCCTGGTGCGTAATCCTGTTGAAACGCAGAAAGAGTTCACCAATCATGTCAAAACGGATTTGAGTACCGAACTCACTCAGGCACACCTGAATGAGACCCCAGATCTGTTCACACAATTATTTTACCAGGTTCGCTATGGAGATCATCCACTCAATCCAGAGCAGTCAGAAGAACTGCAGCAGAAGCTCGCAGCACTTGAGATTGCTCTGACCAGAACCGAGGATCATCAGAAAGCCTGAGCAATCAGGCGTCACGCAAACGCGGGTCTGATGCTTCCTGCAGGCCTTCTCCTATCAGGTTGTAAGCCAGGACTGCCAGGAAGATCGCCATCCCGGGGAAGAAAATCAGCCACCACATCTGCAGGTTCTGACGCCCGAGGTTCAGCAGAGTTCCCCAACTGGGATTAGGCGGTGGTGCGCCAAAGCCCAGAAAGCTGAGCCCGCTTTCAATCAGGATCGCAGCTGCAATTCCAAACGTGATCGGTACCAGCACGGGTGCCAGCGAATTGGGGAGAATATATCGGAAGATAATGCGAAACTGGCCGACCCCGGTCGTCTTAGCGGCAAGCACAAAATCACTTTCACGAAGTCTCATGAATTCCGCCCGCGCCAGCCGCGCAATCCCGGTCCAGCCGGTCAGCCCGATAATCGCCATCATATGCCAGATCGTGGGCGAATCTATAATGGCAATGATGGCGAGAATTAAAATCAGAGTGGGAATACACATCACGACTTCAATCATTCGACTGAGCCCCATATCGATCCATTTGCCATAGAATCCGGCCAAAGCGCCGACCAGAATCCCAATCACTCCTGCAATTCCCATCGAAACAAAGCCCACCAGCAATGCAATTGTGGTGCCATGTACCATCTGCGCAAACACATCGACACCTCGCTGATCGGTACCAAACCAGTTGCGCAGACTGGGGGCCCCGTTATCCTGTGTCGGATTTCCGGGTTGACCTTTCCACTCATCGTCATAAACGCGGCGATAAGGGTCCTGGTAGACCAGAGGCCAGATCGCCCAACTGTCCGGATCTTTCTGCTTGAGGTTTTCCGGATAGCGGTTGCGAAAGCGGTCTTTATAAAAAATCGGATTCTCCCATTGTCTCCGGAAGTAACCCATCGCCGGAAAATAGATGTGTCCTTTGTATTTACAAATGATCGGTTTGGTTCCGGCAATCGCAGGAGCAAAGATTGCGACAAAACAGAGGAAACCGATATAGATCAAGGCCATCATTGCCATTTTACGTCCCTTGAAACGCTGCCAGGTTTCTGCCCAGAAGCTGGGGGACTTTTTAATGGTTTTCAGCTCTGCTGAAGTTTCGGTCTTGTTTTCTGATTGTTCTTGCATAGTGACTTAGTGATTCAAAAAAGATCTGCAATAAACACGTGAATTTGAGGTGCATGGATTTCAGTGATCTGAAATCTTAACCCGGGGGTCTGCTAATGCATAAAAGATGTCCGCCAGCAGCTGGCCGGCCAGCGTCAGGATCGAAAACATTAAAGTCAAACCCATGATGGTCGGATAGTCTCGTTCCAGAATCGACTCGAAATATAGCTGCCCCATGCCAGGCCAGCTGAAGATTCGTTCGATAATCACGGAACCGCCCAGCAGCGAAGGTAACGTTAATCCGATCAAGGTGACCAGGGGGATAAACGTATTTCGAAAGGCATGCTTTACCAGCACGTTAATCGGTCCCAGGCCTTTGGCGCGAGCGGTGCGGATGTAATCCTGCCGCAATACTTCGTGCATGTTCGCTCGGATGAAACGGCTGTAATATGCAAGACTGCCATACGTATAACAGATGACCGGCATCAGGGCATGCTGGAAAATATCCCAGACCTGCTGACTGCTGCTCATCGAAGTATAGTTATCGCTCTTCATGCCATACAGGGGGAGCCAGCCCAGCTTGTTGGCAAAATAGATTTGTAAAAACAACGCCGCGACAAAGCTGGGAAACGAATAGAGCATATACAGGATCGTTCCCATCGTACGCTCATCCAGTTTTCCCTGGCGTGCTGAGGAATACAGACCAAAAGGAATTGCCAGCAGATAGGTCAGAAACAGGGAAGTAATGGATAAAATCAGCGTCGGCCCTATGCGTTCATAAATCAGCCTGGTGACGGGCTGTTTCCGGGAAATAGAACGTCCCAGGTCCAGTCGGCAGACATTCTCCACCCAGAGTACATAGGCTTCAGGCCAGGGTTTATCCAGACCATAAGCTTTACGCATACGTTCGATATCAGCTGGGTTCAATTCTTTTCCCGGGTCAATCATCGCCATGTTGACGGAGATCGGAGATCCCGGCATGTTTCTGATCAGACCAAAAATGATGAAGGTGATCAATAACAGGGTAATTAACCCGATGAATAGCCTTCGCACGAGATAGCTGAACATGCTTAGTAATCAATCCGTAATGAGTAACAGCATTCTTCCCGAGACCCGTCAGGCATTTCTGCATGAGAACAGAAATGCCTGATGATCAGTTTGGTGAGTCAGTAACAGACTAGTTTTCGGCTGGTTTCCAGAGACTGGAAAAACCCGGCCCATACCCATAAGGGCCGCGCGGGCTGAATACATAGCCTCTCAGATCTTTGTTGAAGCCATAGAAGGAATTACGGAAGTAGAGCCAGGTATAAGGCTGATCCTCATACAGCAGCTCATGGATTTTGCCGTAGATCTTTGCTCTTTTTTCGACGTCGAATTCACGGCGACCTTCTTCGAAAAGCTTGTCCACTTCGGGATTGGAGTAATTGACATAATTGCGAGCCGCTTCTGTCTTCCAGAGATTGATCGAAGTGTCCGGATCCGTACCTGTTCCCCACCCTCCGAACATGGCCTGAAATTGATGATTTCGTGCCTTCTCCTGCATGACGGTAAATTCCGTGGGTTTCACTTCGCAGATAACCCCGATCTGGGCCAGATTCTCTTTCAGTAGAGTACAGATCGAGAGGGACAAAGGTTGGCTGGATGTCATGATACTGAAGCGGAATGGAATGACCTTGCCATCAAATTCTTTATCGCGAATTCCATCACCATCGTGATCAATCCAGCCGGCGTCATCCAGCAGTTTCTCTGCTTTCGCCAGATTCTGCGTGTAAGGTTTGCTCATGGGTTTAGGGGCCATCCAGGCCGTTTCATGATAAATACCGGTACAAGGCTGATAGAGCCCGTAGCACAGTTCATCCAGCATCTCTTTATGATTGAAAGCGTAGGACATTGCCTGTCGCACTTCTTTATCCTTGAAGAACAGGGTTTCACAGTTCCAGCCAAAGTAGAAATATACCCATTCCAGACCGTTCGCTTTGGTACAGGTCTTGTAGAAATCATCATCCTCGGTCTGTGTTTTCCACAGCTCGGGATTGAGTGCCATCTCGTCGATTTTCCCATTCTTCAAGGCAAGTAACGCAGTATTGGGATCTTCAATGATTCGCAGACGCACCCTTTCAAAGTATGGTTTTGTGCGGACCTGCTTGCCATCCTGCATGTACCAGCTTTCGCGGCGTTTCAGCAGAATTTCCTGTCCCCGTTCCCGTTTTTCAATTTCATACGGCCCCCCTGTGACGGGTGCATTTTCGAATTTGACATGGTACGGACTGTCCTGCAGAGTTGGATCTGATTCCAGTTCTTTTTCATAGATGTGTTTGGGGATAATCGGAAAGTTCAGATTCCAGACGTTGGTCGGAAGAGACTCTTTATGAAAGAATACCAGTGTCTGGTCATCATAAGCTTCAATCCAGCGAATCTGGTCTGTTCCAGAACGAACTGCAGGAACAGGTACATCGGGGTTCATGATCGTCTTGAAAGTAAACACGATATCATGTGCAGTGATGGGAGTGCCGTCAGACCAAATCAGGTCATCCCGCAGAACCACTTTGTCATAAAGTTTATCTTTACTGGACTGCCAGGAAACCACCGTGTCGGAAACAGCGAATGGTTTGAAATTCCAGTCAAAACTGAACAGACCAAAACCAGTAAGAGAAGAGACTTCAAATTCAACTGCAGAACTTCCCATAATCGGGTTGGTACTTTTCAGGTCGGCACCCACGTGTCGATTGATGGTTGCCCCCCAGTCTACTTCTTCGTCGTTTTTCGGTAATCTTCCCAGAACGCTCAGGATTTTTTCATTGATTTCCTGATTGGTGTTTTTCAGCTTGAGAGCTTCGTCCACACTCACCAGCGGTTTTTCCTGACTCTGGCGTTCCCGTAAAAGCTCCAGACTGTCCAGAACAGGTTGTTCTTCCCATTCCACCTGCGCATCTAAATCAGCAAGTTTGGGAGCGTCGAAGGGCTCCAATAGAACTTCTTTCGTTTCTGCTTCTTTTTCAGTATCTTCGGCCTCCTCAGTGGCAGGGCCGGGGCAGCCTGTCAGGGCAAACATCAGGAAGAGGGACAGGAAGAACAGGTTGAAACGGGGATATTGATGCATGGATATTCCTTCAATTACTCCATTGAAAAGTCGGAAAAATCACGGGAGGTCAATTGGTTTGTTTGATCCAGAACCAGAGTGTGAGACGCTATCCGTAGATTGTGGCAGACTCATCCATATAGAACAAGGCTGATTCTGGTTTAAAGGTAAGTTACATTTAGACTTACCGTCAACCAAAATTAGCCTTGTTTTTTTAAATCTGTGCCGACTGCTTTTGAATCGGCTTATTCACAGGTGTGCTTATTTGAAGACTCCCACCCAGTAATAGTTACCATTTAAAACCATGAACCCGAATCCGGCCTGGGTCCCCGTCAACATGATGGAGTGATGAGCGGGTGAAGCGATCCAGCCATTCACAGCAGCGGCGGCTGAAGTGGGGCCCTGAAAAATAATTTCTGGCCAGGGCAAATTACTGTGCTGATAGTAGCCAGTCTGAGCCATCCAGTTAGCATGTTCCTGAGCCTGAAGACACATCTTCGTGTTCAATGTCAAAGCTGGCATTCCATTCCGTGCGCGTTCTGCGTTATGTAGTTTCAACAGCTTTTGAATGGTGGGGTTTTTCAGTAACCAGTCGTGTTCGCCTTCCTTCTTTTCTTCTTCTGAAAAAACAGGCTGAATGAACAGCAGACAAAACAGACCAGTTAAAACGACTTTCCATGATGGTTTTATAGTCATTACCACTTTCCTAATCTTTCCGTATCTAGGATGTTAAAATATTTCACCGGCATAAACCTTGCCGGTTCCGTAGACTGCACGGCAAGGTTAGCAATGGCAATTCCTGTGGTCTACTGTACGGAAAGCAGAAATGGGAGACCTCTAAACATATAGACAAATCCACATATATTTTCTTATTTGTGCATTGTTGCCTGTTCTTTTCTATGTGCAACCCGTGCCTTAATTTGTGACAAATCATCAACAGGTACAGATTCAATCAGCTTTCGAGTGTATTCCTGTTGCGGGTTCTGATAGATGGCTTCAGAAGGTCCAAGTTCTACCAGTTTTCCCGCATTCATTACTGCCATCATATCGGACATAAACTTCACCACACTCAGATCATGGCTGATAAAAATATATGTCAGGTTATGTTGTTCCTGCAGATCTTTGAGCAGGTTCAAGACCTGTGCCTGCACTGAAACGTCGAGTGCAGATACCGATTCATCGCAGATGATAAATTCTGGTTCGACAGCCAGCGCGCGGGCAATCGAAATTCTCTGACGTTGCCCACCGGAAAACTCATGTGGATATCGATCCAGATAATCTACAGGCAGACCGACCTCTTCCAGAAGTGAGGCTGCCCGATCGCGTCGGTCTGACTTCGATTTACCCAGTTGATGTGCAATCATGGATTCAGTGATAATCGTGGAGACCATCATGCGCGGATTCAATGAACTATATGGGTCCTGGAATATGATCTGCACTTTTCGCCGAAACGGTTTTCTTTCGGAACGCGTCATATGTGCCAGATCGTTTCCTTCCAGCAGAATTCTACCATCGGTCACCGGAGCCAGCCCGACAATCGCCTTACCGGTTGTCGTTTTACCACACCCGGATTCTCCCACCAGTCCGATCGTCTGTCCCCGATAAATATTCAAAGAGATGCCATCGACGGCTTTCACATGGTCGACGGTTCGTTTGATAATGCCACTCTTGATCGGGTAGTAGACTTGAAGCTGATCCAGTCTTAAAATCGGCTTCTCCCCTGCTTCGATAAATCGAGATTCGGGTAGATTATGGACATCATCCCAGCGGTACCCGAGTGACTCCAGTTCTGAGCGGGGATGCAGGATCCGGGGGCGTCCATGCGCTGTGGTGTCCTTGAATTTTGCTTCGTCAAAAAGCTTTTCCTGAATCAGGTATTCGCCGGAACTGGTTTCCTGAAAGTCCATAAAATCTGAGACAGTCGGCAGTCGCTTAAATTTGGAATCCAATGACGGTCGACAGGCCAGCAGGCCTTTTGTATAGGGGTGCTCCGGGTTTTCAAAGATCTCGACGACCGGTTTATATTCCACCAGTTTACCCCGAAACATGACGGCCACATCGTCGGCTATTTCTGCAATGACACCTAAATCATGCGTAATAAACAACACAGACATCCCGCGCTCATCACGCAACTTGCGGATCAGGTTCAGGATCTGGGCCTGGATAGTCACATCAAGTGCCGTTGTGGGTTCGTCGGCTATTAATAATTCCGGGTTACAACTCAACGCCATCGCGATCATCACGCGTTGTTTCTGACCCCCGGACATCTCATGGGGATAACTCGAGAATCGTCTTTCTGGATCGAGAATTCCTACTTCATGAAACAGGTCGATTGTTCGCTTTCTTGCCTCCTCAGCCGTCACCTTCTGGTGCAGCATGATTGCTTCCATCACCTGCTTTCCGACGCGGAACACGGGGTTCAGAGAAGTTCCCGGTTCCTGAAAAATCATGCTGATTTCACGTCCCCGGATGTTGCGCATTTCCGGATCGGACAATTTCACGAGATCTTTACCGAGGAACGAGATCGATCCGGCATCAATTTTTGCAGCGGCGTCAGGCAGCAGTTTCATGATGGAAAGTGAAGTCACGGATTTGCCGGAACCCGATTCACCCACCAGTCCCAGGGTCTTCCCTTTTTCGATGGTGACAGTTAAATCTTCTACTGCTTTGACCACTCCGCGACTGGTATGAAAGTAGGTTTTCAGTCCCTGAATATCGAGTAACGCTGCTGTCTCTGGCATGGTAAATCCTTTTGGTTCTGATTTCAAAATGACCTGTCTCGCAGGTGCACTCAGAATTCATCTCTGACACTTTGAATTTCGGAAAGTGATCTGCGTATAATAACGAAACTTCAATGAGATGGCAGTGGAAACACATGAAACCTGATGATTGTTATAAAATGAACGGACCCACGGTGAAATTCTACACATATTTACAATGTTCCTTACGACTCGTAATCACGGTACTGTTCTGCGGGATCTCTGCGACGCTTGTTGCTGAAGAAATCCGTTTTCCGGAAGAATTAACCAGATTTCAACCCTATGCTTCCAACCCGATCTTTGAGGCCCAGGGGCCCGGTCACTGGGACGTAAAAATCCGAGAGCGTGGCTGGATTCTCAAAGAAGGTGATTTCTATCACCTCTGGTTTACCGGCTACGATGGAACCCGCGAAGGAATAAAAAAACTCGGTTATGCCTGGTCCTGCGATGGCATTCACTGGACGCGTTCTCCCTGTAATCCCATCTACCAGCAGCACTGGGTCGAAGATATGATGGTGATCAAACACGGTGATACCTACCACATGTTTGCCGAAGGTAAGGATGACATTGCTCACCATCTGACTTCCACTGATGCGGTAAACTGGACCCGCGTTGGAGCCCTGGATGTTCGCACGTCGGACGGGAAACCCATTGCCGCCGGCCCCTATGGAACGCCTGTCGTCTGGCATGAAAAAGGAACCTGGTATCTGTTTTATGAAAGGCGGGATGCAGGGATCTGGCTGGCGACTTCACCGGATATGAAAGTCTGGACGAATATAAATAACGACAAGCCAGTTATGCTGCCCGGCCCTGAATCTTATGATCAAAAAATGATAGCCATGAATCAGCTGATCAAGTACCAGGGAACCTATTACATGATATTTCACGGTACAGACGCTGCACAAAAACCATCATTATGGACAACAAATATCGCTGCTTCCAAAAATATGATTGATTGGGTTAAATATTCCGGAAACCCGTTGACCAGGCCCGAAGTCAATCAGTCAAGCGGATTATTGATTCCTGATGCGAATCGATTTCGTTTTTATACAATGCACAATCAGGTTGATTTAAATCTACCCGTAGTCCCTTGAAATCGCCGGGGTTCCAGTTTTGATGAACGAATCCCCTGACCAGACTGACCAGAGACCAGGCTCGGGGGATCAGGTTCTGCCTGTTCCTCAACGATTTCCAGCCTTGAGTGTGTTGATCTGTTTTGCTGTGGGGATTCTGCTGGATGCCTGGTTACGTCTGACGATTTATTTCTGGTTCCTGCCAGCTCTCGCTGCCTTAACCTGCTGGCTACTGACGTACCGGTTTCACTGGCGAAAAGTATCCACACTCATGTTGCTGGCGATGGTCGTCTGCCTGGGGGCTTTGAGGCATCACGAATTCTGGTATTGTAGAAGTTCAGAAGATGTCACCCGTCTGCTCCCCTCTGTCAAACAGCATCCGGCTCCAAAATGTATTGTCAGACTGACTGGTCTCATTTCATCTAAACCGGAAATACGCGAGTTAGGCGAAGCCGAATTACTGAATCCGGAACAGCCTCAGCGGCGGATTCAGTTTACATTTACCTGTCAGAAACTCCTGGTCAAAAACTCCGATATTCCTGTTGCGGGAAAAGTGCGTGTTTTCATAACGGAAAATCGAAAACCATCCGAGCCAGGGCTTTCAGATCAGCTGGCAGCAGGAGATTTGATCAATCTTTGTGGTGAGTTGAAGCATTGTACAGAACCTGACAACCCCGCAGATTATGATTTTTCGACCTATTATCGCAGACAGAAAATTGATGCGATACTCTCTGTCAAAATACCTGAAGCGGTAACACTGATCCAGAAATCAAATGACTATTCCTGGAACCGATTACGGACGTCAGTTCATGAATGGTTCAAAACACTCATCATTGAGAATACATCAGAGTCTGTTCAGCCAGTCGCTCTGGCACTACTGCTGGGTGAGCGTAAAGATTTGACCCCCAAAGTACGTCAGGAATTCAGCCAGTCCGGATTGATCCATTTTTTAGCGATCTCCGGGTTGCATATTGGATTTTTCAGCGCGTTTGTCTGGAGTCTCTGCCATATCCTGAACCTGCCGCGGACAGTGACGGTCACTTTTTTGACCCTGGCGATTCTGTTCTACCTCTCGATCATTGAGATCCGTCCGCCGATTCTAAGAGCCGCTTCATTTTGTGTGCTTGTTACGTGGGGGCTGGTCAATTGGCGCACCATTACCACCCTGAATCTGGTATGTCTGTCTGGACTGATTATCCTGCTGATTAATCCAACAGACCTGTTTGATGTGGGAACACAGCTTTCGTTTCTGGCCGTTGCAGCAATCCTCTGGACGGTAAATCAGGACTTTTATCAGAACCTGTACCAGCAAACCTGGCTGCCGTTACGCTGGCGTCTGAAAGCCAGTGATCCACTTCTGCAGACACCTTTTCAGCGATTCTGCTTTCAGTATTTTCGCATGCTTTACACTGTTTTTCTGGTTACCTTCTTCATCTGGATCACAACAGCCCCCCTGGTTCTTTATCACTTTCAACTGCTGGCCCCTGTCGGACTGATTGTGAATACTCTGATCTTCCCGTTTCTGTTTCTGATTCTCCTGCTGGGCTATCTGCTGATGTTTGTCGGCTCCCTGCTCCCGTTCACTGCTGGTGTTTTTGGATTTTGTTTTGACCAGAGTCTGCAGTTTCTGCTGTGGGTCGTGGAGTGGACTTCTAATCTGCCGTTGTCCCATTTCGAATTATCTGCTCCTGCCCCCTGGTGGATACTGGTGTATTATGTCTTGCTGCTATTATCCGTTTTGCCAGGTATCTGGAAGCTTAATTGGGTCTCCGGCAGATTTGTCAAAAAATTGAAGCTGTCTCTGCTACCGGTCTGGATCTTGACGGGGCTGTTGGTTCCGCTGTTGATTCCACAGGAGCCCTGTCTGCGATGTACGTTTATTGCTGTGAATCATGGAATATCAATTTTGATTGAGGCACCGGATGGAGAGACCATTCTCTATGATGCAGGGTCAATGTCGCCTGTGGAACAAACTTATTCAAAAATTAAGAAAACCTTACTCGCGCGTGGAATTCGCAGGGTTGATCTGCTGTTGATTTCACACGCAGATCGTGATCACTTTAATTCTGCAGAAGAATTGATTGCAAACGGTTATGTGCGCGACCTTGCTTTTCCACAATCTTTTTTGACGCGGTCACAACGGGGAACAATCGAATTATGTGATACGGCACTGGCGTTTCGTGTGCCCATTCAATTCATCGGTAAAGGTGACCACATTACCCTGGGAGAAAAAACAGAAATTGAAGTCCTGCATCCCGAATATGGTGATCTCTATCAGGAAGACAATCCATCCAGCCTGACTCTGAGAGTCAGTTATGGCGGGCGTCAGATTCTACTCACTGGAGATTTAGAAGGCGCGGGACTCAAAAAACTGTTAAGCGAACCGACAACTGATAGGGTGGATGTGCTCCTGTCTCCACATCATGGCAGTCGATCTGCGAATACCCGCGATTTGAATGAATGGGCGAAGCCTGCTTATGTGATTGTCAGTGGAGGACAGAAGCAGACGATTCCGGAGTTGAATAAGATCTATTCAGAAAACGTACAAATTTATTCGACCCGCCAGCACGGAGCGATTACCTGTCTGATAGACAAGGCTGGTCACCTGAAGGTAACTCCATTTCGGGGGGACCGTTCCTGTTCAGATTCCCCAGGTCAGGATTCGAATTCAATCTCTACCGATTGAATTGATTAATTCTTCATGACTCTTCAACTCGAGCATACGATGATTCAGCAGCTTTCTCATGTCAGTCAGCGATTTCACTTTTTTCTGGAATGTCGCATAAACTTCATCCAGTTCAGAATAGTGCTTTTCACCCTGAGAGATACATCGATTCAGATTCAACAGGCCTGGATTCACACCTTTCTTTAAATCTTCAACAATGGTATGACTGATCTCAGTGATATCATCACAGAGTTTATGAATGACACGGCGGTCATTCTCACGCTCTTCGATACTGAGATCGCAAGTGGAAACACTGGTGCCTTTTTTGCGGAGTGTCGATTCATCAACCAGGCGTCCAAATGGGCTCAGTTTTTCTTTCTCCTTTACGGTTTCAGCATCCAGGATTTTCATTGCATTTCTGGCCTTTTTGAAACCAGGTGAGATTTCCAGCGCCCGTGTGAAGCTGGAATGTGCCTGTGTATGATTTTTCATTTCCAGATACACATTACCCAGATTGAAATAAGCATCGACCATTTTACCATTAATGACGATTGCCTGTTTATAGGCTGTTACCGCCATGCTCAACTGATTTAAACCCTTGTGAGCTATTCCCATGTTGTAAAATGCGTCTGCTGATTTTTTGTCTTTTTGAACGGCCTTTCTTAATACGTCCAGCGCCGTTTTGTATTCACCCATACGGTTATAGATGGCGCCCATATTGATATACGGTGAAGCATCCATGGGGGCCAGGCGAGTCATTTCCTCAAAATGCTTTATCGCCTCAGGGTATTGCTGTAACTGAAAGTAAGCTGTCGCAATGGAGACATGCGCCTTTTTTTCTGCTGGTTTGATACTCAGAATCCGCTCGTAAATCTCGATCGCTTTTACAATTTCTCGAGATTTCTGAAGAGTACGTGCCTGTTGATACAGTTCACTGATTTTTGAGTCACTCAACGCTGTGACCTCCTCAGGGCAGATGGCGGGAAAGATAACGCCGCTCTCTTCTGCAAAAATGTGCCCCGTATTTTGCAGTCAGAGGAGCAATAGAAATCCTCGTAATTATTCATTCACCAGTGAGATCAGTTTGCTGCGAGATCCCTGATGAAATTCAATCTTACCTTCTCGGCCTAACCACCCGACAGCCTGCATGACCAGATCACGAGGGGCTTCGATTTCACGCGACAGTTTACTCAGCGTCACAGGTTCATGTTCACTTAAGTATTGCCAGACAACTCCTGCAACAACGCCGATGCTCTCAACCTGATGTGATTCTATTTCCGCTGACATCAAAATGCTCCTGAACGATAAACCTGCAGTTTTCGGTAACAGTACGGTTGCGGCTTCCACTGCCAATACGTTGCATCGGTGTCATACCGTTGAATGCCAGTTAATAACTGTTTTGTCTCAGTATTATAATTCCAGTCGACTTTAGTAAGCAATCATTGATTTTCGGGGTTTTGTTCATTCACAGGACTTAAACTTAAACTATATCCAGATATCCGTCAAATTCATTATCAAAAATATCCAGACTTAGAGAAATCGCTTCCAGATCTTTCAAAGAATTCTGTAAATCCTGGTCTGTTCCCTGATACAGGATAAAAGCGGTGAACAGGCTGGTTTTCAAGACTCGCAGGAAGGCACTGTTGATCAATTCAGAACAGACAAATTCGAGATCGTAACCAGAACACTCCTTGCCAGCCAGTCTGACATGAGCTTCATACACATCCAGTTCCTCATACTCATCCTGAAAGACTTCCAGCGACTTTTTCAGTAATTCTTCTGCTGGAATATCAACCAGAAACAGAGAAATCATCCAGAACGAAGAGTCAGTAGCAGCAACACTGATTTGAATTTCTCCGTTTTTTTCATTTACTTCTTTTGTCAGTTCCCAATCATCAGGATATTCAAACGAAACGCCATACTCATTAAATAGTTTCATGATTCGTGCAGCTTAATTTTCTTAAACAATCGGGGATCTTGACGGACATTCAGGTGGCTGTTGATAAACCTGAGATCAGTATAATGAATGTGTAGAGATTCTGCAGGAGTTACTTTCGGTTGACTTATGAAAAAAACTCAATCGTCTACAGAATCGCCAATCAGTTCGTACAGCATTCTTCCCGTCGCTCCCCGCCGGTTGGCAGCAATCAATGCCGGTGGACCTTCATCGATGAGGTAACCTCCCGCATTACCAGCTTCAGGACCAAGGTCAATCAACCATTCCGCGGCACACATCACTTGAGGATGATGTTCTATCACCAGTACCGAATTTCCTGCATTGATCAATCTGTTTAATGTCTGCAGTAAGCACTCAATATCATGTGAATGCAACCCTCGTGTTGGTTCATCAAGAACAAACAGCGTCATGCCATCTAACGGAGCGAAGAGTTCTGAGGCGAGCCTGAGCCTCTGCGCTTCACCACCCGATAACAAATTGGCGGGCTGCCCCAGAGCCAGATATCCCAGGCCAAGATCCAGTAATACCTGCAAGATCTTTTTGATGCGTGGGATCGACTCAAAAAACTCGCAGGCTTCAGCAATAGACATTTCCAGAACGTCACTGACTGTTTTGCCTCGATAGGTAACCGATAAAGTCCCCCTGTTGAATCGTTTTGAATTGCATTTTTCGCAGGGAAGAAATACGGGGGGCAGAAATTTCAGATCGATTCGTTTCACACCAGTCCCACGGCATGCTCCGCAACGGCCCTCAGCGGAATTAAAACTGAATCGTCGTGCCGTATAACCTCGCAGTCGTGCAGTTTTTGTTTTCGAAAACAGTTTTCGAACTTCGTCCCAGATACCACAATAGGTCGCGGGATTGGAACGCCCGTTCTTTCCCAATGCAGATTGATCTATGATTTTAATCTGCTGCAGATATTCCACCCCCTGCAACGAGTCATACTGCAAAGCAGGATTCGGCCGTCGGTTCAATTCCGATTTGATAGCAGGAACCAGTGTTTCCATGATAAGAGAACTTTTTCCGGAGCCACTGACACCGGTAACACAGACCAGCTGTTGCAGAGGAACTCTAAGTGAGATCTCTTTCAGATTATTGGTTCGTGCTCCCGTAAGTTGTACGAACTGCTCATGGCTGGTTTTCGAGCGATGGGTCTGTGGCGAATTCTGAAATCGGGCTGTTAAGCCTTGAACGGTCATGGATTCCGGATGCTGAATGAATGCGTCATAGTCGCCGGAGAAAACAAGTTTTCCCCCTTCTGCACCGGCCTGCGGACCAATATCCACCAGATAATCTGCGGCTCTAATGACATCGTGATCATGCTCAACAACAATGATTGTATTCCCGGCCTGCTTCAGACGCTGTAAAATCCTCAGCAGTTTCTGAGTCTCATTCGCGTGCAAACCCGCCGTTGGTTCGTCCAGAATGTAGCAGGCACCTGTTGTCCCCGCTCCCAGACAGGCAGTCAGTCTGGCACGCTGTAATTCACCACCAGATAAAGTTTTAGAAGGACGTGATAACTGAATATAACCCAGTCCGATCTCAGTCAGATACCCCAGTCTTTTTCGTATGGATGGTTCGATCTGATCTGCGATGACCTGGTCCTGGTAATTCATACCTTGAGCCTCTCGTGCCTTCCATTGATCAAGCCAGTTGATGATTTCGGGAGCGGTAAACTGTACGACCTGGTCAATTGACTGCTGGTTTAGCAGGATCGAGCGTCCATACTGACTGATGCGGGCGCCCTGGCAATCTGGACAAATCTGACCTGACTCAGATTCTGATGGTTCAATGATTCCCAGGCCTTCACAGGTGGGGCAGGCACCATGGGGACTGCTAAAGCTGAATGTGACCGGTTCGGGATCGGGAAAACTGAGATTACATTCTCCACAGGCCAGGCGGGTACTCACATAACGGTCAGACCAGCCTGATTCAATCTGATGGCTGATCAGACAGGTACCACCTCCCTGTTTTAAAGCGAGGTCTACCGATTCCTTCAGACGTGACTGGATTCCCTCTTTCACAATGATGCGATCAATCACGATTTCTATATTATGCGGAACATCTTCCGGAAATTCGTGCGGTTGAGTGATATCAATGACTGTACCATCAATTCTGGCGCGAACAAACCCTTCCTTGGCAACCTGATTTAACAGTGCAGAATGATTTCCTTTTCTGGCTGAGACAACCGGGGCCAGAATCATGACTTTTTTACGATCTTCGAGTGCCAGTACCAGATCGACGATTTGCTCCGGAGTCTGTTGATGCAATGCCCGTCCGCAGTTCACACAATGAACGATTCCCAGTTTTGCATAGAGTAGACGAAAAAAATCATACAACTCAGTCAGGGTTGCCAGCGTGCTGCGTTTTGACTGCACTCGTTGTGTTTGATCAAAACAGATGGTGGGGGGCAAACCCAGAATCTGGTCAACGGCAACCGGCTGGGCCTGGCTAAACAGTTGTCTGGTACCTGATGACAGGTTTTCCAGAAATCGCCGCTGACCTTCCTGATGCAGAGTGTCAAAGACCAGACTGCTCTTCCCGCTCCCGCTGACTCCAGTCACGATAGAGATCTGGTTATGAGGCAGATCGACATCGATATTTTTCAGATTATGACAGCGTGCGCCCCGGATTCGAATCATCTGAGTGTTCTGATATCGCATGGAGAGCCTTAGGGAGAAAGCGTAAATCAGCTGCTGAATACGGTGAACTAAAATAATCGGGAATAGAATATCTGGAACGGGAATGCTATGATTCTACATTGTGAGGATGAAATTTAAAGATCACGTCAATCAGAGAGTCTGAATTACCATGTCAATCATTCCCTGTTCATTTCTGTTTCGGCATTCGATTGCGCTGCCGCAGATACAGGATATCCCCCGTAAGCGGGGGCGATTATTGAACCTCCCGGGGTCTGCACTGCTCCCCGATCTGACGTACGACAAGTCAAAAAAATGGGGGGAACTCAAGGTCGCCTGGAATGCAGAAGGCCTGGCAATCAGCCTGCAGGTCAATCAAAAAAAACATCCGGTCACACCTGCAGAGTCACTTGAGATCTGGATCGATACCCGCGATACCAAAACAATCCATCGTGCCAGCCGCTACTGTCATTCTTTTGAATTTCAAGCAGTGGGTCTTTCAGGGAAACCGGTTTGTCTACAACAGACGGTTCATCGTGCCCAGGAAGATGCTCCCCGATGTGATCTGAAAAAGGTGGGTCTCTGGTCAAAGATCAGTAAAACAGGCTACGCTCTGGACGTATGGCTGCCTGCCTCTGAACTCTATGGTTTTGATCCCGCCTCTTATCCACAGACAGGATTCTACTACAAAATCACAGATTCCGAACTGGGAGAGCAGTTCATGATTGTGGATCATGAATTCCCGTTCGCCCAGGATCCAAGTTTGTGGGCGACATTAAGGTTTGAACAATAAAAAACCGCGAGGAGCGTCAGTCGCTCCTCACGGTAATTGATTCTGCAAGTAGATCTGTTTTATGACCGTTTTTTAGGTAATGCAGCTGCGTAGAGCATTGTGACGGCACCAATTGACATGAGGCTGAAGGCAGCCCAGTCAGGTGGGTTTAATTCTTCCTGCTGCTCTTCATTCAGCGTTGTCATTCCCAGAAATCCGCGAAATTCAGGCTCGCGTACTGGTTCCGGTTCTTCTTCCACGGCCACTTTGTGGGTGAGAACCATCTTGTCAACAAATAAGAATGAAGTACCAGTCAGTAAGACGAATAAACCGGCAGCAAAAAATGAAGAGCGAAACATGCGATGTCCCTGTCCTGTAGCTTACATCGATTTCTATTTCGCTTGCTCCTCCTGAGCGTAAGCCCTTGTCTCAAAGTATCTTCCTGAAGTCATTTCAGGGCTGTGAATGCGAATCGACGACAATTTTGAATGTTTAGCCTGCTATGGCAAGACACATAATCCATAGCGGGATCTAATCTTTCTTATCGGACCGTAGAGCGAAACTCTTGATTTTGCCGGTAAAATAAAGTCTTTACACATATTTTTCGAGTCCGGTTATGCAGTTTATAAGGATCAAGTGTCTGTGCTGTACAAACTTTAGATTTGATTTAAATCTCGGTCTGACACAGTTTGTCAGTTCCCCTCCGCAAAAATCATGTCGGCGCCGGCTGGAGTTTTGGATGTACAGTCGCTAAATTAACTCTTTCGTATAGGAAATCACCTGAATCATCACGTTGATAAGTACAAATGAGGAAATGATTGTGGAAGCGCGGATAACATTATTGCCCGGCGATGGAATTGGTCCCGAAATCGTAGCACAGGCCAAACGGGTTCTCGATACAATCGCACAGAAATATGATCATCAGTTTGAGACTCCCAGCTGTCCGATGGGTGGCAATGCCATTGATGAATTTGGCGACCCGCTTCCTGCTGAAACTCTGGAAACCTGCAAAGCATCCAATGCAATCCTGCTGGGAGCCGTGGGGGGACCCAAATGGGATGATCCTTCGGCCAAAACTCGTCCCGAAGCGGGGCTCCTCAAAATCCGTAAAGAACTGGGCCTGTTTGCGAACCTGCGTCCCATTAAACCTTACAGTGAGCTGCTAGATGCATCGCCTTTAAAGCGGGAAATCATAGAAGGAACCGATATTCTGTTCTTCCGAGAATTGACCGGTGGGATTTACTTCGGCGAATCAGGCAGAATGGAACATCCGGACGGGGAAAAAGCATTCAGCGTCATGACCTACACCACGAAAGAGATTGCCCGCATTGTGAGACTGGCAGCCGAAGCGGCTCGTAATCGTCGTGGTAAATTGACCTCGGTTGATAAAGCCAATGTGCTGGAAGTCTCTCGACTCTGGCGTCAGGTCGCCGCTGATGTAATCAAAAATGAATTTCCAGATATCGAGTACGAGGTGGTCCTCGTTGATGCGATGGCGATGCACCTGATTTCCCGCCCGTCGGATTTCGACGTCGTTGTCACAGGAAATATGTTTGGTGATATTCTGACTGACGAAGGTTCGATGCTGCCTGGCTCCCTGGGATTACTTCCTTCTGCTTCTTTAGGCGCTGATGGACCGGGACTGTATGAACCAATTCATGGTTCTGCCCCGGATATCGCCGGGAAAGGGATCGCCAATCCCCTGGCGACAATTCTGGCAACAGCTATGCTGCTCAGGCATTCCTTAAACCTGGAAACAGAAGCGACTGCCGTCGAAGAAGCGGTCGCCCGGGTTCTGGCAGCCGGTCATCGTACTGCAGATATCGCTGCGGGAGGCAAGAGTATTTCCACAACAGAAATGGGTGACCGTGTCATTCAGGAACTTTCTTCCTGAATAGTTGCCTGAATTCAATAAAAAAAAGCGGCGGAGAATCAATCAGTTCTCCGCCGCTTTTATTTTATCGTCAGTTTGAGTTTAAACATCACACAGCAGGACTGCCTGCTGTAAGCCCTCGTAAGGGTCGCGTGTGGGAATAAATTCCTGCCCGACATAGCCTTTGTAGCCGATCTCCTGTAATGCCTGCATGATTGCGGGATAGTTGATTTCCTGTTTCTGATCCAGTTCACCTCGCCCGGGATTACCGGCTGTGTGGACGTGGCCGATATAATCTTTATGCTCGCGGATGCGTCGAATGACGTCCCCATCCATAATTTGCACATGATAGATGTCAAACAGGAGTTTCATCCGATCAGAGCCGACCTGTTTGATGATATCAATGCAGTACTCGGTATGGTCTCCCTGGTAACCGGGATGCCCTTTCATCGGATGGCTGGCATCACGGGAATTAAGCATTTCCAGGCAGAGGTTCACATTGTTCTTCTCCGCGTAGCCGATGATCTTTTTGAAACCGGCAACGCAGTTTTTCGCCCCGGTCTCATCATCGATGCCGTCACGCATTCCGGTAAAAGTGATGACATTTTTTACCCCTCCGGCAGCACACTCATCGATCCGTTTACGTAAAATCTGAATGCATTCATCCCAATGGGCCGGGTTATTAAAACCGGATTTAAAACCATGGCTGGATGCGATCGCACAGGTTAAACCGTATTTTTTCAGGGTGTCCCAGTTCTCTGCAGGTGTCAGTTCGACGCTTTTAATTCCCAGCTGACTGGCAATCTGCGCGGTTTTTTCAATATCCCAGTACTTTTTGAAACACCAGTGCACGACTGATTGATTAATATTTCCCTTCAGCGGCTGAGGCGAAACCTGCGGTTGCTTTTCGCCGGCGGTTGACTTCTGTAAATCCAGCCCGAGCGCGGAAGCAGCTAAAATACTTGATGACTGTAACAGTCTTCTTCGACTTACTTTAGATTCCATTGCAACTCCAGTGCTCTGCAACAATTCAATGCCCCCGCTTATTGGGAAGCCAGGAAAGTCAGACGTTCATTTATTACAAAGTGTGATCCTACAATACCGGCTGAAAGAAACAAAGTAAACAGGATAATGATCGCTTCAAAGACTTCCGGCCCACTCCCACCGCTTCCAAAAGCGATCATGCTCATGCCCATAAAGAAGATCATATTGCCAACCCACATCAGGACGAATGCCAGTGGTAATGCCCCCCATTTGATAAACGTCGATAACAGGGCCGTCAGGTGCCAGAAAAAGATAACTTCAATACAGGTCAGCCAGAAACTAGGTTCTGCGAGCACCATACCCAGATCCTGCGTCATTTCTTCGATCCCGATTAACCCTCCAATGATCAGATAAAAGAAGGCAGGTATGACAGCCAACATTGATCCAAATAGCTTGGCGTAGGCAATCTGCGCCATTGATTGCGGAAGCATTGCTGTCGAAACCAGAGTTTTCCACTGAATCTCCACATGAAATACCCTGGAAGAAATCAGGCTGATTTCAATCAGCACCACAATCAGCATGGTCCAGAATACAGTCAGTCCCATTTCACGCAGAGAATAACTCTGAGATGAAAAATTGATATAGGCACACAGAGAAAACAGCGCGGCTCCGTAACAGGCATGTTTGATTAACGCCATCCCCAGGCCACCATTCACAAAATAGAAATCTTTCCATGCTAATGCCTGCATCCAGGCGCGACCTGGGGAAAAAATCCGGTTCCGTTTTTTGGAAATCAGCCCGCGGCCGGGATCTGTGGAGATCTCAGTCAGCGCATACCGATTGAAGAACAAACAGGCCAACAGGAAGAACACAGCACCTGCAATCAGGTTGGTCCAGAACTGGAATCCCCAGGCGCTTTCACTAAATCCGGAAGCGAGGATCAGGTTGAGCTGTCTCAAGACAGAGGATTCATAACAGTTCTCTACAAATGCCATTGCTCCTCGGGCAATTAGTGAGTTGGATGCAATCCATCTCGCAGAAACGGCCCCATCAATGCACAAGCCCAGTAAGGGAGGCCCCAGGAAATACAGGACCAGAGAGATGAGCACCAGAGCTGAGGCAGTCCGTGACCTTGCACAGACCACCGAGCAGACCAGTCCCAGGTTGGATAATCCAATCAGAAATGCTGACAGAGTCGCATATGTCGCGATCACCTGTGAGAAAGTGACTCCCCCCAGAGTAATCGCCAGCAGCGTAAAGGGAAACTGGATCGAGAGCAGTATGAGAGCAGAAACCAGTCGTGGCAGGGATTTTCCCAGTAACAGTGAAATAGGATTTACGCCCGCCATTAACAGCAAGCCGATCGTCTGTTCTTCTTTTTCTTCTGTGATGGCGCTGGCAAAAAAACTGAGACCCGCCATCAGAATAAATACAAAATTCAGATAAATGATATTGGAAAATAAAGCGAGTCCGGCAGCTCCCATAAAACGGCTGCTGGAATGCGCAACAATCAGGCAAAACAGAATCAGGACGGCGAACAGAAATCGTAATAAGTGGGTACGCGTCAGCCGGAAGTCGGTGCATAACGCACGGTGAAATAATGCAAACGTTCCCTGTAACATTAACGCACTCCCTGCTCTGTCAGGTCCAGGAATGCCTGGTTCAGGTGTTTCTTGTCACGCTGGAACGAATGAATGGTTCCGTTTAGTTCGATGATTTTTGATAACAGTATTCCTGTATTTGTGAGCGAAGCATCGAAGGTGATACGAAATTCATGCAGTTTTTCTGTTGGTTCTACTTTCATAATTCCAGGTTCGGCTAACAGCGAATCGGTCAGTCCTGCCACTTCTGATTCCAGCATGACTTTGTAGATCGGATGTTCCTGTTCGTGTGTCAGCAGTCCGTCCATCGTACCACTGTACTTGACCAGTCCCCGATCTATAATTGTCACACTGTCACACAATTCTGCCAGTTCACTCAGAATATGCGAACTGATGAAAATGGTTTTCCCCATACGTTTCAGTTCCTGCAGGATTTCCATCAGTTCAATCCGTGCACGGGGGTCCAGGCCGGAAGCCGGCTCATCCAGTAAGAGCAGATCAGGATCGTTGACCAGCACACGCGCCAGGCTGACGCGCTGTTGCATCCCCCGCGACAATCCACTGATGAGAGAATCCTTACGGCCGTCCATATCAGTCAATGTCAAAACATCATTGATCACCTGGTTCCGCTGTTCGAGTCCCAGACCATAAGCAGCCCCAAAAAAGTCGAGATACTCAAATACGGTCATCTGACGATAAGTACTGAAATGATCGGGCATGAATCCGATTCGTTTTCGGATCTCTTTCACAGACGATCGTACATCATGTCCGAAGACTTCAACTTTACCGCCCTGGGGACGCAGTAGCGTACAGATGATTTTCAGCGTGGTGGTTTTACCTGCCCCGTTCGGACCCACAAATCCATGCAGCGATTGAGGCTGGACCTGGAAACTGATCCCCTGCAATGCGCGATGTCCTTTGAAGGAATGAGACACATTCTGAATATCGATGACTGGTTGACTATTGATCGGATGATTCATTATTTTCCGCAATCTGTTTCTCAGGTAAGGCGAAATCATAGACGAACAGGATGCGCCCCTGCTGTGCTCCCCGTACATCTGTCTTGAGCTTAAATTCGTCTGGAATATCACAATAATAAAATAATTTAAAACGAGACTGATGGCCTTGGAATTGAACAACCTCCTCCTCTGATGTCAGATCTAATGATTTAATGACAAGGGTTTCGTAGAGTTTGTTGTAAACTTCGGAGATGTTTTTGGTTTGATTGCGGTATGGATAGGACGTACTGAGACCGAAATTATCATGAAGTTTTGTCCTCCAGGTCGCGAGAGGAATCACCCCTCCCTGGTTGAGCTTGAAAGTAGATCCGTCTTTCTCTTTTGTCTGCCTGGCCAAATACAGTTTTTCGCGAAACAGGATCTGGATTCGAGAATTTGCGGTCGGTAAGCCTGGCTGAAATTTGAGTTTGAGATCTTCCAGGTTCCCGTCACGATTGAGTTGATAATCAACAATTTCACATTCCGGTTTTGGAAAAAGCACTTTAGCTCGAAACATGAACGGGCGGCTGGTAAACGCCGGGATGTCTGCCTGAATCTTTCCATCAATACCATTAGCAATAAAACCTTTGACACGTTCCATGTTCTGCGCGGTGGTGAAGATGGAGCTTTCTGCTGTCGTTTGAAATTGATACAAGCCACCATCTGTCACAAAGGAGTTAATCCAGCAGGTCGTGTCGAAATAGTTTCCCGGTAAGGGGGTCGCGACCAGTAAACTGTTCATTGTTGTTTTTTCACCGTAACCCCGTTTTCCGATACTCCAGAAAATGGTGCTGAAACAGACTATGGTAAACAGAACGAATAACAGGGTATTACGGTAACGTGAGTTTTTCTGACGTTTATGAAACAGGAAACATCCGGGATATATCATGAACAGATATAGCAGCGACATCAGATAGATGAGAGGCCAGTTGTGATCAGGATGTGTCAGCTCCGTCAGTTCATGTAATAAATTATAATTGATATCGCCATATCCGTTATTATTGTATTGGCTGTTGACGGTTATACTCTGCTTGACTTCAGGTGGATGATTCAGGATGTTTTCCGCTTCCCGTTCATGAATTTTATTGACCGCCGTAATCAGCACATTATCAGTCATCTGAGACAATTTAAGATTGTGGCGTATCACCAGCCCTTCACCTATCCGAAAAAACTCCAGTGGTGAATTTAGTTCGACCATGCTGGTTGTGAAAATCAGATTTTCGCCTGTCGTATCATCGGTCAACAGATGCACGATCCCCCCCTGATAAAGCCAGTCCATAAAGGAGACCTTACGGGCTGCATCCCAACGGGGAACGTGTCCTATGATGATTTCGTCCAGTGAATCAGTTGCTGTAACGGAGGGGGGAAATAACTCTTCCGGAAATTGCTTGAAGTGTCCCACTTTCCTGATGATTCCGTCAGAGCGGCTTAAAATAATGCGCGATCGCACATCGGAAAGATCTGAGTTGGGATTGCTGTTATTTTCAGCCTTGGTCAGTTTCTTTCCGGATAGAAATCCGGGCCCCCAGTTCAATGACCAGTCTGTCTGGTATGAATTGCTGATATATGGATAGAATTGAACCCATTGGGAAGTGAACGGAGCCAGAAACACTTTTCGCACCAACGGTGCCCCCACTCTGCTGCCATCGAATTGCAGTCGGTTCAGTTGAAGCGGTTCATCAAAAGCCTCAGGGGTGTTATTACGAAGGAGAATCGATACGGGAATACATTGATTCCGGGTTTGCTGGTTATTAAATCCCCAGACTACTTCCTCGATATCAATTGCGAAAACGGAGCCGGGCAGGAGCAATAACAGGATTATTCCCACTATGAAACGCAAGTTGATATTCCCTGTAATGGAATGCAGGATACTTGTGAAGCGGTATTTCATAGATCAGAGCTCAACGGAGACTGTTGATCAAAAGAGATGCCATCAATTGAATCAAAATCGGGACGATAGTAGCTGCTGTTATTATAACCCAGACGCCCCAGATTTTCATCAATATGATTACGGCAGAGCGTACGAAATAACAAAAGGCATCCCCCATAGATGATGGCATTGACGACCAGTGGAGGCCACGCCGATCCAAAAGAATGAAACTCGGCGACTTCATTCATCACCAGATAGGAAGCAGGTCCCAGAAACAGACCGTAAAGCACAGAATCTTCTTTCAGGTGGGGAATCAGGATGAACAGCGGGAATGCCAGGATAAACGGCAGCAGACACCACACAAGAATACTTCCCAGGGCTGTCAGAATTGCCTTGGTTTGTGATTTGATTTTCATGCCAATCCAGCAGAACAGGTAAACGAGCATTGGCAGATAAATCCCCAGCGTCAGTAGTGAGCCGACTAAATACGGCAGCCACTGAGTCTCATATTGATGTCCCCGGTTCATCTGAAAATTTTCCCATTTCCACCATGTTTCAAACAGGACAATCGTCAACAGCGGGATCAGCAAGACCAGGCATAAGCGTTTTACCCCGGCAATCTTCTGGTCCAGTAATTCGGCACCTGAAATGGGAGTCGTCAGCAATACGTCAAGCGTTTCATGAGACCGCTCCCCGGCAATCAGGCTGGTGGCGGAGACGGCCAGAAACAACGCGGTGATCCCCCAGATCAACCACAGTAACATGACCGCGCCCGGAACAATTGGCTGCGGATCACCGGTGGCAATAATTATACACAAAAACAGAATCGGGACTTCCAGGAGGACCAGGATACGAAACTGGTATCGAAATGTACCAAGTGACTTCTTGGACGTTTCACGCCAGGCAATCGGCTTACTTTCCGGGAGGCGAACATTGTCTTTCACCAGCACGATTCCACGTGTCACACGATTATTATTGATCTGGGAAAACAGAAGATCCAGCTTTTTGAAAACTTTCAGCAGAAAGTTGTTGGAAGGTAAAAATGCACGTCGAACCAGATAGAAATGCGCAAATATTAAAAACACAAATGTACTCAGCAGAATGGGAATGCTGAAGATAACGGTTCTTACGACAGAAGTTCCGCCGGCAGTCCAGGAGAACCGATCAAACCAGTGGGGAGCATAAAACATAAAGTTAATTTCCTGGTTTGGACGATTCCCGGGTGGTAATAATTCTCCCAGGTACGGTATACGCTGTATCACATCGACGATCAGATCGGCTGCATTCTGATAGTACAGCAGATTCAATTCATAAGCGATCGGAAGACCAAACAACATGAGAAAACCAATCAGGTAGGTTGCGATGAAGGCCGCAACCGTTGTTCGGAAATAGCTGGAACATAGCACCCCCAAAGCCGCGACTTGAAGCATGGCCAGCAGAAGCAACCAGAGACCGTTGACAAACATGGCAGGAGAAACTCCCCCCAGTGAATAGGCAAAAGCCAGAATCGGGAGTCCCAGCATGAGAAACGTCAGCATGGAAATCAGTCGCCCCAGATATTTTTCCAGAATAATGGTAGCCGGGCTTAACCTGGTGATCAGTAACAGCCCCAGACTGTTACGCTCTTTTTCCTGTGTAATCACGCCACAGGTGATAGCCGGCAGCAGGATGTAGATAGCGGCAAACTGCAGAGAGACCATGGCTTTAAAGATATCTCGCCCCCGCCCCAGCATCGCCAGAGGATTAGTCATTAAAGGCGCCAGATTGTCCATATAAATAAAACCCACACATCCCAGAAACAGCAGGGCATAGACCGTGCGAATAACGTAGGTGCGACGGCGGTTGGCCATTTCGATCAGTTCTTTCGAGAGCAGTGGCAGACCAGTTGGAAGAAAATGCTGTTTCATGCCGTCTTCCCTTCCGTCAATTTCATAAAGACGGTTTCCATATCCATGGCTTCTGCCTGAAACATGCGGATTTTGGCACCCGTGGCAGCCAGCCTGGCATGTAAATCTTCCACCGACAGTTGATCTTCCTGAAGTTGGATCGCCAGGCGGTCTGCCTGAACACTGACGGATTTGACCCCCTCGAAGGATTCAATGGTCTGACAGATGCCGTTCATTTCACCGACAACCTGCACGTGAATGACGCGACTGAGTTCCAGCCGTTTGTAGATATGATCTAATGATCCCTGGGTGACGAACTGCCCCGCTTCAATAATTCCGATACTGGTACATAGCTGCGAAAGTTCATGTAATATGTGGCTGGAGATGATTATGGTTTTTCCCATCTCTTTGAGCGCGACGAGCAGTTCCCGTACTTCGATACGGGCACGCGGGTCCAGACCACTGGCGGGTTCATCCAGTAACAGCAGGTCTGGATCATGAAGTAAGACTCGCGCCAGTGCCAGACGTTGTTTCATGCCGCGGGAAAGCGAATCCACAGGTGCGTCGATTTTTTCAGTCAGATCGGTCAGTTCCAGAACATCATTCACAATTGCCTTTCTGCGATTGCGATTGATACGATAAGCGGCTGCAAAAAAATGCAGGTACTCCCGGGCTGTCAGATCTTCATACACGCCGAAAAAATCCGGCATATAACCAATCATTTCTCTGATCAGATGGGGCGCTTTCTTAACAGAGATCCCGTTAATCTTGACCGCATCACACTCATACTCGCGTTGCAGCGTTGCCAGAACTTTGATTGTTGAAGATTTCCCTGCTCCATTCGGCCCAATAAAACCAAAGACTTCTCCCTTTGGTATGGAAAAGGAAATACCTTTGACGGCTTCATACTTCCCATAGCGGACCCAGAGATTTTTAACTTCCACCATTGCAGGTTGCGTGCTCATAGAATTGGTAACGTTCTAACTGGAGAATGGGTTGTCATTTTAAGTGTCTGACACGATGAATTGACGATAAATAGTATCCCGCTCATTGCCCGGAACATAAACGACTACCAGCCACTGCCGGGAATCAGAGGAGTCCAGAATACTCAAGTCCTCGAAATTACTTCCGCCTGCAGGAGACGTTTGGGAAACGATCTGAAATATACCCTGCTGTTGCCGGACACACAGATCATCCATAAAACAGACCTGTTCCTGCGACTGAACCTGATATTGCGTATGCGGCCTGTGGATGGGGGTTAATAATGCTGTGATCCTACCGGGCCGTAGTGGGGTTCCCGCGAGTCGCTCATTCAGATAAAGAGTAAATCGCTTGGGTTTTCCTTCGGTCGTTCCTTGATAGATCAATAGGATAGCATTCTCACCAAATGTCTGTTTAACCTGGGTTTTCAGTTTCGTGCGACTTTCATCAGAATTCAGTTGATCGACAGTGATCGACGACCAGTCAAATCCAGCCTGTTCTTTTTGAGGGTAATTATTGACAATCCGGTTCAGCTGAGGCGTCCATTGAGGCATTCGTTGATAGACAGAGTATTGTGTGGGAATGGATCCCTGGAAGAAGGGAGCCCCTACCATCCCGGGTGCAGTATTCCGGGGAGAATTAAAGCGATCATATCCCCTGCCCAACTCCGACTGATTGAGTGGACTGAATAATCCCGACTTAATTCTGGTTTCGATAGTCTGATAGGAACCTGTGAAAAGCAACTCGATCTCATTCTCCCTGACTGGTGACCCTTTGCTGTCCAGATCGACAATCGACAGCGTTTTCCGCTCGTGGGTAGCCTGCATGTAATAGTCAGAGATGATAAAAGCAAACAGAGCGACACAAATAGAAATGAATGGAAAGGTGATCCAGGTGAACCGTCGTATTTTAAAGTATCCCAGCAGATAATATTCTCCTGGACCTATCATCAATACATATCCCAGCAAAATGGTTCCAATCACCCAGGTGGGAACAATCTGCAATTCTGCCGGCATGAGATCATTGATTAACATCCCGCCCGTAAAGAGAGGCTGGTATTTCATGCTGAGCAATTCTGAAGTGGCATACGAATTATAGTTTCGGTAATTTGCCTGTTTTTCCCGCTCAAAGTAATCCTGAATCAGCTTCTTGTCATCCCAGTGATGCTGTTGATCATAATATTCCTTTTGTGACTGTTTCAGTTTCCATAAAAAAAACGGAATCCGGGCCTGTTGATCAGAAGAGAGTGATTTGTTTTCCAGTGCCTGCTGGCGCAGGATAATCGACCGTCCCCAACCGGTCCGGGTAAACAGGATCTGATTCATCTCTGAAAAGACAATTTGTCCCTTGGAATTCACCAGCAGTGGAGAGCCCTCGCGGCTTTCCTGCAGGGCATTGAGAAAGGCCAGTCGACTGGAGTCCGTCGACTCACCAGGGAGCACACATAAACTGCCTCCCGAACGGACCCACTGCAGAATGGCTTTCATGTGACGCGATTCTAATGCATCCAACCCCCGGGCTGTGATCACAAGAATGTCATACTGATGACAGTCAATGGGAAGCTGTGGAAAATCATCCGGATGCACGTGTATCGAATGGGTTTTCAGGTTCATCGTCAGCGGTTGCGCATCTAGAATACCCTGTTTTGCCATCTCGGATGGGATCTCAATCTGTCTGTTACCGAGCTGAACCAGCTCTTTGGGGCTGATCGCTTCAAATTTCAATTGATCCAGGAAGGTCTTCAGAACAGGTGGTAAATTTTCGATAAACGGATCACAGACTCCGACAGCCAGTGTTCTTTGGTATTTGCGGCCGACTTTCAGTGTATACGCATCTTTGAAATCATAACGAGTTTCAGGTGTGATAAAACTGAGACGCAATTTTACTTCGGAAAAGGGGTTATCAACCTTCATCGAAGGCAGCATCATGGGAACTTCATGGAATCCTGAATGCAGTGCCACATCATGCGACTGAAACTGTCCAAACTGCTCATTTCCATCATAGGCTGTGACCAGAAAATGCCCTTCGAGCAGATCGGGAGTAGAGACAGTACATTCCCAGACTAACGAAAGCGGTCCATTACCTTTGGGAAACTGAGTCGTCTGATGAATATCAACTGTGATCGGGTTTGTCTGTGCTGCCGCCAGATGCGCTGTAAAGGCACAAGCCAGCCAGACCAGTTGCAGGACTTTCCAATTCATACGTTTCCAACCTGTTTTAATCAATCCGGTTTATGACATTGTTCCTGCTGGCCGTTTCTGGAAATACCACCATTCTCCTAACAGCAGCAAAAATGCAATGAAGGCAAACTCCCCCCAGAGGGGCTTGTCACTGTCGACTTGTGATTGAGTCGCGGTGACAGGCACTTCACTGAATTGGATCTCATCTTCTGAAACGAGTGAAGTCTCTAAAGGGTTTAAAAGACTTACACTGATTTTGATATTCTTCGCTCCTGCACCGTTAACGGTATATTGACCAGTATGTAAAGCAGCAACTCCAGATATCCGCCCGTTTTGGTCGCTTTCTGCGCGCAATTCATTTCCGGCTGGTGTCCGGATTTCATACTGCGTATCAGGCTGTAACTCCAAGGGAGGGAGAATGGGGGTCGCTGCCGCCTGGGTCTCGGAAATCCCCGCTTCCTGTAAAGTCAACTGAATCAGGTTCGATACCATAATCGGGAAGCCGACACGATAAGGCATCGTGGAGCGATCAGTATTAAACAGATAATAGTATTCCAGTTCGCCTGCATCCCGTTTCTGTAATAACAGGGGGCCGAGTCGTCCGTGAATGAGGACTTCGTATCCCAGCGATTCCAGATCTTCAACGTTGGCATTTTCAGCCCAGACCGGTTGCTGAGAAATCTGCACATCGGCCAGCTCAACATGACGCAATAAGGATGAGCTGCGATTCCAGTCAACCACATCCGTTAGATTACTCTCCAAAGAGATCAGTTTTGTTAAATCTTCGGGAACAAAACCGACTCCCACTTTCACCAGCGCTGATCTGTTAAGATCTTTTTCTGAGGTACCAATAATCAGATCGTATTCCAGGGGAGCCGTCGAGCTTTTTTCCTGTGGATAGAGAATCAGTTCCGGATTGTCAGCCAGCGCGTATCGATAGCTGGCCAATTCCGGATCAATATAGACCAGTAATTGTCTGGATTGTGGTATGGTGAGAAACGCATGGTTATCCGCAGCCAGACTGTCGGGTGATCGAGGTGTTAATATCGCTTCCAATCTGGATTCCTTATCTGCAGCGATTGAAAATTCCAGTCGCTGAGAATCACCACTCCCCAGTATAATCTCTTCTCTGGCCACACTGTTGCCGTCCTGAATCAGTTCGACCTCAGCGGGGCTGTCCGCCTGTTTGGAGTTTTCAATTCGAATAAACACATCCCAGTTCCCGGACTGGTTTTTCCGTGCATTTAACGATGTGATTCCCATGTTGCCCCCTGCCGCCGGGAGTAACTGAAAATTCAGGTCAAAGGGTAAATCAAAATTCACTTCGCGGGGAAAGTTGCCATCCGAGTAAAAGAGAACCGTTTTGATGGGAGCGGTACGCGACAGAGCCTGTGTCATTCGTAACGCATCTTCAAGTTGACTCGGGACATCATCGACAGTCAAATCAGCAAGTGCTTTCTTTAAGACACGCTGGTTGTCAGTAAAGGCCGTGAGTCGACGGGCTGTCGAGCTGACGGCGATCAGTGAGAACTGCTGGTCAGGTAGCATATTGTCAATCAGGTCAGTCACACGTTCTTTCGCCAGGTCCAGTCGTGTTTTGCCCGATTCAGAATCTGTTGCAGCCATGCTCGCAGAACAGTCGATCAAAATCGGTAGATATTCGGCACGCTCCGCGCCACTTTGCATGTAGGGTTGCATTAAAGCTAATACCAGAAACAGCAGCAGCAGAATCTGCAGTAGCAATAAGATACTGCGTTTAAATCTCTGGAACGGCGAATTCACCCGACGATCGTTGATCACCTGACTCCAGAGGGCCAGTGAAGGGACTCGCTGATGTGGTCGTTTTAATTTGAGAAAATAAAAGATGACCAGTGGTACCAGCAGGAACAGAAACCAGGCGCTTTGCAGAGCGTAAAAGCCAGGCCAGAAATTCATACGACCCACCCTTTCCGTCTCAACTGATCGAACAGGACATATTCCAGATTGTCGCCGCTGTTCACCATCAGAAACTTACCAGAACGCTGACGACACAGGGTCGCCAGATGCTCTTCCAGCAAGCATCTATGTTCATGATACAGGCCTAACAGGTCTCCGGCGGAGGAAATATCGAGGGTCTGACCACTTTCGCTGTCCACGAGTCGCAAATCGCCATTGATTTCCGGATTTATTTCAGAAGGTGCCAGGATCTGTACGCCAAATATTTCCAGCCCGGAACTGTAAAGCAGATTCATTGGACGTTGCAGATCGCCGAAAGATTCAAAATCTGACAGTAGAATCGCGATCCCACGACCGCGATGTGACCTGAGTACATCGTCAACCGCACTCTCGACGGGGGAATCGCCACCGGGCTCTATGTTGCTCAGAAAATCAAACAGTCTCTTCATGCTGCCACGACCGGTTGTCGGCAGGAACTGTTGGGGACGCTCTCCCCTGTTATGGCAAACATAGGCGCTGACCTTTTCAAAATTGAGTAGCCCCATTACACCAAACGCAGCAGCCAACTGTTGGCAGCGCAGAAATTTATTCTCATAATCCATGGAAGATGACGCGTCCAGAATTAATACCACATGCATTTCTTCTTCATGCTGATACTGTTTCATGAAGGGGCGGTTCAAGCGTGAGAAGATGTTCCAGTCGATGTAGCGGACATCATCGCCGGGAACGTAATTACGGTAATCGGAAAATTCAGTGCTTGTTCCTCCTTTTCCGGAGAGGTGCTCTCCACGACTGCGATTTGTCAGTCGCCGCGTGGGATTCAAGCGCATCCGTTCCAGTATCGATAATGTTTTATTATCAAATAACGTTGTGAACTGTGTGAGTGGAGATCCCTGCGACACCTGTGATTATTCCTTTTCCGGTAATTCCTGACAAATTCGTTCAACCAGATCTTTCACGCTGACATTTTCCGCCTGCCCGTCATAGTTTAAAAGAACGCGGTGCTGTAATACTTCGTTGGCAAAATAGCGCACATCCTCGTAGGCCACATGGGCTCGTCCCTCACTGAGCGCCCGGACCCGGGCTGCTTTAATTAACGATTGGGCGGCACGAGGACTGGCTCCCCAATGCACAAAACGCCGAATATCATCTACGGCAAAATCGGTTCCGGGATGAGTCGAAAGGACCAGGCGAATTGCATAATCCCGGATCGGTTCGACAACGACCACCTTATCCAGAATACCTCGCAATTCTATAATTTGCTGACTGTTAAGTAGTTTCTTCAGTTCGACTGGTTGCTTCAGAATCGTCTGCTGTACGATCGTATTGAGTTCACTTCGGCTGGGAAACGGAACATTAATCTTGAACATGAAACGATCCAGCTGTGCTTCAGGAAGTGGATACGTTCCTTCCTGTTCAATCGGGTTCTGAGTTGCCATCACGAAAAAAGGTTGGTCAAGTCGAAAATGAGTGCCTGCCGCGGTTACCGTGCCTTCCTGCATCGTTTCCAGAAGCGCTGACTGCGTTTTAGGAGAAGCACGGTTGATTTCGTCAGCCAGCAGTAACTGCGTGAATATAGGACCTTTTCGAAATTCAAAACGATAAGTACCCGTCTCATCGGTACTCATGATATTCGTTCCGATGATATCTGCGGGCATCAGGTCCGGAGTAAACTGAATTCGCTGAAAGTTCAGGTCCAGCACGCGTGATAAGGCTTTGACCAGTTCGGTTTTTCCCAGTCCCGGTACTCCTTCCAGCAGAACATTTCCGCCGCAAAACAAGGCATAGAGAGTTGATTCCACCACCCGCTCCTGTCCGACAATCATCCGTGCGATTTCGGATCTGGCTTCATTGAAAATCTTTTTGAAATGGTCGGCTTCCGCCTGCAGAACAATCGGTTCTTCAGTGGTTTCTGGCTGATTCATCTTCATATCTCCACGATGTTAAACGGTCTTATTTATCTTTATCTTCGTCGGAATTTCTGCGGCGTTTTAAATCGAGCAGTCGGCCTGTTGTGCTTTGATTTCCCTCCGCACCACCTGCTGGTGGCGCGGGAGGTTTATTTGTTTTCTTGTCGGGCGGCCTGGTTTCTGTTTTACCGGGTTCCGGTGTCCTGGTTGTCTGCTGCCGCTGCTCCTGCAGTTTTGCAATGGTAGATTGCTGATTCAGCGGGTCTGGCTGACCTCTGCGTGAATCCATCTCCTCGGTAATATCCTGTTTTCGTTGCAGCAGGGCGCCCATTGTGGCAGTACTGTTTTTGTCATCTTTTCCAAATTGAAACCAGCCCTTGATGACGTACCAGTCAATTTGAATGCGTCTGATTCCCACATCCAGAGGCACCAGAATCGCTAATGCGATCAGGAACCAGTCAAAAATGGGATTGGAACTCATTTTAGGATCCCGTCGACCGTAAATATCATCTGATGTATCTTCCAGTGAGAGTCGCTTACCGCCTGTCCGTTCTGCAATCTCATCCAGCACGATCGGATTTGATCGGAACCGTAAAAACTCGGGAGAATAGGAAACGATAAATCCGCCGTTTGCGTGATCTTCCCGATCTCCTGACTTCCCGACCGATATCACCTGGTAACGGCCTTTTCCCCATAACGGAACTGTCGCCTGATAACGACGGGGGCTGACCTGCTTAAGCACAACTGTTTCCTGACGATCATGCGGACCCGAGATACGGGCTGCCACATTTAAGAACGACTCTTCTGGATGAAAGTCTTCAACCATGATTGTGGCTTTATTACCCGAAGTATGGCTCCACATCTTCAGGTGATCCTGTTTCTGTACTCGGGAGATTTTAATCATCAGCTGTTTAACGAATGCACGGTACTGATCCCAGTTGACCCAGTCGGCTCCCCAGTTGGGTGAGAGATCTGATGTGAAAGCGGCTGTGGTTCCCAGTCCGTATCGCCAGAATGACAAAATCGGGTCGATCTCACCTTCCGCTTCTTCCTTTTCAGGAGCATTCAGCACCCCCTCTGCCCGCGGTTTAATCGTCGTGAGCACATACCCATGCAATTGCGGAATAGCAGCAATCCCTTTTAAAACCGGTGAGATCATGCCCACTTCAGGGGTGATTGTTTCGTTCTGAATCATACTCCGCTTCAGCGTTTTTGCCTCTTTGATAAAAATGGAAGGCAGCTGGTTGGGATCTGCAGGAAAGTAGTACTTTCCCTTTGTCACTGCGGCGATATCACGCATTTTGGAAATGTCCTGTCCTCCGTGGGGGAAGATGGCAACCATGGAGACACTGACATTATTTTTGATAAACTGACCGATCAACTGCGGAGTGGGGGGCTGCGGATCACCGTCTGAAATAATAATCATATGCTTGGTGGAAGCATCACTTTTAATCAGGCCGTTCAGACCCAACTGCATGGTATTGGCGAAACTGGGCATGTCACCAATCTGGGCGCCATTAATCTTGGGAACCATTTTTTCATAGTCGCCCGCGGGCATCAGTTTAAACAGCCACTTTTCGCCATCCATAAAGTCATAGACTAACACCCCTACTTCATCCTGTGCGCCCAGCACTTTGATGGCCTGCTTGGTGATCCGTTTTCCCCAGGTATTTCCTTCCGGAAATTCGCAGGTATGCAAAATGATCGCCAGTGCCCCTTTCGGCAGGACTTTCTTTTTCGTAATGTCCATCGTCACCGGGAGCGCATCCTCGATCACGGTACGATGATAACCACCCGGACCAAAACTGTTTTCTCCCCCGACCATCATAAAGCCGATCCCCTGGTTGAAGATGGCGTCGTGAACTGCCTTCAGTTGAATGACATTGAACGCGTCCGCGGGAACATTGACAAATACAATCGCATCATAAGGCATCAGGGAAAGTGAATCGCTGGGGAATTCATAAGCAGAAATCGTCTCTACATTTCGTTCCCCTTCACGGATGGCATTCTCCAGAGATTGCCAGTCTTTTTTTGTATTGGCAGCCTCGTCACCAGGAGTGGCAGGGTTTGTGACAATCAGAACTTTGCCTTCCCCTTCGACATAAATATAATTCAAGACTGTATTGTTTTCAGTAAGGTGGTCTTCCCCACGTTCGGTTTCAATGGTGGCAGAATATTCATAAAAACCGGGGGTTCTTAAGTAGATCGGAATCACGTAACGGTTTTTACCGGCTTTAAATGTCACTTCCTGGGGATTGCCAACTACTTTGCCGTTTTCGCGTAAAACCAGCTTGCCTTTACCTGGTTTCAGCGAAGAAAGCACAATCGCTGCTTCATAGTTTTCTCCCAGCTTGACAAACCGCGGCAGTTCCAGATTCTCCAGCCAGATTTCTTTGTCATATTCATAGTGCAGCGGTAGCACATCAACGGCAATATCTCGTGACTTTAACTCATCCAGTACTCGTGAAATGGAACCTTCCGTTTCAGTACCATCACTGATCAGAACGATCCTCCCCCGATTTTCTTCAGGCAGCATCGCAGCAGCCAGAGAAAGCGTCTGCTGAAGGTTTGTGGCATCACGGTCAATCCGTGAGTTTAAAGCCTCGTAGGGAAAGGAGACGCGGGGCGGAAGTTCGACGGCTGAGTTTCTACCAAACACAACCAGACCCGCTTCATCAGTCTGGGGTTTCCCATTCACTGTATTTATCACGAAATCTAATGCGGTTTCGACCGAAGATTCACCGATCGAATCGGAATGATCCACGGCGTAGACGACTGAGATGACGTCACGCACCCGAACCGACCGGGGCTCTGCAATCAGCATGACGAACAACCCCAGCATCACCAGACGAGAGATCAAGGCGGCAAGCGCCCGGCCTTTGCTCAAGCCACCATAGCCTGCTATGGACAGCCACCAGACCCAGACGGAAAACAGGATTAATGCAAAAGCCCACGGTCTGGCAAACAGGAGAACGCCGGACTGTTCCAGCCCGATACACAATACCGCATAAAGAACCAGAAAGGAAATCAAAGGAACCGCCCGCATCCACGTCACCGGGGTGCGTGGTCGAGGAACTAACTGGCGATAAAGTTCTTTGATTTTCATGGTATCAATTTTACGATCAATCGATTTCCCGTGTCAGCCACATATACCTGATCTTTGGAATTTACTGTAAGTCCCCAGGGAGTCAGAAATTCCCCTTGATTCATTCCTGTCTTTCCATATACCCCTAAGATTCGACCGGATAGTTCTGTTTTGGTGATGCGTCCGGCCCCATACTCGACGATATAAAGCTGATTGTGACGGCGATCGATGGCAATGTCGTACGGGTAATAGAGAGGCAAGCCTCCGGTTTTCGTGCCCAGAATCTCGAGAAACTGTCCTTCATCAGAAAAAACCTGAATCCGGTTGTTTACTGCATCGCATATGTAGATCTTCCTATCATGCCAGATCATCCCGGCAGCGCGTTGAAATTCACCCGGACCGGTGCCAACACTACCAAATTCCAGCAGGAAATCCCCCTGCTCCGAAAATTTCTGGACACGGTCATTGTCACCATATTCGCTGACATACATATTACCAGACGGATCCTGAACGACAGACACCGGATAAATAAACTGGCCGGGGCCTTCTCCCAATTCCCCCAGATATTTAAGAACCTTCCCGTGTTGATCAAAGAAGACAACACGGTGGTAGTGTGTATCGGCTACGGCGATCTGGCCATTCTTCAACAGACAGATCCCCTCAGGTTTGCCAATTTCAAAATCAGGCATCTCCCATTGTCGAAACAACTCATTATCCGAATTATAGACCAGAACGCGCCCCGCATTATCCAGTACATAGAGTTCATCACCGGGTCCCACATTCAAACTGCGCGGCGCAGGAACCTTTAAGCCTTCCGCGGGTACGGGCCATTGGACTGTCTCGGAAAACGTCAGCTGCGGCGCATTGTCATTACAGCTGGTTTGAAAAAGGATGCATAAAAAAAGCAGCAGCAGTCGAATTGCAACACGCTCCCCTTTCCGCAAACGGGCTCGTGCAGGCCGATGATACAATGTCCGACTGGTTTGCGAATTTACACCACCGGTCAAAGTGACTTCCTCAAGCGAACCGCTGAACTTCACGTCCTGTACTTCATAGACCCCCTGATCGTCGCTGACAATCGACAGCTGCTCAGGGCGGGTAAAACGGGGAGGCTTCTCGTGTTCTGTAATCGCTTGACGATCGACCATGCTCAGGTCATTGACGGGACCCAGATAGCTGGCGAGCTGGCGAGATGGTGGATCATAATATAACTCATTCACATCTCCCGCAAAGACGGTCCGCCCCTGTTCCAGGCAGACGAGATATGCTGCCTCCCGCAAAACCAGTTCTGGGGAATGACTCGAAAAGACGAGTGAGATCTGACGTTCCTGACAAAACTGGCGAATCACATTCCAGTAGGCAGGCCAGTGTGCCTGATCCACGTGTACCAGAGGCTCGTCCAGCACAATGACCCGCGCATGGCTCGCCAGGGCGCGGGCAACGGCCAGTCGGGAGGCTTCTCCCTGCGAGAGTTGACCTGGATATTTTGAAGCCAGAGGTTTCAAATTAAAATCATCCAGCAGTGATTCCGGTGAAAAATGCTCCAACTCGGTTTGAGGGCAGACTAATGTCAAATGTTCTAATACGGTGTATTGCGGCCAGAGTCCCAGCGTATGAGGAACCCAGAACAGGTCCAGGCAGTTCGCCTGTGACGACGATGTTTCAGTTCGTGTCAAAGTCCCGCGATCAGGGCGTTCAAACTGCACGAGTAAATTCAGGAGAGACGTTTTGCCGGCTCCGGAATATCCCATGACGGCAGTCACACCTGCAGGAATCTCAAGATTAATCTCAGTCAACCGTGTACCCTTAGCCCAGTTGAGACTGACATCAGTCAGTGACCATAACAGCGATTCTGATTGTGGACTGATTGTGGACATTCTTATGACACGAAATGATTAAATTCAGACTGATGATTGAAATGAATCCAGATTCTTCGGACGACAGGAAACAGTATGATCGCCAGTAAAACAGGAATACAGCAACAGATCAAACTAATTGCTGATAAAACGGATGTCTGGCCATAATGCATCAGCCCATACAGACGAACTGCCGAAGTCATACCACTGTTCGGAGCGAGAATTGAACTGATCGTAACATCCCAGTAGACCCAGAAAGCCAGGACCGCGACGGCCCAGTATTGCATGCGTCCTCTGGTCACCCACAACAGACGACCGCCGTTCGCTGATTGATGAGGACAAACAGTTTGTTTCAGTAAATGTGCCAGGAATATGGACTCGTTTTGTTCCTGTTTTTGAAATATCAGCTTGATGAACACCGCCCGGGGAAACAGGTACAGCACAAAACCCAGTAAAACCGGGACCGGAGTTCCGTAGAGCCAGTTCCCTGCCCGCGTCAAAAAAACAGATGCAATGATCAGCGCCAGGGGCAATGATCCAGACAAGCCCGGCACACAACATATCAAGCCGATTGTCTTGATGAAACGGGATTGCATTCGGTTAATATAGCAGGTTGCCAATCCCCAAGCAGCAATCCCGGATGTCGTCGCATATAAGACTCCCCAGGCACATTCCTGAATGGTTCCCATGATTTGTAATTGATTTTGCAGCACAATTTTCAGAGAAAGAAATCCTCCCCATCCCAGCATTGCCAGGGGAATCAGGACTACGCAGCATGTTGCGACCGCCAGATAGCTGACAGCCGGAAATCGCTGCATTCGGTTTGCTTTTGAGTGACGATGCTGTTGCAGATAGTTTGGTCGCTGTTCCAGACTTCTTAACAGATACAACACTCCCGCTATCAGTAATACTTCAATGATCAGCGGGATCACCAGATAGACCAGCGTTTCTCTGACTGGTACCCCACCCGCCTGTGCATCAAAGATCCATACCGTCCAGGAATTCAGATAGAGTAAAGAGGCCATTTCAAATTCCTGAAAAGCCAGCAGAAACAGCAGACACCACACAGGTACCGTGCGTACTAATATTTTTCTGAGAAAGAAACTCCACTGTACGGACAGACGGGAAATCGCATTTCCAGTTCTCGAAGCAGCCTTGCGGATGAAATCGGCTTCTTCTGAAATTTGCGTTTCAGCAGTCACGTGATAACAGATGAGTCCCACTGGAACGACTCTCAGTAACACCAGAATCGAATAAACAGCTTCTGCAAGAACCGGAAAATGAATTAGATGTGTCGTCAACAGCGACCAGGTATAGCCGACAATCAGCTCCGGAACCAATATCGGAGCCAGTGCCACTAGCCATACAAAAATGGTGTAGCGTTTTGCAGTTCGATCAATCAGAGACGACAGTCGCTGACAGAGGTAGACTCCGATCAGTGAAATGATGAGACTGCGTAAGACGGTCACACCACAGATGGTGGTCAGGCTCATTTCAAGTACTCCGACTTGAGCCAGTCCAAGGTCCGCTTTCTCTGTTTGACGAGATCAGTCAGGGGGTATGCCAGTTTAATATAGGGGCGAAACTTCTGAACTTCTTCAGGTACCTGATCCCAGTTGACCTTTCCTAAGGGAATCTGACGCGACTGTGATTGCGATAACTCCAGTTCAACCTCTGCCGAAAGCAGGTAATCAACCAGTGCTTCGGCCTGCTTTCGACGTTTTGTACCTTTGATGATGGCAACACTGTTGGGAATCAGCAGGGCTTTTTCTTCAACCATTACTGGTATCGCAGCAACAGGCTGCCCTGCATCGACGGCCACAAAATAATCATCGGTGTCCGTTAATCCGAGGATACATGCACCGGTAGCAACCAGATTTTTTACACTGGAGTTGCCGGATGTAACCTGTATTCCCTGTTCCTGCAGTGAAAGATACCACTCCTGCAGTCGGGCTAATCCCCAGGCGTCACAGAGAATCGTAAAATGTGAAAGTGTCGTACCATAGAGAGGTTTTGCGATCGCGACCTGGTTTAAAGGCCCTGTGAATGTACTCGCTACATTTTCATAGGAAAGTTCATAAGAATCTGTATTGGCAATATAAACTCTCAGCCGAGCTGCAAACCCCGTCCAGTATCCCTCGGGGTCTTTGAAGGCAGCAGGAATTCTCTGGTAGCCTGGTCCCTGGTAGGGAGCCAGCAAATCCTGCTCTTTTAAAGCGGCTGTACCCAGTGCCTGGTTATTCCAGAATACATCACACCGTGGATGCTCTTTTTCCCTGATGATTAAATTTGTCAGGCCCAGCGATTTAGTGGCTTCCGTATCAAAACGCGGCTCGACTTTGATGCCCGTCTGCTGCTCGAACTGTTTGAGAATCTTCTCCGAGAATACAGCATCATGGGCGCAGTAGACAACAAGAGCTTCCTCCCGGTTCTGGTAATAATAGACCAGTCCGATTATGACGATGGCAGCGATCTCAACAAACGCCAGCATCAACCATCCCGACCAGGTCCTGCGTCCTCTGCTTTGATTCATTTGCCGGTTGCGTTCTCTTCAGTTTTTTTCTCAAGCGAATTGAAATATTTCTTGATGCCTTCGTGGTATCCGGGAGGAATCTGTTCCTGCATGATGGCTTCACTCATCCCCTGATTCAGTTCAGTGAACAGTTTTTTGTAATCTTTCCGGGCTTCTCCCCGGTCACTGAGCCCTTTTGTCTTGAAGGAGAGCAGCACTTTCCCAGCGGTAATGGCAGACTTGGATTTTTCGGTTTTAAAACCTTTGTCGCCGGTATCCTCTTCGTCAACTTTGCCGCCCCCCCCCTGCCCTTCTCCGCCGGTCCCTTCACCCTGACCATCTCCCATCAACCGGGCATACAGATCTTCATAATCTTCCAGAGTCAGGCAGTTTTCGCACATTTCGCCATCCAGGCCTGATTTATCATTTGCTTTTTTCGCTTTCGATAAAGTGCTTAATGCTTCTTCCAGCTTTTTAAGATCTTTCGCCGACTGAGCTATTTCTTTCAATTCCATTTTCGCCAGATCCATTGACTGCATGGCTTCTCGAAGCGCTTCTTCCTGTGGGATTCCCTTGGATTGAGCCATCTGCATCTGCTTCATGGCCCGCTTTAGCGCTGCTGCCATTGCTTTGGAATTGGTCTGCTCACGGGCAAACGATTCCATCTCTTTCATTTTTTTCTGAATTTCATTTTTCAGTTGTTCCCGTTTTACCGGGTCTGTCTCCTTTTGTAATCTCTGCAGTTTCTCTTTCAGTTCTTCCATTTCTTTCATGAGAGACTGAGTTGAGCCTTCCTGCAGTTCCTTACTCCATTTCTGCATCCCCTCTTCTTTCGACATTCCTCCAAACTTTTGCGCCTGGTCTGTTTTCATCATCATGCTTTTCATGTTCTCTTCAGCCCGTTTCCGCCACTGGCTGCCGAGAGATTTCTGATGAGCCGCGAGAGTCTCTGCATTTTCCAGTTTTTTTCCGGGCACCATCTTTCGAAAATCCGATTTCAGGTTTTCGACAGCCAGTTTGACTTCTTTTGATTCTTCGTCACTGTCGCCATCATCTTTGTTTTTCAATTCCGCGAGCCGGGCTTTCGTTGCCTTTTTCGTATTCTGAAACTCTTTGACTTTCTCCTGTTCGACTTCCGCTGCCTGAACTTTACCAAACGGGTCAAACTGGGGTGTGTATTCCAGTAACAGGAACAGCGCCAGACCGGCAGAGCAGCAGATCGCAAAACGCCTGGCCCATACAAAAGGAACCACTTGAGCCGGTTGTATTTTCACTGCCTGCTGTTCGGCGTCCTGAATCACCAGCGGTTTATAATTCCCGATGGCTTCTTCCAGCATTGTGACTGTCAGGAACAGATCCTTGGTTTTCTGATTCTGGTCAATCAGTCGCGCTGCCTGTTCATTGTCCGGTTTGCGGAACAGTATGATCGACAGAACAATCGTCCCGACTGCAACGACTCCCAGTGACGGCAGCGTGAACCAGTCCGTCAGGTACCCTGAGAATCGGCTGAAAAGCATGAGAGCCAGATACACTCCGAGTGTGATACAGAAGGATATGAAAATCTTTTGCCCCCACACGGCCAGAGCCATCCGCTGTTGAATGCGTTTGATTAATCGAGTTGATTTCGTGATCTGTTCCATTGGTCTCACCTCAAAACAGGGAGGAATACTGCCGGTTTCAGTGTTTGTTTGCAGACGTTCCGATAGCTTCTGCTTCTGCAGGACTGATCAGACGATCCTGGTTAGTATCATATTTTTGAAACAGAGCCTGATCAAACAGGAATTCCCGTGGCGACAGGTCTCCATCCCGGTTGCGATCCATACGCTGAAACCAGCGAGGACCATTAGCCGTTCGCGGGATCGTCATATTCTGTTGCATCGACATGGCACCTGAACGCGGTGCGAATACAAACAGTTCCGGCTTACCCAGTTCAAACGTAATTTTAAAATGACCTTTCAACTCGCTGTGATCGAGTGCCTGGTCACGATTACCATCATATTCTTTAACGCGTTGCATACTGTTTCGCAATTCCCGTGGGCTTAATCGACGATCCAGATCTGAATCAAGGATTTCAAACAGCGATTTTCCATCATTGGCTACGGTCATGACAACCTGATTCTGAACTTCGGCTGTATCTTTGATTAAAAAATCGGTTAATTCCTCGACAAACAGCATCCCGTCCTTGTTTAAATCGACTTTTTGATATTCAGAGCCCGGCAAATTCAGTTGTCTGAATTCCGCTTCAGTCAGATATCCGTTTTTATCACCGTCGACCACGCGAAATCTTGTCTGATAAAATCTCACATTATCTGCCAGCAGATGTCGGGTACTTTTAACCCGTAATTCCAGTAACAACCCATCGATGTGAAATTCAATTCTGGAACTTGAAACCACCTGAACTTCACTGACGCGATTTGTTGTTTTATTGAGAAACTTGAGTTGCGGTCGAAATGTTTGCTGTCGCGGAATGTGGATCTGTAATTGAACATCTACTAAGGGACTCTGCAGATACTCAAACAGCTCTTCGCGATTTAAAAAGCCATCTGCGTTCTGGTCTGAATCCTGAAGTTGTGCAGTATCCTGTCGAGCCTGTTGAAAGCAACTGACAGAGATTGCATCTTTTTCAGGATTGGTATATTCAATGTACTTCTTTAAGATCTCATCAATGGCTTTGTTGACAGAGCGATCATGATCCAGCCGCAGAAAAGGAGTTTCTACTTCTGCCTGACGGAATGGGCTCTGGGACACCGTATTCGATCGGTTAGAGTTAAACGGGCGTAATTCTGCAAGATTCAGGACTTCGTCTTCATCGCGATCGAACAGAAACAGTGTCTGATAACTGCTTTGCAGTTCTGTATCGCTGAGAGTGCCATTCTGATCCTGATCCAGTTTACGAAACAACTCGATCACCTGGGAACTTCGTGATGGAACGCCAGCAATCCGAAATGCAGTGCCCTGACCGCTATGAAGATAGACCGCAATTTCGCTCAGACTGAGGCGCTGGTCGAGATCTGAATCAAGCTGTTGAAGGCGTGTCTGCGGTTTCCCTTTATCGAAACGCTGAATACCAAATGCCGGCAGAGAATTCAATTCTTTTAAATCGAGAAAACCATCTTCATCTTGATCGAGTGATGCAAATATCCTGTCAATGTAATCGTTGCTGATCGATCGGAAGTCTGACTGATCAACCAGCAGATCGAGTTCCAGAATGATCGGGGCAGTAGGTGCCAGCAATATGACCCTCTGGGCAGAATTGTGATTGGACGAAACAGGGGGTACGTCTCCCGCCTGAATATCGGACGTTAAAAGGGGGCCAGATATTCCCATCACTAAAAACACAATAATGGTTTTCGACACAGGATTCATCATCAATGATTCAATAAAAATTCGCTGCTGTTTAACAGCGCCCAGAACAGATTGGAATAAGCATGTGTTTTCTCATCTTCTGTGTTGGCAGATGAAATATAGTCGGTCAGTTTGTTCGTTTCTGATGCCGTTGGAAAACGTGATAAGGTACTCAGATAAAAAGCTTCAATTCTTTCTGCAATCGTCAGTTGGGGAAATTCTACGATCGCCGTAAAGGCGTCTGACTGTTCAAGACTGGTGGCGTTTGTCATAAAAGTGCCATTCATCAAGGCCAATGACTGCAAAATTGTTGACCGCGGGTCCAGTTGATTTTCAGCATCCTGCTGAAACAGGTCACCAATTTCTGTCTCGGGACTGTTATTCCCTTGAGAAATGAGAAATGGATCGACCTCAGTTGTTTGCCTGAAGAATCCTGTTGCCTGGACCAGATTGGCGAAGATCTGCTCCGCTGTCAGCCCCCGGACAGGCATTTTACCATACCATTCAACCCGGGATTGGCTGGAGTCAGTTTGACGACTGGTAAGCTGATAGGTTTGGCTGTTCACGATTTCGCTTATCAGGAATTTTAAGTTGTAATCATGCTCACGCAGAGAATCTGCCAGCAATTCCAGAAGTAGCGGATGAGTGGCACGATTCGTAGAAGAAAAATCATCGACCGGATCAACAATTCCCCGTCCGAAGAAGAGGCTCCAGACACGATTTGCTGTTGCTTTGGCAAAATAGGGGTTATCTTTTGCTGTGATCCATTCAGCCAGCCTTAAGCGTGGAGTCATCTTCCCCGGCTCCCATTCCGGGCGAAGTCCATCCAGAAAGGTGGCATCAACCAGCCGATTTGTATCGGGAATTTTAATCTGGGGAGCACGCCCCGATTCAATCAGGGGTAATCCAGCGGAAACCTGACTTGAAACTGACTGATCGATATTCGAAAAGAATGCCGCATATTCCCAGAACTGCTGCTGTTTCCAGCTGTCAAAGGGATGGTCATGGCATTGAGCACATTCAATACGTACCCCCAGAAAGGCCCGGGACGTTCCCGCGGCCAGATTTTCGGGCTTGAACTGTTTTACAAGATAATAAGCACGGGGTGTCAGTTCCTGAATGACTTCACTGGGTTGTCTTTGTGAGTTGGCTCTCAGTGATGTGCTGATGATTTGACGGGCGATTTCGTCATAGGAAACATTTGCCTGAAATTGTAATCGCAACCAGGCTTCAAATTCCGGGATCTCTCCTCTGACCTGGAGATTCGTATTCAGTTCCGGCAACAGCATGTCGCGCCAGACGTTCGTGAAATGCACCACAAAACCAGGGCTCGCCAAAAGGCGATCTATCAGCTGTTCCCGTTTTTGCGATGAGTGATCTGCTATAAAACTTCTTAGTTCTGCGACGGGTGGTATTTTCCCGGCCAGATCGAGAGAAACGCGACGCATGAATTCTGCATCTGTCGAGCGAGGTGCTGGAATCACTCCTTCGCGTTTTTGTGCCTCTTGAATCAATCGATCAATTTCAGCGGATAACGAACCGGTTTTCTGCGGAACTTCTGAGCCTGCGGTTGCAGGAGAGACTGAGATTATAGTCTGAGTAATCAGCAATACGAGTAATCCAGGCAGTCCTGCTGTCTTACGTAGTGGATCGAATCGCATTATGAGTTTTCGCAACACTTCTCGACTATCCTCAATGGCATTGATTTTGCCTGATTTAAGGTACGCTTTATCCCAGACGGGACTTTGAAATGAAGACGCTGTGTTATATAGTCAATTGTACAATGCCAGATTGTGAATACAAGGGCGATTTGACCTGTCACACCGCTGTCATAGATCGATAAAATCGTCTGGGGTATCAAAGTCGGCTTTCATGATGATGAACGGCCATTTTGTCGGTTCGGTTCAACAGTGAGACCGTTTTTATCCAGCTTTTTGCGTAACTATTTCTCAATTGTCACCTCATTTCTAAAAGAAATCAGATCCAAGAATGCTGACTCATGTGAAGCTGTTCATCAAAAGGTATAAAGATGATCTATTTGTCATCGCCGCCGGAGCAGGCATGCTCTACTTTGCGACTCTTGATAGAGATCTGGGCTGGTTCTGGAATACTGCCGGATTTGTCATTCTGATCTGGGGAATCGCTACCTTATGCATGAATTTACGTTCTGGAGAAAACCAGAAACAAAATGGTAGCAACGCGGACGCTTAATCCACTAAAATCAACAGCAAAGTATGTACGAAGACCGTCTCACCAACCTCCTCCCTGCCGATCCATAGAAACGCCCATGTCTTTAATGAAATTGTTCATTCGAAACTGGTTCTGTCTGCTCTGCCTGGTCCCTGTGCTTCAGAATTCTCTTTTAGCGGGCGACTGGCCTATGTGGCGCTATGATGCAGGTCACACCGCATCCTCTCCCGACGAACTGCCTGAAGAGCTGGCTCCAATCTGGTCCCGTTCGTTTGGTGCACGCGAACAGGTATGGGATGATACGCTCAATAATGACCTGATGACGTATGACAAAATTCTGGAGCCGGTGGTGTTCGGCAAAAAGATGTATGTCGGCTTTAATGATGCGGATAAACTGCTTGCATTGGATACTGAGACCGGTAAGACAATCTGGACGTTTTTCGCAGAAGGACCCATCCGGTTTTCACCTGTTGCGACAGAATCGCGAGTCTACCTGGTCAGTGATGATGGTTTTTTATACTGCCTGGATTCCGGAACAGGTCAACTGGTCTGGAAGTTCCGGGGGGCACCAGGGGCGCAAAAGGCCCTGGGCAACAAACGAGTCATTTCAGCCTGGCCAGCGCGAGGGGGGCCTGTTCTCTATGATGACACGGTCTACTTTGCGGCAAGTATCTGGCCTTTTATGGGCACGTTTATCTACGCACTGGATGCAGAGACCGGGAATGTCAACTGGGTAAATGATTCAACCAGCGCCGATTATATCAAACAACCTCACAGTGCGCCTTCCTTCGCTGGCGTTGCTCCCCAGGGGACTCTGGTGGCAACAGAAGATCTACTTCTGGTTCCCGGCGGTCGATCAGTTCCCGCTGCCTTGGATCGTAAAACAGGAAAACTCAAATATTTTCACCTGGGGGGCAAAGGCAATGGAGGCTCTTTTGTGATCGCCGGCCAGAAAGAGTTTTTTGTGCATACCCGTTACCGGGGCGTGCGTGCGTACAACCTGGAAACGGGTTTACCGAATCTGTTTGTTTATAATGAACCGGTACTGCACGACGGGCTGATCTATTCAGCAATGGTGAAAGACAAAAAAAAACTGATTCAAGCCAGCAAGGCCACTCACCAGCCACTCTGGACTATCGACGCCGATGGTCAGGGAGATCTCATCCGCGCCGGCAAACGCCTCTATGCAGCCGGAGAAAATAAATTATCAGCAATCCAGCTTCCCGCTGATCCGGCCAAAAAACCAGAAGTTGCCTGGGAGCAATCGGTTCCCCAGGGAATCCTGCGTTTACTGGCGGCTGATGATAAATTGTTTGCTGTCACTTTAAACGGAGACATCCTGGCATTTGGTTCTTCCGGTGAGAGCAAGAAACAGGATCAGTCGGAATCGTTGGTGCTGTCTGATCCTGATCCTCAGGCGTTGCAACTGGCCAATGCACTCCTTGCTGAGGCACAATCGAATCAAGGATATGCGATGTGCTATGGAACAGAGAATCAGGCTTTGTTTGACGCCCTGTTATTGAATTCAAAGCTACAACTGATTGTGATTGAAGAAAACAGCGACAAAATTGCCCGTTTGAGAGCCAGGTATGATGCTTTGGGATTCTACGGCTCGCGAATTTCTGTTCATGAGGGAACTCCCGTTTCTTACCAGGCCCCTCAGCATATTGCACGCTTGACTTTGCTCAGTAACGACTTTGCCCAAGCTTTGAATGCGGAACAATTACAGCAGATTTACCGTTCCGTTCGTCCCTACGGCGGTGTGATCTGGATCCCTGATGCCGACCAGAAACTGGCTGAAAAGCTCAATCGTCTGTTGCAGGAATCCGATCTGGCACAGGCACAACTGAAAACGACTGCCAACGGTCACTTGATTTCTCGAGAGGGAGCCCTGCCCGATTCTGCGGACTGGACCCACCAGTATGGCGACATCGCCAATACAGTCAAATCGAATGACAAGCGTGTGAAGCTTCCACTGGGAGTTCTCTGGTTTGGTGGAAATTCTCACGAGGACATCTTACCCCGCCACGGTCATGGTCCTCCCGAACAGGTGATCGGCGGACGAACCTTTCTGGAAGGGATGAACAGCCTTAGTGCACGTGATGTCTACACGGGTCAGGTTCTCTGGCGGAGAGAATTCGAAGATCTGGGAACATTTGGGATTTACTTCAACTCTACCTATGAAGACACGCCTCTCAGTACTCAATACAACCAGCGCCACATTCCGGGGGCGAATGCCCGGGGAACAAATTACATTGCAACTGCCGATGAAGTCTATCTGGCGATGCAGCACGAATGTCATGTATTAGATACAAGAGATGGCGCTACAAAACGCATTATCAAGCTGCCTGATTCTCGAAAGGAATGGGCCTTCATCGCCGTCTACGATGATATCCTTTTGGCCGGAAACGGGTTCGGTCATTTTGGAAAACAGGTTGATGAAAAACCGGGAAAAGATGGACCAGTTGCGGCAGACCTTTCCGCCAGCCAGGGATTAATTGCCTATGATCGTCATTCCGGTGAGATCCTCTGGCAGGCAGATGCGATTCATTCTTTTCTGCATAACGCCATCGTGGCAGGCAAAAACCGGATCTACTGCCTGGATAAATTACCTGCCAGCGCCGAGAAAAAACTATCGCGGCGCGGGCTCGTTGATCCTTCAGAATATCGTATTGTCTGTTTCGATATACGATCTGGTAAAGAGCTCTGGTCGACCCGACAAAGTATATTTGGTTCCTGGCTCGGATATTCCGAAAAACACGACCTGCTGTTGCAGGCAGGAGCACGGGCGAAAGACCGGCTCAGTGATGAAATCGGACAGGGAATGATTGCCTACAATGCGAATGATGGCTCCATCCGCTGGCAAAATCAGAAACGGAAATATACCGGTCCCTGTGTCCTGCATAACGATCTGATTATCACTTCGGCAAATTCTTATGAAGTCTCAGGAGGCGCATTCAATATTCTGGATGGCGCGCCTTACACCATTACAAATCCGATTACTCAGCAACAGGAAACGCTTAAATTCACACGCAGCTATGGCTGCAATTATGTGATTGCCAGTGAAAATCTGTTGACATTTCGTTCTGGGGCTGCCGGTTTTTATGACCTGAAATCCCAGAGTGGAACCGGAAACTTCGGAGGATTCAAATCTAGCTGCACGTCGAATCTGGTTGTAGCAAACGGCGTACTGAACGCCCCTGATTACACACGCACCTGTAGCTGTTCCTATCAGAACCAGACCTCGCTTGCATTAATTCACATGCCGAAGATTGAATTCTGGACGACCAGCCAGTTAGGCAGCGATGCAAAGTCTGCAGGGATAGTGAAACAGGCCGGTATCAATTTTGGAGCACCCGGTGATCGAAGTTCAGAAAATGGTACTCTCTGGCTGGACTACCCCAGCGTCGGCGGACGGTCACCTGATTTGAAAGTAACTGTTTCCAACAAAAAACATGAGTTGTTTCGCCATCACGCTTTGAAAGTTCAGAGTTCTTCAGGGAACGATGGGATGAACTGGGTCGCTGCCTCCGGAATCATTAATCCACATAAAATCACAATCGCAGTTCAACAGGAGACTAATGCCCCCCCACTCCCTGGCATTCCCATCGCCGGTGTAGAGGATGATGCGGAAGAAGATTCTAAAGGACAGGTCAAACTTCATAGCAGCGATCTGGAACTGGGCCTGGATGCGGGTGATCCTCAAGTCGTCGGACTGCGTTTTTCGGAGGTTCCCCTCTCAGCCAGCGATCAGCTGGAATCGGCCTGGATTCAGTTTACAGTGGATGAGACTGGAAAATCGCCATCTCAATTAAAAATCGAAGCAGAAGCATCAGCGAATCCAAAACCGTTTGTAGAATCAAAGCGGAACCTCTCTTCCCGCAAGCGGACCAAAACAAATATCACATGGTCTCCCCCTGCCTGGACCAAAGTGGATGCGCATGGACCAGGTCAGGCCACCTCCGATCTGAAAAATCTGCTTCAGGAAGTGCTGTCCCAGCCTGGCTGGTCCAAAGGAGGATCTGTCTGTTTTCTGATCACAGGAACGGGGACCCGTATTGCCCGCTCCTATAAGGGGGCCTCATCAGGCTCCGCACGCCTTGTATTAAAGATGAAGGCAGATACCTCCGAGAAAAAAGATCTGGAACCTAAACAGTCTCCTGCAGCTGATACAAAGCATTACACTGTCAAACTGACTTTTACGGAGCCAGATGAAAAAGTAGCTGCCGGCCAAAGATTATTTCACATCAATCTACAGGGGAAGCAGGTGCAGAACTCATTGGATATCCGAAAACAGACTGATCGGGCCATGCAGAGCCTGGTTTTGCAATTCGATAAAGTGGCGGTTCAGGATCGAATCGAACTGGAACTGGTACCGGCTGACAACTCAACATATTTACCGGTCATTTCCGGAATAGAACTGATCAATGAAAACTGAGTCCGTACGAACAGTCAGGATGGAATAGAAGCTTCTGACTTTTCCGAAACCCAGTCTTTCAACTGAAGCTGCACACTTTCGAAACCGCGAAAACGATTAATGCCAGGGGCAAAGCTGATTGAAAACGGCCCGCCATCTTCATCCATTTGAGTGGCCCATTCCCCTTTTCCAAAGGCAATGGCACGTATTTTGGTATTATGCTGCTGAAAGACGAGTGAAAGATGGCGACCGCCTTCCCCCATCGTACGTGGCGGTTCAGCCAGTTGCACGCGTGTTGCCACAAATTGAGGTCGCGGGTTCTCCTGGCCAAAGGGACCCAGGCAATCCAGTTCACGTACCGCCTGTTTGGTAATTTCATTCAGGCAGACTTCCGCATCAATGCGGACGAGCAGTTCGTCTTCGGAAGGCTTAGGCGCATCGGCCGCATATTCTGCAAATGCCTGTCGAAAATTTTCGATTTTATCTTCTTCAATTTTGAGGCCTGCTGCAGCCTGGTGACCACCATAGCGGACCAGATGAGCCGAACACGAGGAAAAACCTGCATGGAGATCAAATCCGGCAAAAGATCGTGCGGAACCTTGCCCGGTGCGTGTGGTCGCATCCAGGGCTATCAATACTGTCGGTTTTTCAAAATGCTCCGAAACCCGATTCGCGACAATACCAATGACTCCAGGATGCCAGTCTGCATGCGCAAGTACCAGTGTGTGATGCTCTTCCCATTCCACATTTTCTTCGACCATTTCCTTGGCCTGTTTGAAAATGCGCCGTTCTACCGTCCGGCGATTTTTATTGAGTTCATCAAGATACGCAGCCAACTGAGAGGCACGATCCTGGTTACTGGTGGTCAACAGTTCGACTGCCAGGCGGGCCTGTCCCAGGCGACCGGCGGCATTCAGACGAGGTGCGATCGCGAATCCGATGTCTTCTGTATCCAGCATCTGCCCCGCTTTGATTTCTGCAACTTTCATCAATTCCTGTAATCCCAGCGGTGCCCGTTCTGCCAGTGCACTCAGCCCATAGCGGACCAGGATCCGGTTCTCGCCCACCAAAGGCACGACATCAGCGATCGTACCGATGGCCGCCAGTCCGACGGCACACTTGAGATATTCTCGCATCTGCGGCGATGCTTTCTGCCCATCTCCCAGTTTCTGACAGACCGCCCACGCCAGTTTTAACGCAACACCAGCTCCGCAGAGATGGGGGAACTCGTAATCACTGTCAGGAAGTCGCGGATGGACCAGGCAGTCTGCTGCCGGTAATTCCTCCGCCATCTGATGGTGATCGGTAATAATCAGTTCCAGGCCCAGTTCCCGAGCCAGAGCAGCTTCCTGCACACTGGTAATTCCACAGTCGACCGTGATCAGCAATCGCTGCGGGTCCTCCTCGTGCAACTGTCGAATCGCGTCGCAGTTTAAGCCATATCCATCATCCAGTCGGTTGGGAATGAAGTAGTCACACTTTCCATTTGCCAGCGTGATGCATTGCAGAAGAATGCTGGTAGCTGTCATTCCGTCTACATCATAATCGCCATAGATGGTGATGCGACGTTTGTCTTTCAGCGCGGCAACAATTCGATCCGAGGCGGATTCGACGCCAGGCATGGAACAGGGTTCCAGCAACTCAGTCATCCGGGCATCAATAAAGCTTCGCGCAGCAGCAGCGTCCTGAAGTCCTCGGGCAATCAAGACCTGCGCCAGTAAGGGCGAGATTCGCATTTCAGAACTGAGGCGGCGTACCTGTGATTCATCATGGGGGGCAAAACGCCAGTTTTGAGTCATCCCTGCTCTCGATTCAATGCTTAAAGTTCAAAATCAGAAGTACAGCGCTGATCAATTAAAACAGAGTCGTGTCCGCCTGTCAAAACAGCAGGTTTCTCTAAAAGTACAAAAAGTGAGACTGTTTGTTTGGATTCAGAGAGATCGAACCTGAATTACCTGAACTTTGTCTGTGCAGAAAGCAGGATAGCAGCATAATCGGCTCAATCGAACTGATCATCAAGGTAGAAATCGGAGATAACGGTGACCTGACTTGTCGGGACCCTGCTTCCTGACTAAACTGTGAGCTGCTATCGATTTCACGATACTTCTGTAACTGATTGAAATACGAATTAAGGTTTTGGGATGAAACACGTTCTTTCTGCTCTTGTAATGAATCAACCGGGTGTACTGGCCCATATTTCGGGGATGCTCGCCTCGCGCGCCTTCAATATCGAGAGCCTGGCCGTCGGTGAAACTGAAGAACCTGAATTTTCCCGAATTACTTTTGTCGTAGGTGATTACAGCAAGCTCGATCAGGTCCGAAAACAACTGGAAAAGCTGGTCACTGTTGTGAAAGTGGTTGACTTTTCCGGCCAGGATTTTGTGGAACGTGACCTGATGTTGATGAAAGTTTCGGCACCTGGCAAAACACGATCAGAAATTCGTGAATTAGTCGAAATTTTCCGTGCGAAAATCGTTGACGTGAGCACTGAAAACGTGATGATCGAAATCTCCGGTCAGGAATCTAAAATCAATGCATTCATTGATGTTATGCGACCGTTTGGAATACTGGAGATCGTACGTACAGGACGGATTGCCCTGTTACGTTCAGAAACAGTGAAAGCAGATGTGGATTCAGAGACTGTGGAAACAGTTTAAATCGTCCACCAGAACAAACTACGCAAGCTGTAAATGACGGTTGCATTGTTCTCTCCGGGCAGGATGTTGTTTCTCCAAAAGCAACAACTGATGGCCCAAGTTCCCATAGAAGTAGATCTGGTTCTGCTTCTCTCAGCCTTACATGAAAATAACAAGAGATCAGGATTATGGCAGTAACAATTTATTACGATGACGACGCAGATTTGTCTTTGTTGAAAGACAAGACGATTGCCATTCTTGGCTACGGAAGCCAGGGACATGCACAGGCGCAAAACCTTCGTGACAGTGGCTGCAATGTCATTATTGGGCAGCGCAAAGGTAGCGAAAATTACGATCTGGCCGTCAGCCATGGTTTCGAACCAGTCTCGATCGCAGAAGCAACAAAACAGGGCGATCTGATAAACATTCTGCTGCCAGACGAAGTTCAAGGTGACCTCTACAAAACAGAAATCCTGCCGAACCTCAGCAAGGGGAACCTGCTGCTCTGCTCACATGGTTTCAACATTCATTTTAATCAGGTTGTTCCACCAGTTGGTGTTGATGCTGCTCTGGTTGCTCCTAAAGGACCTGGTCATCTGGTACGCAGCGAATACGTCAAAGGGGGCGGTGTTCCCTCTCTGATTGCGCTGGTTGATGGCGCCGCTGAAAGTACCCGCCAGCTCGCTTTAGCTTACGCCAAAGGTATTGGTGGTACACGTGGTGGTGTGATTGAAACCTCATTCGCGGAAGAAACAGAAACAGACCTCTTCGGTGAGCAGGTTGTACTCTGCGGTGGTGTCAGTGAACTGGTCAAAGCCGGCTTTGACACTCTGGTGGAAGCAGGATATCAGCCAGAAATGGCTTACTTCGAATGTATGCATGAGCTGAAACTGATCGTGGACCTGTTCTACGAAGGTGGTTTGAACTACATGCGGTACAGTGTTTCCAATACAGCCGAGTACGGCGACTACTCCAGTGGCCCCCGGATTATCACCGATGAAACTCGCCAGGAAATGAAGAAGATCCTGACTGAGATCCAGACTGGTGAATTCGCGAAGAACTGGTTGCTGGAAAACAAAGCAAATCAGGCTTCATTCAAAGCCATTCGACGTCTGAATCGACAACATCCGATTGAAACCGTTGGAAAAGAACTTCGCTGCATGATGAGCTGGATTGATTCCAAAGAAGTTTAATCCATTCAGTAGATAACACATAACTGGAAACGTGGTAGAAGCTTATGAAGTTTCTACCACGTTTTTTTATGGATTAAATCATCCACATGATTGTGATAACATTTCCAGCTCGACTTGTCTTTACCATTGCTGAGTCATATAAAAAAAGAGAACCACTTTTCATTCACCGGGAAACAGAACATGTCTTCATCACTGCCTCTGCACTCGCAGCATCAGCGAACTTATCATGACAATAAGTTTGTCTATCCGGTGCTTTCCCGCCGCAGTAAGGGGATTTCAATCGGAATCAATCTGAATCCCGATAAGATCTGCAACTTCGACTGTATCTACTGTCAGGTAGATCGCCGTGAAGAATCAGAAACCCGCTTTGTCGGCACCGAACAGTTGATGCAGGAACTGGATCACATGCTGAAGTTTGTGCTCAGTGGTGAAATTTATCAGGACCCGAAGTTTTCGGAAGTTCCAACAGAGTTACGGCGTTTGAATGACATCGCCTTTTCAGGTGACGGAGAACCGACCACTTACCGCAACTTCGATCAGATCGTCAAACAAGTGGCAGCATTGAAATGGAAGCACTCTGCGTCTGATGTGAAAATGGTGCTGATCAGCAATGCCAGCATGTTTCATCGTGCGAGTACGCAGGCTGCGCTAGCGATTTTTGATGAAAACCAGGGAGAAATCTGGGCCAAGCTCGATGCGGGGACGGAAGAGTATTTCAAGACGATTGATCGCACGAAAATCCGCTTCTCCCAGGTTCTTGATAACCTGCATCTGGCAGCAGAGCAGCGTCCCATTGTGATTCAGAGCCTGTTTATGCTGGTGAATCAGCAGCCACCATCAAACGAGGAAATTGACGCGTACTGTTCCCGACTGAATGAAATTGTTCAAGCTGGCGGGCAAGTCAAGCTGGTGCAGGTCTATACTATCGCCAGGCGTACTGCTGAAGAGTATGTTGCTTCGCTCAGTACCACCCAAGTTGATGAAATCGCACACAAAGTGGCTGAGCAGACAAAGCTACCTGTCGAAGTCTATTACGGAAACGCCGACTGACAGAGAAGCGCTCTCTGTCAGTCATCTGGCGATGCGAGCGCAAATTCGTTACTCGTCCAGTTGGACTGGCTCGAGATCTTTCGTGTTCCGTTCAATTGCCAGCACAATCGTCTGCTGACGACGCTTGTTGGACGACGTGTTTACGGCTGGAATCACTTGTCTGCCATTAGGCAGGCTCAACCGCAGTGCGAAGCGTCCTTCTTTGCTGACCGGGATCTTTTCGCCCAGCAAAGTGACTTCTGCGTGTGGATCCGAAGTACCATGGATCAGCAGTTCCGTTTCAACGTGGAACTCTTTTTTGGCTTTCTTACTCTTCGAACCGTTTGAATCGCCATTCGAATCCAGTGTTAATGGCAGAGATAATCGGGAAATCGGAGTCCCGTTGTTCTCATTCCGTGAAGTATAACGACGCGAACGTGTTGCAGAATAATTACTGTCGAGAGCACGTTTGGTTTTACTTCCTTTCTCACAGACTTCGGGCATTGGTGGAGTCAGTTTATGCGAGTAAACCAGCCCGAAGAATTTATTCTGGGGAGTGACAAAACCCAGCTGCAGTTTGTAAGAACGAGCCGGCTGATCGATTTGAACATACCACAAACCGGAATCGATCTTGATCTCAACATCTTTAACATAAGCTTTACTGGTGCGGCTGTTTTCATTCGTTGTGATATCGTACACACGGATAACAGGGACCGCCTGGTACCAGTAGGCACCCAATGCTGCTTTTGCGCGGTCAAGACTTCCCTGGGTAATCGTCCAGTTGGCCAGTAACCAGTGGGAATCTTTGACTTGTGCATTGAGCTTCGTTTCAACGGATTCAGAAGTCGGATGCATTTTGTCGCTGAGAGATGTATGCCCGTTTGACTTGAGCAGTTTTTGAATGCGAGCCTGATGCTCCGAAGGAGTCTGGCTGGATGCACTTTGAGAAGGGAAAGCAGGAACAGAAGCAGGTCTGGTGGCCTCTGCAGGCGGGGATTTTGGTGTTGTGGTAGTTGCTTTGGGTTTGGATTTAGATTTTGCCAGCTTTATTTTGGCAATGGCCTTAACCAACTCCTGCTTTCGCATGCCATGCCAACCGGCGATACCATGAGATTTTGCAGTGGCAGCTAAATCACGACGAGTTTGACTCTCGAGGGACTTTAGAATCGTTGGGGACATTAGGAATGACTCCCAAATATCAATCAAAACACTGGTCGGTGTCTTAATTTTGCTTCAGTCATCCATGACACTCGGGTTCAAGTTTTAGCACATCTGCCCCGTTCCAGCACATTCCTTCAGTCGTCTGAGATGAAAAGTCCTTTATTTCCGACGACCGGAATGCGATGAACAATATGTAAACGTCAAATCTAAATTTCGACCAGGACGCTACTCTCCTCAGAACAGAAAGCCACTAGGTAGTTATTCTCATTTTCAGGAACTATAAGCAGTTATGTAATAGCCGTTAAAGTAATCCTGGTGCCACAACAATGGACGTCTAAACAGGTTGTAAACTCGGTTTAATGCTGTGAAAACCAATTTTACAGGTGAATGTCTGCCACAGATCCAATGCCACCTACGACAGGCTGACGTATGAATCATTATTGAAACATGGACCTTGTTTTACCACGAGAGCCTATAAAAAGCAACTATCGGAGCATTCTGATTTGTGAAGATTCATTCAGCATGGCGATGTATCACATTGATATCATTGCGGTTATAATTTTAGCCTCATCAAAAATTCATCGACATCACTTCCAGGGAATCTACAGCGGCTCGCACTGTCCTTCTGGCACCAACACTTAGATATACCCACAGAAAGGCAGGCTGAATATAGGAAACGAATTGAACAGTAGGGCAGAAACCTCAAACGGAATCACTTACTTTGACCTTTAAGTCTGATTTTGATTCCTATGACTAATAGGTCCTGATCGGCGGCAATGTCAATAATGAGAAAAATGGTTTTCAAGTAATTCCAATGGTGAGTTCTTTGACTATCCGGGACATTGCCTTTAGAGTCTGTCTTTAATCTGTTTGTTTAACACGAACTGACAGATGCTCTGTAACGTATTTCGCGTTAATGCTTCATTTCTGAAAGCAGCTACCATGCCGCGACCGGATCGGCAGACTCGCTCGTCATTAGCGGAAGCCCATCAGTGGGTCAGTAAATTGACATCAGTGAGTCTCGAAATGGCACTGCCTGCTTTTCTGGGACATTGGCTCGATGGAAAATGGGATACGACCCCATGGCTGACAGCAGTGGGTGCCCTGCTCGGTTTTGTTACCGGCATGACACATTTACTGCATATGGCTAAAGAAGCGGAGCGTAAAGAACGAAAGAGTAAAGATCGATCAAAGGATGAAGCCGATGAAACGATCACAAACAACTGATATCAATGACTGTGAACGATCAAATCCAATCAGCCCCACGGTTCTCATTGATCTATACTAAATCACAACGATATTAATTTCGTCAAATGCAATCAACGCCAGATACGCCAACCAGAAACCCGCTCAAACAGTGCAGCATTCTTGCTGTCAGTCTGCTGGGTCTCTATGCTCTCCTGAGTGTGCCCGCTTATACGATTGTGGGGGCACGTGCTGTTGAAGGCCTGACATACGCTGTTGTTTTGTGTCTGGTGCCCGGGATACTGGTGTTTCTCATATCGGGTTTTCTTTATCGCGATGCGGCGCCGGTCGCTGTAATGGGTGTTTCTACGCTGGTCCGACTAATGATTGTCGGCATCGGTACGTTAATCATTATCAAGTTGCGAACTGATTTTGGTTCCGCCGAGTTTTTGAATTTTCTGATTTGGTTACTGATTTGTTACTTTGCTTCTCTATTGGTTGAAACCTTGTTGATCATTCGGTAACCTGCCGAAGCTGTTTTCAGTTAACAATGTTTTAAACAGAAATAATTTTGAATCGAGCTTAAACAATGGCCGCCGGTCACGATGATAAATTCCATCACGTTCGCGACATTTCGCACTTCGAACTCCCCTGGGAAATGCATATTGATTTGCCCCAGATTTTCGGTTTGCAGCTCACAAAGTTCATGCTCCTGCAATTAGTTGCTGTTACGTTCCTGTTTTTTGTATTTCGAGGCCTGGCAAAACGGGCTGCAGGGGGACAGGTGGTAACAGGACGCTGGTGGAACTTCTGGGAATCGATTGTCATCTATATGCGTGACGAAGTCGTACGTCCCACCATTGGTGAAGGACACCATGATGATGACCACGGGCATGGGCATCACCACGGCCCGAAAGTAGGACATCCTGCTGATAAATATCTGCCTTTTGTGCTTTCCTGCTTCTTTTATGTACTCATCTGTAACCTCTTGGGGGTCTTTCCCTGGATGGGTTCTGCGACCGGTGAGTTGAATGTAACAATAGCATTAGCATTTACTACATTCTGTGCTGTTGTCATCTACGGTTCGCGGGAACAGGGACCCATTCAGTTCTGGTTGTCACTGGCTCCTTCAATGGAATTACCCATTGGATTAAAAGTGATTTTACTGCCGATGATCTGGGTGATTGAGCTGGCCGGTTTCTTGATCAAACATGCGGTGTTGGCAATTCGATTGTTTGCCAACATTATGGCCGGACATACTGTGATTGCTGTGTTTCTGGGTTTTATTGCCATGACCGCTGATACCGGTATGTGGGCAATTGTGATGCCTTCCAGCATCATCGCCCAGATTTTAGTTGGCCTGTTGGAACTGTTCGTTGCGTTCCTGCAAGCATATGTTTTTGCGTTTCTTGCAACTCTGTTTATTAGTGCTGCTGTCAATCCTCACTAGAGAATCGTCAGCCTGCTCGCAGACTTGCTTAGTATATTTCGTTTGAGTGTTCCTCGTTGAGAAAGGTCAGGGGATAAAAACAATGATCCAGGCTTTACGGATTATGTACATGACATGCGTTGTTGTATTGGCCACAGCTGTTCCTGCAATGGCGCAAGAAGCTGGTGGCGGAATTTCACTGGGTGCTCTCGGTGCAGGCATTACCATTATCGGTGCCGGTTTCGGTATTGGTAAAATTGGTGCTTCTGCTGTTGAAGCCATCGCTCGCCAGCCGGAAGCTGGTGGTAAAATTCAGACTGCAATGATTATTGCTGCAGCGTTGATCGAAGGTGCTACATTCTTCGCACTTATCATCTGCATGTCTTAATTGTACTTTAAACAGTATTACGAACTTACAGGACTAGCCGCGCTCTTTGTGAACGGGCGAGTTCCCAACTGTTACTTTCGACTTCAATGTGAGAAATTCTGATCATGTTAAAAAGTCTTTTTACAAGCCGGTGTCTCATCATACTGATGATAGTCAGTGGCGTGATCCTGGGCAGTGGATTGCTTGGCTTAGATGCATCATTGTATGCGGCTGAAGGAGCTGAGCATCCATCAGGACCACCTCTGCACTGGAAAACAGACTTGGCACTGTGGTCACTCATCGTGTTTGTCGTCTTTATCTTTGTCCTCAGGGCTTTTGCCTGGGGACCATTGATTCAGGCATTAGACGAACGGGAATTGCGAGTGATTACTGCCATCAATACGGCAGAATCCAAGCAGAAAGAGTCTGAAGAATTAGTTAAGGAGCACGCACGCAAAATCGAGGCGGCTCAGGATGAGATCCAGGCAATGATGGTCGAAGCTCGATCAGATGCAGATCGCATTAAGCAGGACATACTCGCACAGGCTCGTCAGGAAGCGGAGTCTATTAAAACTCACGCTGTTGACGAAATTGAAAGAGCTCGTGAACTGGCTTTAAAAGATCTGTTCGACCAGATCAATGGACGTGTGATTGATGCTACGGAGCAGGTCCTCGGACGTGCTTTGGATGAATCAGATCGTGATCGGCTGATTAACGAGGCACTGTCTCAGATATCCGGCAGTTCTAACTGATTTGCAGTAGAAGCGACTTATTCAAACTCAATTGTTTTGTTTGAATTATTTTATCCTTTAGTTGTGAGTTATGATCCGCGTGAACGATCAGAAAAAAATTAAAACTCATATTCCCAGTGTAATGGAAGACCCCAGTGCAACATCAATTGCCAAGGTGTATGCCAAAGCTTTTCTGGGAACGATTCAGGAGTCTGATAAGGATTCAGCGATCGAAGAGGTTTCTGAATTTCTGAACGCGGTGACCACTCAGTTTCCGGATTTTGGTCAGATTCTGACATCTCATTCATTGAATAAAGATGAACGGTTAAATCTGATTGATCGTGTGATTGCCCCGCATGCTTCTGAGCTGTTGACAAATTTCCTCAGAGTTCTGGCACGGCATGACCGGCTCGAACTGTTCGAGCAGATCATGTCTCAGATCATTACGATGCGTGATTCGGAATCCGGTAAAAAAATGGTTCTCGTTCGCTCTGCTTTTGAGCTGACCGATGAAACATTATCGAGTATTAAACAACGCTTGAGTGATACACTGGGTTTTTCTCCAGTACTACAAACATCTATAGACCAGTCTGTTATCGGTGGTCTGGTGATTCAGGTTGATGACACAGTATATGATGGTTCTCTTCGTACGCGTCTCAAACAGTTACGCGGGCGGTTGAGCAATAGGAGCATTCATGAAATTCAAAGCGGACGAGATCGCTTCAGTTATCCAGAAGGAAATTGAAGACTTTCGCGGCGAAATTGAGACCAGTGAAGTAGGGCGAGTCCTGGAAGTGGGCGATGGTATCGCACGCGTTTACGGTCTTTCTTCTGCGATGTCTGGCGAAATGGTAGAGTTTTCAAACGGGGTGCGGGGACAGGTCTTCAACCTCGAAGAAAACTCGGTTGGTATTATTATCTTTGGTGATTATCTGGCAATCGCGGAAGGTGATGAAGTCCGTAGTACAGGCACCCTGCTGTCCATCCCCGTTGGAGATGAACTGCTGGGACGGGTTGTTGACCCACTGGGAAATCCACTTGATGGAAAAGGTCCCATTGTAGCGACAGAATCCCGTCCCCTGGAATTTGCAGCTCCTGGTGTTGCTGCCAGACAGCCTGTGAAGCAGCCCATGGCTACCGGGATCAAGGCAATTGACGCCATGACCCCCGTCGGTCGAGGTCAACGTGAGTTGATTATTGGTGACCGCAAAACAGGGAAAACCGCCATTGCCATCGATACCATTCTGAACCAGAAAGGTAAAGATGTCATCTGCGTTTATGTTGGCTGTGGTCAGCGTGCTGCGACGATCGCCGGCATTGTTAATCAGCTGCAGGAACACGGCGCAATGGATTATACCGTTGTCGTCAGTGCATCTTCCAGTGACCCTGCCCCTTTGCAGTACATTGCCCCTTATGCTGGTGCTGCGATCGCAGAACACTATATGTATCAGGGTAAACATACTCTGGTTGTGTATGACGACCTGTCCAAACAGGCCCAGGCATACCGCCAGCTGTCACTGCTGATGCGACGTCCTCCCGGACGTGAAGCATATCCTGGTGACGTATTTTACTGTCACAGCCGTCTGCTGGAACGATCCGCTCGACTGAGTGATGAACTGGGTGGCGGTTCCATGACTGCCCTGCCCATCATTGAAACTCTGGAAGGGGAAGTTTCGGCTTACATCCCGACCAACGTGATTTCAATTACCGATGGTCAGATTTACCTGGAACCAGACCTGTTCTTCGCCGGGATTCGCCCTGCGATTAACGTGGGGATCAGTGTTTCTCGCGTGGGTGGAAATGCCCAGACCAAAGCAACGAAAAGCGTATCCGGTAGTCTGCGTCTGGACCTGGCTGCTTTCCGCGAACTGGAAGCATTCGCCCAGATGGGTACAGAGCTGGATAAAGCAACTCAGGCACAACTGGATCGTGGATATCGAATGGTAGAACTGCTGAAACAGCCGCAGTTCAATCCGATGTCAATGGCTGATCAGGTTGTCAGTCTGTATGCTGGTACGAAAGGATTCTTCGATGCGGTACCAATCAACCAGGTACAGCAGGCAGAATCAGAAATGCTGCAGTTTGTCCACGATCAGTATCCGGAAATCACCGATAAGATCACTGAAACCGGGAAACTGGAAGACGACACGATCGAACAGTTGAAGACGGTATTGAAGACTTTCGTAGAACAGTTTCTACGTAAGAACGCCTGATCAACTTTTGAATTCTTTGTTTGAACAGATAATCTAAAACGGGTTCAGAATCAAATGGCCAAAGCACGTGCCATCGTTAAACGATTAAAAGCGGTAAAAAACATCCGTAAGATCACACGGACCATGGAATTGATCGCCACCGCGCGATTCAAGAAAGCCATGGACCGTGCATCGGAGGCTGCTGCTTACACCAAAAAGATCTCTGAGCTTGTTTCAGATCTGTCTCAGGCAAATCTGGAATTTCATCATCCACTTCTGGAGAAACATGAGACAGAAAAAAACTCTGTACTGCTTGTTTTAACTTCCAATCGTGGTTTGTGTGGCGGTTACAATTCAGGTGTTTTGAAGGCGGCATTAAAACGCCATAAAGAACTGACAGCCAGTGGTCAGAATGTGAGACTGGAAATTTCCGGTAAGCGTGGGATCAGTTTTCTGAAATTTCAGGGTATTGAACCTTCCCATTCCTATACTCACTTTGAAGACCGTCCGACATTCGAAGAAGTTGACGAACTTGCCGGTCGATATATTTCTGAATACATCGAAGGCAAGATTGACCGACTCGATGTCGCTTATACGGAATTTATTTCGTCTTCTCGACAGCAGCCTGCCGTACACTCCCTGCTCCCAATTGGAGCATTGGATACTGCGGAAGAGTCAACTGCCACTCAAAAATATGACTACGAGTTTCTGCCCTCTGCCCAGGAAATCCTGGAAGAGATTGTCCCGACAGCATTTAAAGCACGTTTGTTTAAATGTTTCCTGGATGCAGCAGTCAGCGAACAGATTGCCCGTATGGTGGCGATGAAAGGAGCAACAGAGAACGCCAACGAAATGGTCGGCTCACTCTCAGCTCAATACAACCGGGCACGACAGTCACAGATCACCTCGGAAATCCTCGAAATTATTGGTGGTGCCGCTGCCCTGGAGTAATTTCCGTCACGCCTTACGTGGGCACTTTATGGTTTTTTACAGATTGATCAATATCAGAAAGCAGAGACATATCAATGGCGACAACCGAAGCCAGCACAACACAGACCGTTGGCAAAATCACTCAGATCATTGGCTCTACATTTGATGCTGAATTTCCTGAGAAACAGCTGCCGGAAATTTACAATGCCTTGACTGTGAAGACAAACAACAAAGGTGTTGAGATCAACGTCACCGGAGAAGTTCAGCAGCATCTGGGCGGTGGACGTGTCCGGTGCGTGGCACTGGCATCGACTGATGGTATGGTCCGCGGCATGGACGTTATCGATACTGGAGCTCCGGTATCGGTTCCAGTCGGCAAAGGAACTCTGGGACGGGTATTCAACCTGCTGGGCGATCCCGTCGATGGTCGCGGCGAAGTTACAACAGACGAGCGTTGGCCCATTCACCGCAAGCCACCATTGCTGGAAAACCTAAGTGCAAAAACTGAACTCTTCGAAACCGGGATCAAAGTGGTTGACCTGCTGACCCCCTTCGTTCGTGGTGGTAAAGCCGGTCTGTTCGGTGGAGCTGGACTTGGTAAGACCGTGATTCTGACCGAGTTAATTGCCCGTATCGCCAGTGCCCACGGTGGTTACTCCGTATTCGCCGGTGTGGGTGAACGGACCCGTGAAGGAAACGATCTCTGGCTCGAAATGCAGGAAACTAAAATCGGTCAGACTGACCGGTCCGTGATTGAACAGACCTGTATGGTGTTCGGTCAGATGAACGAGCCTCCAGGCGCTCGTCTGCGTGTCGCTCTGTCCGCATTAACGATGGCGGAATGGTTCCGTGATACTACCGGTACTGACACCCTGCTCTTCGTCGACAATATCTTCCGGTTCTCACAGGCTGGTAGTGAAGTGTCTGCGTTGCTGGGACGTATGCCTTCAGCTGTAGGTTATCAGCCTACCCTGGGTACCGAACTGGGGGAACTCCAGGAACGTATTACATCTACCAAAAACGGTGCGATCACCAGTGTGCAGGCTGTTTATGTGCCTGCAGACGACCCGACCGACCCCGCCCCTGCAACTGCATTTTCCCACCTGGACGCATTCATTTATCTGGAACGAAAGATTTCAGAAAAAGGGATTTATCCGGCGATCGATCCACTGGCTTCTTCAAGTCGTATTCTCGATCCGCAATATGTGGGTGAGCGTCACTACCGGGTGGCCCGCGAAGTTCAGCAGACTCTACAGCGATATCGTGAATTGCAGGACATCATCGCAATTCTGGGTGTTGATGAATTGAGCGAAGAAGACAAACTGATCGTGCATCGTGCCCGTCGTATCGAACGCTTCCTGTCACAGCCATTCCTCGTGGCAGAAGTCTTCACAGGTAAGGCTGGTAAAATTACACCACTGGAAGATACCATTCGCAGCTTTGAAGAAATCTGTGCCGGTAAGTGGGATCATCTTCCTGAATCTGCCTTCATGTATGTCGGTTCTGTTGAAGAAGCGGAAGAACAAGCCAAGAGAATGGCTGAATAGTTTTCGGTCATATCGTTATTCGACATCTCTGTGACTGTGAATTCTTTTCCTGTCACAGAGTTTATCTGCAATCCTGTTTTAGATGTGGTTAGAGCACCAATGGCTCAAGATTTTCGCCTGTTGTTAGTCACTCCGGAAACGACTCTGCTGGATCAGCCAGTACAGAGTTTGCGCTGTACCCTGTTCGACGGACAAATCGGAATTCTGCCCGGGCGCATGCCGATGGTCGGCCGCCTGGGATATGGCGAACTTTCCTTTGAGTCAATTGATGGCACCGAAAGCAGGTACTTTGTCGATGGTGGTTTTCTGCAAGTACAAGGCACTGTCATATCGATACTGACAGAATCGGCCGTCCCGCTCAGTAAGCTGGATGCTGCCGAGGCTGAAAAAATGCTTGATGAAGCTTTGAACCGAACTGCCGTAGGTGACGAGCAATGTAATGCTCGTGAAAAAGATCAAATCCGGGCTCGCGCCATGCTGGCTCTGGCACACCAGAAATAATCAATTTGAGATTTTAAAAACTCACCTTGATCTGCAACGTTGAATTTCATAAAGAAGCTGAAACTGCCTCGCGCGTTTCAGCTTCTTTTTGTATCGGGAGTCACGGGATGACGGATCAGAGCCCCACGCCTCACCAGCCTCGCCCCACCGTCGGGGTGCACTTCAAATGCTGTAATGTCTATGTCAATATTTACCAGAATCATGCGGGAACAGCCTACGCAGGCCATTGCCCCCGTTGTACAGCACGGATTGAAATTCCCATCGTCAAGCAGGGTGGCTCTGCAAGCCGCTTCTTTACAGGCTCCTAGATCGCATTACAATTAACTATAGCGTCTCTCGATCGATGATACTCGGTCCAAATGGACCTGAAACGCTCCCGTAATATGAGATGCACCGTAAACCTCTATCTGTCATGTCTTTATCACCCACATTATTTTGAATATCACAGCAGGAATCGCGTCTTTCTCCGCAGAATCATCTTGAGGTAAATTCACGATTACTCTAGGATTCGCCGTGTGTACAAATACATTCGACGTGAAATAGAAATCTGATCTGAATCTACGGAACAAGCATTTTAAATGGACTATCATTTAAAACCATTAGGAAAAACCTGCTCTTCTACGGGCAAAGATTTTGTGCCTGGTGAACTGGTACATTCTGTGATTGTTGAAAAAAATGGACAACTGATCAGAATGGATTTTTCGGAAGAAGCCTGGTCCGGTCCGCCTGAAGGGGCTGTAGGTGAATGGAAACTGCAGGTCCCGGAAGCAGTGGCGACCGGCCCGAAAAAAATTGACCCTGATGCCTTGATGCAGTATTTCGAGCAACTGTATGAAACTCCCAACCAGGTACAGGAAAAATTTCTCTACGTACTGGCTTTATTTCTCGTGCAAAAACGACGATTAAAACTGGAAGGCTCTCGGTCGGAAGATCAGACATCTTATCTGCAGCTGTCAGGGACTCATGGGGAAGGAAATTTTGATATTCGTGATCAGAATCTCGAAAAAGCTGAGATCGAAGCATTACAACAACAACTGAATACACAATTTCTCGAAGAGTGGGAATAAGGGGTACGCCCCGCTGATGGATTAAACTTATGTCACATGTTCAAGGAAGAACAGAGATCAGCAGACCTACGCAACTGATGCGCACTCACTTCCTGGCTCCCAAATTTGTACTTCTGCTTTGCATGGGCATGTTCCTTCCCGCTTGTGCTTCCGTGCGTACTTTCCTGCCTCAGCAGGCTCCAGTTTGTGTGCTACCTCCCAATGCATCTTACACCCAAATCGTAAATCATTTGAATAACCAGACGGCGGGCGTATATGGCTGGCAGTCTTCTTCTGTCAAAATCAAAGCGCGTCAAAAAGGCGGTCTGCCGATGCCGGCGTTAAACGCCATGTTGATCGTCGAACAACCCAAACGCTTCCGTTTACGTGCCAGTTCTCCCCTGGGGGCCGAAGTCGACTTTGGCTCAAATGATGAACGCTTCTGGTTCTGGGTCAAACGGAATGAGCCCAAACAGGTCTTTACTCTCAGGCATGATCACTATGAATCGATGGGCTCCCAGTTGAATATTCCCTTCGAACCCGACTGGTTGCTCGAAGCCTTGCGTGTCGTACCACTGAATGAAAAAGAGCTTTCGATTCAAAAAGAGGGTCAGAATTCACCCAATGTCAAATTGATTTCAGATCGCCTGTTGCCCAATGGCAAACTTGTTCAGAAAATTCTTGTGGTCAATCTCTGTACCGGTTACATCATTGAACAGTCCCTGTATGACAGTCAGGGGCAGCGGATCGCCACTGCGACATTTGGTGAATACCGGAACTGCAGCAATACCAATGCGATCCTGCCTCATGTCATCAAACTTGACTGGCCTCAAACTGGGATCGTCTTGACTATGACGATGGCAAATATCGACGTCAATCCGGCTAACGTGCCTGGTGAAGTATGGGAAGTCCCGCAATATCCGGGTTATCCGGTTCTTGACCTGGGAGCACATCTGCCATCAGAGCAGGCGTCTCTGCAAGATACACGCCCCATGCGAATTGATTCCCGTATCGCAGAACGGACAGAACCCAACTGGTCCGTCCCGGCGGAATCAGTGCCACAATGGAAGCCAGCGAACGTCGGCTTCGAAGAGGCAGAAACATTTCCTGCGAATGACTCGACTCCTCTGCCCGACCAGAATCCATTTCGCCCTCCCACTTCATTCGATGAAGAAACAGAGGAAGCACCGGGACGTGTTAAACTCTAGAAGGCATCACGTTCAACCGTAGCGTCTGTCAATCTAACATACTCGGTCTGAATGGCTCTGGGGACGCTTCAATAAAGCTGGACACTGTCTAATCGATCTGAATCACCTGGAATAACCGTTCGCACTGACAGGCTTTAATGTGCTTCACTTTAACGCCGATCATCTCAGTGCAATGTCGCGAAAATGCAATAAGAGATTAGATTACTTCTCGCATCGGTTCGATTCCCTGGTCCACCAGATATTGTGGCGTACCACTGGTGTCGAAGATTCGCGTTCCGTTCAGATCCAGTCCCGCCTTCTGATAGAGAGTCGCAAAGACTTCCTGAAATTTTACGGGGCGATCACTGGCGTATTCGCCTTTACGGTTGGTTTTACCTATGACCTGTCCGGTTTGCATGCCTCCACCCGCAAGCATGGCGCAAGAAACTTTGGGCCAATGGTCGCGGCTGTTGTTCTGATTGATCTTAGGCGTTCGTCCAAATTCGCCCCAGACCACGACGGAGACATCTTTGTCGAGCCCACGTTCATGCAGGTCAGTCACCAGGGCAGAGAGGCCCTGGTCCAGCAGTGGAAACTCTTCGCGCGATTTGGGGAAGTTCATTCCATCCGGCCCATGCCAGTCCCAGCGACTGTAATTCAGCGAAACAAACCGGGCACCCGCTTCAACCAGACGTCGCGCCAGGCAGAAGTTTTCGATCATGGGAGGCGCTCCATCGCGCTGGAATGTCTCAACACTTTTGCCATACCGGGCCAGAATTTGTGGATCCTCTTTTGAAAGATCCAGCGCATCTGCCAGCTTCGAAGTGGTCAGAATATTCATAGCCTGCTCAGAATAGACATCCATACTCTCCATCAGACCAGAAGTGTCTGCATCGCGACGAAACGTGTCAAATGCCTGCTGTAATTTGACGCGATCACGCAATCGTTCCAGGGTAATTCCCTGTAGAATCATATTCTCAGGCGAACTGCGGGCCTTGCGCCCTACGAGATTGAACGGGGAATGCTGAACGCCAAGGAAACCACCCGTGCCGGGTTCTCCCCAGGTACCGTTCCCTGTCTTATACATCAAGGCAACATTCGCCGGGACAGCGGAATTGACGGGGCCCTGCAGTTTAGAAACAAAGGCACCAGCAGCCGGCCAGCCACCGGGAGGCTGGCGACTTCCAAATTTTCGTCCTGTCATACATTGATAGGCATCATGTCTGCCATCTGCGTCTGAAATTGTCCGGACTGGGATAAACTTATCCATCATCGTAGCCATGCGCGGGAACAGCTCACAGATTTCGATGCCGGGTACATTGGTTTTGATTGGGCTGAATTCGCCTCGAATTTCCTTCGGGGCGTCCGGCTTAGGGTCCCACAAATCAATATGCGACGGACCACCGGGTAGATAGATATTGATGATAGCTTTGTGATTACTGCCTGACTGGTTCTCTGTTTCCGCTCTCAGCACATCGGGCAGTGAGATCCCCCCCAGTGCCATGCCACCAATTTTTAAAAAGCTGCGACGGGAAACGCCATCACACAATTGGCCGTTCTTTCTGGTCGGTTTGCCAAGAATCGTCAGCATAGTATCTCTTCCCTGGGAACTCTGATCCGCAGCACCATCGAATCAACATAAACTGTCGTTGATATGATAGCGGAGTTAGCCCAGCGAAGCAAACCGAAAACCTGTCTTTTCAGTCACCTGACTCTTTGCCCCTTCCCCTTCCCGATTTTCAGCTTGATGTGCTGAGGTATCTGCTTATTCTTCTGGTTATGCGTCGCGCGCGGCTGTTTTTTCTGCTACTGTCAAATCGTAGTCACTGTTGAATGATTCCCCATTAATATCACTTGAAATTCAACAAAACGATCACTGACACTCTTCATATACTGCTTCCCGTTCACCACATTTCCATGCGTAACAGAGGCATTCAGACACAAACAGGTCACCAAAAACGGCCATTTTCTGCTCTCTGTGCACAAGTTCGCGACAGTCTTGGACCAGTTGTGGTCATACACTACCGCTGGAGACTTCATTGTATTTCTGCCGCAAGATCAGCTCACACTGGCAGCAGAACATTTTCAATTGACAGCATATTCAGGCCAGCCTGAAGTGATAGTTCATTCTCTTCATTAGTAACTCAGTCGAAGTCAGGGAAATTCAACAAGATTGCCATCATTGATCAGAAACAGATGCTTCAACGTCTTCGGGTCAAGCTGATTCGGCAAAAACCGCGCAGAACCGTCACAGAGGGCGACGTTGAAGCCCCCTGCATAAAACCCACCGAGTTCCGGCAGTTTTACTCCATTAAAGGGGATATCTTCCGGTTTCGTCCAGGGAATCTCGCGTCTGGCTTCGACGATCGCAATTGTATTCGATGTTCCATCGGTAATATCGCTGAGTTTGACGCCTGCTGAGGGCTCTGGTTTTGCAGGGGGACTGCTGCCTCCTCCAAAAGCGCCGCCAGTAGTACGGGTTGATTTGCCTAAGACTGTATTAGGGCCCACGACTGCGAGGTAGGATGTGTAATAATCGGACCGGTTGTCATTCGGATTTTTAAAGACAGCCGGCATTTTCTTTAATACTTTTTTGTTGTGCTCGCTGTCCCAGGGCTCGTTGAGTCGATATTCCTTATAGAGTTCATTCTCGTCCAGGAACGGCAGCAGTGCCACACGCCAGCTGTGAGGAGTTTTACCATCCGGTCCGATCACGACAGCGGGCGGAAAATGTTTGTGTTTACCGGCATAATAATGCATGGCTAAGATTATATGTTTCAGATTACGTAAGGATTCCAACCGCAGGGCCGCCTGGCGGGCCTCCACCATAGCCGGTACAAAAATTGCCGTGCTATCGGTCAATTCTCTGAGATCTGACATGACAGCAGTCAATATCACATCTTTTCCCTGCTGCTCCAACTGGATTGACTTGACCAGTTGAAGAGCTAGTTTTACGAGGGGAAGTTTCACAAGTTGCTCCCTCTGTTTTTGAAGGAGAATCTGCTGCTCATACTGCTGCAGCATGTTGGCCCCCAGAATCTGCGCAGCATCCAGAGTTTTAAATACCTGGTCGCCGTTCTGTTGCTGATAAAAGGTTGCCTGCAACGCGGTCTTGTAACTGACATTGGCACCCAGAGTAATCACATCGGTATGTTCCCAGACCGGTGCGATAGATGCTTTCCAGACCGATTCATTAAAATCTATTTTACACTGATTCTTCCAGATCAGTTCGCGCAGGTGTCTCAGGTTGAACAGCGCTGCAATAGAATCCTTCTCGATCGGCTTCCATTGCTCTGCCCAGCGACTCGGCTGATCTGTCTTACGTACTTCGAGGATTTGACGAAAAGGTCCTGCTCGTCGCGCATAAATCATCTCACGGTTGTTTACGATTGCCAGTTGTGCCCCGGAGTTATTTTTATCTTGCAGGTGGTGGATTCCCTCCTGAGTGAACAGCTTTCCGCCGCTGAAAGCGACTGCCACCTGCTTCAGATCGATCTCCTTTGTGGTCTCTATCACAGTCACATAATCCAAAAGCTGGCTGCACGGATCGTCCGGCTCGGGAGCCAGAAAAATCACGGTCAATGTTTTGATTTCGGTAAGTGGTATCCCTAGTGGATAGAGGCGGGGATTTTCTTTTTCTGCCTGCAACATCAGAGCCTTGGCATATTGCAGTGCCTGCAGCGACAGCAGTTCGGCCGGCCGGAGTGCCAGTACTCCCAGCGCATCATTGGGGACGGTATTAATCTTGAATGCCTCATGTTTTTGCCGCAAGCTTTCATTAAAATCAACGGGCCCCGCCGCAGGCTGTGCGACGAGCTCTGCTGCAGTCTGTTGTGCTAGACTGCTCTGTTGCCCCCGAAGTCCTGCCGCCAGGAGACCGGTTGCCAGCATGGAACAGATTACCATCGCACGCACTGGGTGTGAGATGACTGTTTTCAGGGATCGCTTCTGTTTGAGCATCTCGATTCTCCTCATAAATGTGGAATGAGTCGGTAAGAAAGCACGCGCCGGACCTGAGAGCCGATGAGGAGACTGAGAAACAGCCATTTCTGCCAGAACGATCAGGTACGAGTCTGCGCCACCGCTGGTTTCCGCTGCTGCTTCATCAGCTGTCAGTTCCTGTTCCAGGCGTAAGCGTGAGACGAGCCAGTGAATCAGCGGGTGATAGAAATAAAGCGACCGACTGAGTTCTGCTCCCAGGATCGTCAGGTAATCGTGCTGTTGCACATGAGCCAGTTCATGTGCCAAAACCGCACGAAGTTGCTCCCTGCTCCATTGAGACCAGCCCTTTGGCAGGAGAATCGTCGGTCGCCACCAGCCAATCACAGCAGCCGTTGTCAGCTGATCATGTTCCAGTAAAGTCAAGGGACGAGTCAGCTGTTGTTCCGCTGCCAGAATATCCAGAGTTTCTTCAGCTGTAGAACCATTCAGAGGGATTGCCAGACGAACCATTCGTTTCACTGACACATAACCGATAAAGAGTCGGCTCATCGCAACCAGAAATCCACCTGCAATCACCCAACCCGCTATGCCGGCCGGGGTAGGCATGGACCTCGGTTGGTCGACGGCCGGTTCCTGTTTTAAACCTTTTAGAAAACCGTCCCAGACGGTCCCCCACTCCGATTCCAGACGTGGCTTTTCAAGGAGTGTAGATTCTGAATCCTGGCTGGAATTAACAGGGGGTGGTGACTTCTGATTGGCCCGTTCTGATTCTACCACGGAAGATGCTGCTTTCCAGCTTGCCTGCCAGCGTGGCCAGGGACAGAAAGCGAGCAGCGCCAGCAGCAGTGTCATGCCGATTGAACACGAGAGGACAAAGGATCGCGTGCGTGGTCCCAGACGTCTTGTGCTCCAGTAGACTATCGTTGCAACCAAGGCCACAATACTTACCTGAAGGCCCAACCAGAGCAGACTGATTCCAATTGCATGCATCAGGACTCCTCCTTCAGGATTTCCTTGATTTTCTTCAGTTCCTGAGGACTCAGCTGACGTTCTTCGAGCAGGCGCAGCAACAGTTTTTCTCGGGACCCGCCAAATACTTTCTGGATCATGTCCCCCAGCATACTGCCGGAAACATCTTCAAAAGACCGGATTGAGCAATACAGGAATGGGCGTTCTTCATTCGTCTGTTTCAGAAATGACTTCTCTACGAGGATCCGTACCAGAGTCGCGACTGTAGTATAAGCCAACTCTCTACCGGCTTGTTCTAAATCATCACGCACTTCCGCTACAGTTAATTCTTTCGGTGTGTCAGAATCACTGCGTTCCCAGAAAACGTGCATGATTTCCAATTCACGTGCGGTGAGTTCTTTGGCTTTCGGTCGAGCCATCCCCTGCTCCTTTGCATGATATCAGGTCAATGCATCCTGTTTTGGTTATTTAGATTTGGTTTTATAGTAATCCAAAAAGTAAAGTTGTCAACTTGAATCTGAAAATTATTTATTTACACAGTATTCAGGACTGCATGGCAGGTGATCAAGGCTTACCATCATTGAAGATCAGCAGACTTTTGAGCGTCTCTGGATCAATTCGGCTGGAAATGAAATGGACTGATCCATCGCAGTATCCTGTATGATATCCCCCGTCATGATATCCGCCGAAGTCAGGCAACTTTTTACCATCGAAGGAGATGTCCTCCGGTTTCGTCCAGGGCGTATCACAATCGGCTTCAATGATGGCAATGATGTTGGAAGTGCCATCCGTCATCTCGGCAAAAGAGACTCCCTCTTTTGTACCAAAGGGAGTGTCCTTCCCCACTACTACAAAGTAAGAAGCGTTTTTCGGGTTCTCTGAATTCGGATTGTGGTAGACGGGAACCAGGGTCTCCGCAATTTTTTTATTGTGTTCGCTGTCCCAGGGTTCATTCATTTTATAGGAATCGTACAACGCCTGCTGGTCCAGGAATGGCAATAGCTCGACTCGCCAGCTGTGTGGTGTTTTTCCATCTGGTCCCAGTACGACAGCCGGTGGAAAATGCTTGTGAACCTGATGATAGTTATGCAGAGCCAGCATAATCTGCTTAATATTATTTTTGGATGTCGAGCGACGTGCCGCTTCTCGTGCCTGTTTTATTCCCGGCACCAGACTGGCAAGCAGCCTGGTACTATCATTATCATTCAGGGAAGTTGCTAATGTGACCTGGTCTCCTTTCTGAGTTACCCGGCCAGCCAGCAATGCAGATTCAATGACTTTCATTTTTTCCAGATCGTCTTTTTGAACGCGCTGGGGATTTTTCCTGGCAGCCTCCTGTATCTGGGCGAACATATTTTGTCCCAGTGAGAGGATTCCTTCCAACGCCTGTTTGACTTGCTCACTGTTTTCCTTCTGTTCAAAAATTAATTTGACTGAAAGTTCGCGATCCAGTTTAAGACTGAAAAAAGCGACATCGGAATTGTCCCAGAGGGAAGAAAGCACAGGCCAGAAAGGCATTCTTTCAGCAAGCGCACGAATCTGTTGACCGATGACAAGTTCGCGAACTATGCGCATATCACTAGCTGCAGCAACGGAGGACTGTTCTACAGTTTGCAGTCTTTGACCCCACGATTTACCTGCAGTGCTTTGCAACTGCTCGATAATCTGCAGGACCGCACTGGTATTGTCTGAAGCGATCATCGTTTTGTCATCAAAGAAACATAAACCATCCCCATCAATGGCTCCAGTAGTTAGAATCTGCTTTCCTTTAAAGTCAGCTTGTTTCAGCTCCAGTTTGCTGAACTTCGCTCTGGCCTGTTTTCGATCAATGATCTCAGCCGATTTGATCACACTTACGATTTCAACTGGATTAATATTTGTTTTCGATGGTAAATAGATCAGAGTGATGCTTTCCAACTTGGATGGATCAACTCCAAACATATCAAAGGGTTGATTTTTCTGCTTTTCCTGCAGTATTAAATCGCGCACTGACTGCATTGATTTTTCTGCCAGAATCTGGGCAGGACGTACGGCAATTACTCCGAATGCTGTATCAGGCACCGCATTAAACGGAAATGCTGGCATCGCGGTTTGCTTCTGAGCTTCAGGCTCAGATCTGTCCTGCGCAAAAACCGCGCCCCCATCACAGACAACAGTAAAAAAACAGATCGTCAAAAAAAGAGACAAAGAACGGTTACATCTCTCACGACTTGAATTGATTCGCATTGAAAACCCCTGACGGTTAACCGGTCGAAACTGTGATTGTAATTCCATTACAGCCAGACGCATGAATTGAGCGAGACTACTGACCCGTCTGAAACGGCGGCAGATACGCGGGTTCCACAAGGATGTGAACAGCGTATAGTGTTAATCGCCGGGACCGGGAAAGTCAAGCGGGGTCGAATCCAGAGGCTCGGAATACTCTCAAGCTTCAAATATGGAACAGGAGCCTGCAGTGAGACTAATTCGTTAGATTGAGCGCTTCTGCTTCTTCGTCAGCTGCCTCTTCAGAGAGCGCTGGCAATTGAAACAATTCTCTGTCGCTGATTGTGTAATGCGGAGCACCAACGCCTTCTCTGGAAGGAGTCGGCAATGGCTTATCTGTATCTTTTGACCCAAACAACGTCAAGGAAGCCACTTTCAGGAATCCTTTCCAGGATGAGAAAGTCTGATCGACGGCTGTCGGCTCGTGCCCGCAATGGACCATACAGTCCCGGCACTTCGGGTTGCCACTCTTTTTGCCGTACTGTTCCCAGCGGGTGGAAGACATCAGTTCTGCAAAGGTTTCGGCATAACCTTCTTCGAGCAGATAGCAGGGTTTCTGCCAGCCGAAGATGTTATAGGTGGGATTGCCCCAGGGAGTACATTCCAGTTCCCAGTTCCCTTTCAGAAACTCCAGAAACAGTGGGGAATGATTGAACTTCCAGGCTTTTTTCGGGGCATACAGGATCTGGCGGAACTTCTGAATGGTCTGATTCCGTTTCAGGAAATGTTCCTGGTCAGGGGCTTTCTCATACTGATATCCGGGAGAGAGCATCATGCTTTCGATTCCCAGTTCGGCCAGTTCGTCGAACATCTGACGTACCCGCTCTGGTTCGGCATGCTCAAACAGCGTGGAGTTGGTTGTCACGCGATGTCCGGCTTTAACGGCTGCTTTGATCGCGCTGATTGCTTTATCGTAGATCCCTTCCCGGCAGACGGCTGCATCATGGTCTTCGCGAATGCCATCCAGGTGAATCGAAAATGTAAGATATTTTGAGGGGGGATAGTTCTCTAAATGTTTTTCCAGTAAGATCGCGTTGGTACACAGATAAATGAATTTTTTGCGTTGGACCAGTCCCGCCACGATTTCCGGCATCTGGGGGTGCAGCAAAGGCTCGCCGCCGGGAATGGAAACAATGGGGGCACCACATTCGTCAACCGCTTTAAAACACTGCTCAGGACTCAGATTCTGTTTTAAAATGTGCGCGGGAAACTGGATCTTACCACAGCCGGCGCAGGCCAGATTACAGCGGAATAAAGGCTCCAGCATCAGGACCAGGGGATAGCGTTCGACACCTTTTATACGCTGTGTCAGTACATACTTAGCTACAGTCCACATTTGAGAAAGGGGAACACCCACGATCGCCTCCATGTTGCGAATAATTCGAAATCCATTCAGAATAAGCCAATCCTAGTGCTTTCTGAAATTCCTGTCACCCCCAATTTGCACCTATGTCTCAATAGTGTATAGAGTTAATGAAGGTTTAACGCCACCCACATGAGAATCAGCCGACTTACCGCGTATCAGGTTTCAGTCCCTTTAAAGCGAAAAATCAAGCACGCCTTGTTCAGTCGCTCGGAATCCACCTCGATTATCGTGAAATGTCAGTTGGCAGACGGAACCACAGGCTGGGGAGAATCAGTACCGCGAACATACGTTACAGGAGAATCAGCGGAATCGGTTTTTGACCAGTTTGCAGCTACCGATTTCCGTTTCCTTATTGAGAACCATCTGGAAACGATCGAAGACGTCGTACAAGTCTGCTCTGAGTTTAAGCTGTCCGAACCGACCGAAGCGCCCGCTCAATATCGGGAACGAGGCTGCTTTGGCAATGCAGCCCGTTGTGCGGTTGAACTCAGTCTGCTGGACGCCGCAGCCCGTAGTTGGAATATTTCGATTTCGGAATTGATTCCTTCTCTTCCCGGAGCCGCTGAACTGTGTGAAAGCCGGGATCATGTTCATTACAGTGCAGTCCTCACATCGATGAAACCGCTGAAACAGGCCAGCCTGGCATTACTCTACCGACTGACAGGTTTTCAGAGTTGCAAAGTCAAAGTGGGATTACCAGGCATCGATGATTTTGCCCTGCTTCGAAAAATCAGAATGCTCACCGGACGAAAGATGGGATTGCGCCTTGATGCCAATGAAGCCTGGACGCGGCAACTCCTGGATGAACATGCTTCTGATTTCTCTGAACTGGCGATTCAATCAATTGAACAACCGGTGTCTCATAAATATCTCAGCACGCTCCATCAGATTCGAGGACAACTTACAACTCAAATTATGCTCGATGAGTCGCTGTGTTCGTATCGGGATGCTGAAGTGGCTATCGCAAAGGGATATTGTGATGCATTCAATCTCCGCATCTCGAAGCTCGGAGGATTGATTCCCACAGTCAGACTGGCTCACCTGGCCCGGCAGGCAGGTATCGGGTATCAGCTGGGATGCCAGGTGGGTGAAACAGGGATCCTGTCCGCTGCAGGTCGGCACTTCGCGACATCAATTCAAGGGATTGACTTTCTGGAAGGAAGCTTTGACCGTTATCTACTGCAACAGAACATCATCAAAGAAGACCTTTCGTTTCAGTGGGGAGGACGTGCTCCTGCATTAATGGGCCCCGGATTAAGTATCACAATCGATGAGGAACAAATCCAGAAGTTGAAAGAGCATGAGCTGATTCTGATCTGAATCTAGAGCGTCTCACGATCTATTATACTCGATCCAAATAGCCTGGGAGACGGTATAGATAAACTGGACGCAGTCTCGCTTAAGGAATCAGGAAAATCAGTCCCGTCACGGTCAGACTCTCAAACAAGGCACCGCGTGCACTGAAGGGTAACCGCTCCACCTGATAGGGAGGGCAGTCACCAGGACGTTCGTAGCCCAGATCATATTGGCACTCATGAATCGGATACGCACCAATCATGTAAGGCAGAGCTGGTACACGTCCAAAGAAACGACCTGCAGAAATGAATGGCTGAATGGCGGGTCCGTAATTATATCCGTAACGTTCCAGATAAGGTTCTTCGAAATACAAAGGATTGTAAGGAATCGCCGGGGCTTCCCATTCTTTAGTCGTCAAAGCCCAGTCACGCGTCGTTCCCATGACAACCTGTTGCACAGGAATCTTTTCCAGTTGAGCGCCTGCTGTATTTGCAGGTAAATCGCCGGTTGGTGGTTTCGTATTTAACGTCAACTCTGTTAAGGGTTTCAGTCCCAATTCGACCAGGTGAGGTGAAACGGATTTCTGTGTAGCCTGTTTCGATCCAGGAAGCGCGGCCCCCGATGCGGGAGCAGGTGGTACTGTCGGTAAAGTCATTGGCCTGGGATCAAGAACAAACTCCATCTCCGGCTTCTCTAGCACCGGTTTTTGAGCTTCGACAGGTTCCTCAATTGCTGCAAAACTGGCTTCGACCAGCTCAATCGATTGAAATTGAGAAGCTTCATCAAATTCAAGATCTTGAACTACGGGTTTATCTGCCTGAATCGACTCAGCTGAGAGACTCTGATCCAACGGTTTCGCTGGATAATTGAATTTATTAAATCCCGTAACCCTGAAACTGTTTGATTTTACGTCGTCATTCGTCCTTTGAGGTGAGTCCTGGCTTCTGGCTTCCATTGCTTTTGATATGGCAGAGTACCTGGCGTGATCATACTCTGGCGCCACCGAAAAATGAGCACCTTGATTCACAGCACAGCCACTGATTAACAGGCAGCAGACGCATGTCAAAACAATTGGATGATTAGCTAGCAACCTCATTGAATCAGGCGCTCCACGTGAAAGTATGCTGTCTCCGTTTGAAAACAACAGTAAAATGACTTGATTTCGAAATCTGGGAGTACTCTTTTCAATTATCGGCTTTGTAGTTCAGACTGGAGCATCACAACCTTGTATAGCAGCAAGGTCTATGCAAGGTCCCCAACCTGCCTGGTGCATTATGCCTCTATATCAACAGAAAAGTGTACACAACAGCACTTCCCGGTTGCCTGCAACTGGTAAAAGCGGGGAATTATGAGTCATTCATGAAATCTAAGCGAACAGGTTTCGTAGTTTATCAGTTACAATACGTACAACACTTGAACCGGTTATAAAATGAGTGGTTGAAAACAGGACGGAATACCGCGACGAGATAACTGATTAGGATGTATATAACGTTTGTGCAGACAACTGCTTTTGATTTTTAGCAGATCAATCTGCTCCATTAAAAATCGTTGACATAACATTTAGTGAGTAAAGATAATATGGGGGAGATATTCTGCTATGACACACGCAACCTCCTGAGTGCACGGGAATCACTGCGGTATCAAAGTTAAGCCAGGATTTCAGGGCCGTTCCTGCTGACTCCATCCCTGAAAAAGATCCCCCTCTAAATGAAGAGACACAATGGTACCTCTCAAACAGGATACCATATTTATATATAAACTATTTTAGAGCGCGATCTATTTAACCAGAGTGTTTTCAGATCTCTCCCCTGCAGGGCAAATATTCCTGATGACACTGAAATGAACCTGGACACAGGCAAATACTCTAAGGAGCATCTTAAACGTGCGATTTATTAAATGGCTGAATCGATGCCTGGGCAAATCTCACCCTACTCCCAACCTTGAGTTTAACAGTCTGAGACAGGACCGAAACGCTGATCTGGAACTGGTCCGGCTTGAAGATCGAATTGTTCTCAATGTCTCTGCAGTCGTTGGTGGTGTCTCCAGCGATGTACTTGAGTTGAATCTGACGCAGGCAAACGATGAAGCCACTGTTTCTGTGGTCGATGGCGGCGCAACTCTTCAGGTTGACGACGGACAGGCAATGCCTGGTAGCATTCTGCAGTTTGACATGACGCAGATCTCATCGATTCTGGTAACAGGCACGGATCCTTCACAGACAGTCCAGTTTCTGGGACAGGAACCACTTGTCTTAACGGGTTCCATCGATCTCACAGGATTCACGGGTGACGTGAATATTGGAATTCAACTGCAGGTCGATCCCGGTACGCCCCCCCAGTTCAGCACGGATTCGACGGTCACTTACCTCGCACAATTTGAGCTCACAAACGATCAATTAAATGTGATTCTACCGAATCAACTGAATGCTGATGACGCATTCGTGGTTCAGATCAATGGTTCGAATCTGGAAATCCTGGACCCCGACCAGACGACTCCCCTGCTCTTCTCGACTCCGGCAGCAGGCGTGGCTTCAATCCATTTCTTTGGTTCAGATGGAGAATCGGATCTGCTGACACTGGATTACAGCAACCAGGAACTGACCGATATCGCCATCATATTCGATGGGGGAACGGGGGGTAACGATGCGCTGGAATTCATGGGCGGTACCTTTGCGACTGTGACGCACAATCTGACCGGTCCCGGTTCTGGATCTATTGACATCAGTGGGAACGGGATTACCGAAATCAGTTATACCGGTCTGGAACCTGTTTTCGGCGGTGACAGTACTGCTGACAACATTGTCATCAATCTTCCTGCAGGCACGTTAGATGCCGTTCTGGAAGATTCCATCATTCCCGGTGAGATGCAGATCCGCAGTTTATCTTCTGCATTTGAGCTGACCACGTTTGCGGTCCCATCAGGCTCATTGACAATCAATACATCCGGTGGTAATTCAATCGTCACCTTGGATTCCTTTGACACAGACTTTGCCCCCACCAGTCTGATTCTCTCCGGCAACACTGGGGATACGTACCAGTTGACTGCCAGTGATCTGCTGGCAGACACCGTTTCCCTGACACTCGCTGGCGGAGCGACTCTGGATCTGGACAGCTATGATGAAACCGTCAACAATTTCATCCTGGAAGAAGGGACCGTCATCGCAACCACAGGTGTGCTGACTGCTCAGTCCAATCTGGACCTTCGCTCTGGAATAGTTCAGGCACAGTTGAGTGGAATCGATCTGGTCAAAAATGGTCCCGGAACTGTGATTCTGGATGCTTTAAATGGCTATACCGGCCAGACCATTATTAATGATGGGACCTTGCAGTTAGCACAGTCATATGCGATTCCCGGCTCTTCAGGTGTGAACCTCACCTCGATCACCAGTGTGCTGGATCTGGATGGATTTGAACTTTCAATCACTTCTCTGACAGGGACAGGCAGTGTTTTGTTGGGAGGAGCATCAGGAACCCTCACCGTTAATTCCCCCACGTCCACTTCTGCAATCTATGCAGGAGATATTTCAGGTGACGGCAGCCTGATCAAACTGGAAGATGGTGAGTTGATTTTGTCCGGAACCAATTCTTATACGGGTTCCACTCACGTACAAAGCGGAACTTTAATCATTGATGGCTCACTCACCACTTCGGAAGTGACTGTGGATCCAGGCGCAGTCCTTGGTGGTTCAGGTGTTATCAACGCCGATGTGACTGTTTCCAATGATGGAAGCTTTACCCCGGGATCAAGCCCTGGATTCATCAGTACTGAGTATCTGACACTGGAAGCCGGTTCTTCACTGGATATAGAAATCAACGGAATCACCGCCGGTTCAGAATACGATCAGGTACAGGTTACGGGCGAAGTCAACCTCACCGGTGCGAAGCTCAATATCACCAGTACATTTACTGCTGCAGCCGGAACGGAATTTCTGCTGATTGAAAACGATGACGTAGATCCGGTTATCGGTGAATTTGTCGATCGCGCGGAAGGGACCCTCTTTTCTTTCAACGGCAATCAGGTCTATATCACCTACCAGGGAGGTGACGGGAACGATGTGGTTCTGGTTGTGAACAGCCCTCCCGTTGCCGATGATCAGTCATTCTCCGTTGATGAAAACACCGGCAATACCACATCGGTTGGAACGATTGTCGCTACGGATGTGAATCTGCCACCAGACAGCCTGACTTTCAGCCTCACGGGAGGAAGCGGTCAGACGGCATTTGCCGTCAGTTCCACGGGTGAGATCACAGTTCTGGATCAGACACAACTCGACTACGAAACAGCGACTTCATACGACCTTGAAATTCTGGTCACCGACAGTGCAGGTGCCACCGATACTGCAACCATCACTGTCAATCTGAATCCGCTGAATGACAATGCTCCTGTGATTGCCAACCAGACTCGCAGCATTGATGAAAATTCTACCAACGGCACCAGTGTCGGAGCTGTGATCGTCGCTACGGACGATGATCTTCCCGGCGACACACTCACATTTACAGAATCCGGAGGCACTGGATCTGCCGCATTTGATATCACTTCCGATGGTCAGATTATCGTTGCTGACCAGAGCCTGTTGAACTTCGAAACCAATCCCACATACACACTGGATGTCATTGTTGATGATAATGCTGGTTCAACGGCAACCGCGACGATTACCATCAACCTGAACGACCTGTCTGAAACACTGGTTGTCAATCCAACCGACTGGGCTGTGGACGATATTACCATCATCAGAGACGGCAGTCAGATTCGAATTCTGGAAACCGGAACTTCGAACGAAATTGTACCATCCCATGTGTTTGGCAAAGTGACCGATGTGCAGATTACGGGAAATGGTAGCAATAATATTTTGCGAATCGAATTGAGTGAAGCCGATATCGTCGCCATTGGTGGCATCAACTTTAATGGCGGCGCTGGCTCGAATACGATCGTGGCTCCCAACCAGGACAACGACTGGATAATTGACGGCGTCAATTCCGGCAGCCTGCTCTCTGGAGCCGTTGTCTTCTCGAATGTGGAAAACCTGACTGGAAATGATGCCGCGGATACCTTCGCCATTCATGATAGTGGGCAGATTGACGGAACGATTGCTGGTGGCGTCGGTTCTGACAGCATTGATTTTTCAGCAGTGACAACAGCGGTGACGGTCAATCTCAATGACGGCAGCGCGACAGGAATTAATCTTGCGACCGGGATCGACAAATACATCGGTGATGGGTCGCTCGACAAATTGACCGGTATTACCGCCGGAACGACCTACCTGATAGATGGCGTCAACCAGGGGAGCGTTGCAGGCATCTCGTTCGAAGCATTCAATCACCTGGTGGGAGCAGCTGGAGTAGATACGTTTCAGTTCAGTGGAACGGGACAGATCACAGGCAGCATCGACGGGCTGACTGGAAATGACGTACTTGACTATTCCACTTCCTCGATCACATTGAATCTCGCCCTTTTAGCCATCGGGACAACCGATGGCTTTTCTGGATCTGAATCATCCACACTGACTTCATTTGACAACATCAATACGATTGCTGGAAGTGCAAATACCGATTCTCTGACAGGCATCGACGCGACTGCAGCCTGGTCAATTGATGGAACCAATGAGTATACATCAACCAATACACTTAGCTTCAGCGGATTTGAAAATCTCACCGGAGGCACTCAGGTCGACACCTTCACCATTATGGGCAGTCAGTCTCACAATCTGGCCGGTAATTCCGGGAACGATGTCTTTGCCTTTGCTGATGGAGCTACTCTGACAGGAACCATCGATGGCCAGGCCGGTTCAGACCGCCTCGATTATTCACTCTATACATCGTCTATTAATGTCACATTGACAGTTTTGGGTTCGTTTGACGGTCATCAGGGAACTGAATCGTCCATATCCGGTGGATTCGATAATATCAATCAGGTCATAGCTGGATCAGGAACCGCAGACCAGTTGACCGGTCGTAATGCAGCAGCCACATGGTCGATAGAGACATCCAATAATTATGGCAGTATGAATTCCCTTGGCTTCTCCAGTTTTGAGCAGTTACAGGGAGGCAATGAGATGGACCTCTTCAATATCACAGGAAATCAAACGGTTGATATTAAAGCAGGTGCAGGGAATGACACGCTGCAGTTCAGCAATAATGGTTCAACTCTGAACGGGACATTTGATGGCCAGGACGGGACTGATCACCTCAACCTTACCAGCTATACCGCGGATCTGGACGTCACGTTATCTGCTCTCGGAGGGACAGATGGTTTTGACGGTACGGAAGCAAACAAATCTGTCACATTTGCGAATATTGACGAGATCACCGGCGGCTCAGGTACGAACTCGCTGACGGGTATCAACGGCGATGCGACCTGGACCCTGACCGGGGCCAATACTTACCAGAGTATCAATGCACTCGACTTCAGCAGTTTTATCAACCTGACTGGTGGAAGTGCTGCTGATATTTTTAATGTCACGCCGGATACGGAAGCCTACACAATTGCAGGCGGTGACCCCACCAGCAACCCACTCGGCGATCAACTGAATATCGATACCTCAACAGCTGGTACAGCCGTCGTTTCTTCCGATGGAAATGGCACTGGTTCGGTTACGGGTAGTTTCCCCACAGTAACGTACAGAGAAATCGAAAACTTTGCGATTTCCGGCGAAGTGGATATTCAACTGGATGGCAGTACCAACAACGATCAGATTGAAATTCTGGTCTCAGGTACCAATATTGAATACTACAACGGTGGCATTCTGATCGGTACCAGTACACTGACAGCCACTAACATCATCAACTTCAATGGTGGAGACGGTGATGACAGACTGACGGTCGACACCGCTCTGGCCGCCGAAGGCATTGTGATCAATTATGATGGACAGGGGCAGATTACAAGTAGTCCTGGTGATGTTTTAAACCTCGTGGGTACCGCTGCATCCGTTGAATACTTCTTCGCCGACAGTAGTTCGGGCAGTATTCAAGTCAACGGCTCCATGTCAGATTTTCTTCTCTACACCGGTCTTGAACCCATTATTTCAACCGTGACTACAACCAATGTCACTCTCAACTACAGTGGTGTTGACGAAACGATTACCGTTACAGACGCGGGCGGCGGGCAGACTACCGTGGACTCGACAGCCGGCGAAATCATCACTTTTGTCAATCCGACGGGAACACTGACGATCAACACCGGTGCCGGCGAAGACATTATTGATCTCAATTCATTATCCGCAAACTTTACTGCCAACCTCATCATCAACGGCGAGGGAGATGCTGATACACTCAACGCAAATGGTAGTATTTCACTGGATACAGGTAAGAACCTGGAATTCAACGTGGAAGACATTACCGTCGCCAACGGAATCACGCTGGCCGCCTCGTCCATTGCGTTCAATGCGACTTCAGTCGAACTGGACGGCGATCTTGTCTCAACGAATGTTTCCGGTGATGCAGCAACAGTCGATGTTTCAGGATCTGCTGGCGGAGCTGATCTGCAGGATGCTGTTGATATCGCCGGCGCAGGCGGAATTATCAATATTGCTGCTGGAACTTACCTTACAAATGGAACTCTGGAAGTTGATGAATCGGTTTCTTTGCTGGGCGCAGGAAAAGATGTTGTTGAAATTCGTAAAGCAGGCGCCCCTACCGGAACATACGACATCGCAGTGAATATCTCTGCGGATAACGTTACCATCTCAGGCGCACAACTGGGCTGGGAAATTCACACGTCCGCTACTGATTATCGGGGATATGTCCTGTATACATCAGCTGACTTCACGACACTGAATAATCTGCTGTTCGGCGATAATTACCGGAGTGCTGTGGTTTTTGAGGGTGCAGATAATCTGGAAGTCTCGGACTCGATCTTTGAAGGCATCTACGGACGTGCTGCAATTAGAGATGGAAATAGCGGAAGTGGCGAAAACTTCCTCATTACCCGCAATGAATTCCGTGAAGACCATTTCCGCTGGGGGCCGATCTCGATTGGACCACAGGGAACATTTGGAGATCCCTATAACAACCCTTTCAGTGGCGAAATTTCATACAACTATTTTGGCAATGGTTTGATTGCCGGTGATTTCCAGGAAGCCGGAGACCAGAACTACACACTGACAATCACCAATGGTGGTATGACCGCCGATGGTATCGATATTGTCCATAACACCTTTGACTGGCAGGACTCTGCTGTCACCAACAGTAACGGAATCTACGCACAGCCAGGGGGCATTTATATTGACCCATCCATTGCGGTTGCTGCAAATACGGTCAACATAACAGACAATATTTTTAATGGTTTCACCTATGATGGCCCTCAACCAACAACCGACCCACTCTGGAATCCAGGAGGGGGTGTCTTTGGCGGTGCACTCGAATTTGACGGCGTTGATGATTTCGGCCTGTTTCAGGATGTCAGTTTTGATGTTGGTACCGCGGGAACCCTCAGCTTCTGGGTCAATATGGATGACCAGGGCCGTCGCAACCAGTTCTTTGAAGGTCCCAACAATGGTGGTATGGAATTCCAGTACCGGTCCAACAGCGGAGGTCAGTTCTTCGGAAGCCCTAATCGCAACGACGGCAATGGAAACACGTATGTCATTCAAAATGGTGGTGCCGGAGGAACAACGGGAGTCTGGCAGAATATCCAGTACACCTGGGATTTTAATGGGACATCCGGTCCTGAAATGCACCTGTATATTAATGGCACAGAGGTTGGCTACCTGAGCGGAACCTATGATGCTGATCTCAGCCAGTGGACAGCCACTGTCAGCACCGTCAATGAACTGATGAATGTAGGTCGTGACCCGGGAGACAGCAGCCGCTACTTTGACGGCATGATGGATGATGTGGTCTGGTTCAACGATGCCTTGAACCAAACCGACCTTGATACCATCCGTACCAGCATCGATGGTGCCGCGGCACTGGCTGGTGACAGTCGCATGGTCGCACACTGGGATTTCGACCAGTCTTCCGGCAATATTGCCATTGATAACGTCAGTGGAATTGAAATGCTGATTTCCACCAATGGGATTGTCCCCTTTGGTCCGGAATTCCAGCCGGGAGCCGGTCAGTTTGGCGGGGCTCTGGAGTTTGATGGTATCGACGATTTCGCTACCTTCCAGGATGCGACCTTCGATGTCGGTTACCAGGGAACGCTCAACTTCTGGGTCAAAATGGATGATACCGGAAGACGGAACCAGCTCTTCGAAGGTCCCGAAAATGGTGGGATGGAATTCCAGTATCGTAACAATAGTGGCGGACAGTTTTATGGACGCACACAGGATGGCTCCGATTTCACAATCCAGGCCGGTGGACAGGGGAGTGCAGCTGGCGTCTGGACCAATATTCAATATACCTGGGACGCCGATACCGGCGAAATGCATATTTATATTGATGGTGTTGAGGATCCTTATCTTTCCGGCTTCGACGAAAACCTGGCCGGCTTCGATATGACCCACTTCACCGATACGATCAACGGTCTGATGAATGTGGGTCGGGATCCTGGAGACCCTTCACGTGCATTTGATGGTATGATGGACGACATCGGCTGGTTCAACGACGTTTTGTCAGAAACAGAACGCCTTGATATTATGAACAACAGCATTGGAGGCTCTGCTCTGAATGGTGATCCACGCCTGGTTGCTTACTGGAATCTGGATGATACCGCCGGTACGACAATCGCAGCTGGAAATGGTGGCACGACGATTCAACTCTATATTCAAGCAGAGCCTCCCCTGCCCCCGATTCAAGGCTTCGGAGTATTAGCTCCCCTGAATGCGAACGTCACTTACAACACATTCAATGGGAACGATCTGGATTCTAACGTTACCCTGGATGCGACCAATACCTTCGGCGACCCGCTGTTTGCCTATGCCAACGATCCGAACTACTTGCCAACCGATTCACTGGAAGAACAATTCACCATCGGCTTTGGCTCCGCGGCAGCCTATGGTTCTTCTGAGTTTGACGCAGACACTAACACTACAACACCGCATATCGGAGCGTACCAGAATCCGCCGACACTGTACCCTGGAATTTACGGAACCGGTGATATCGTCGTCTACGGAACCGGTCAGGATGACCTGCTCGAAATTACTTTCACCAGCGAAAATGAAGCGACCTTTGTTTTAACGCGCGATGTTACGGGAACTCCCGCTGTTCAAGACACTGTCACTCTGACGGGCATTACTTCAGTCACCTTTTATGGGTTGGATGGCGACGATGTTTTCATCATCAACCAGCCTGATGGTGGATTTGCAAATCCCTCTGGCGGCATCTTCTTTCATGGTGGCTCGCAGAACAACGACGGTAATTATCTGACCAGTCCCACAGGCGGAGACACATTGGTACTCAACCATAACGTGCCACTGGAAGCGGACTCGGTCGCCTATGTCTTCACGCCTGATGCCGTTCCCGCGGAGGGAGAAGATGGTGTCATCACGATTACTGATGTCACCCTGAGCGATCTTACGACGACAATCAGCTTTACCGGTCTGGAACCGATTATAGATAACCTGCTGGTCTCTGATCGTGACTTTGACTTTACTGATGCAGACGAAACGATATCGCTCTCTGACGATGGTAACGCTGGAGATAACTATTCTTATATCGATTCCACACATAGTGAATCTGTACGGTTCTTGAATCCGACCACTTCCATCGCGATTCGCACCGACAGTCTGGGAACTCCCGTCGGCATTGACACCATTCAGGTAGACACACTTGACAGTTTGTTCGACGCCAGCCTGACAATTCTGGCAGGTGCTGACGACTCAGTAACATTTCAGACAACCACGAACCTGGTAACCGGGGATCTGCTCATTACAGCTGAGAGTGTCGACATACTCGCAGACATCTCTGCCGCATCTGTTGACATCAGTACCTCGGGTGTGACCAGCACAACATTCAATGGCGGTACCGTATCGACCACTGGTTCACAACTTTATAACAACGCAGTCAACTTTGTAACAAATTCTACCTTGACCAGTTCCAACGGGGATACCATTGAATTTGTTTCAACCGTTGACGGCAGCATCGACCTGGTCATCAACACCACCGGCTCTACGATCTTTGGGGACGCCGTCGGAAATAACCTGGCCCTCACCACGTTGACGACCAACACTGGTGGTATCACGTACCTTAATGGTGGGATTGTAACAACAACCGGCAGTCAGGTTTATCACGACGATGTCATCCTGGGGGCCAATACCATTCTCACAAGCACTGCCATAGCAGACATCATCTTTAACCAGACTCTGAATGGGGCATTCACTCTCGAAATCAACACCGACAGTGATACCACATTTAATGGCACAGTTGGTAATGACAGTGCACTCGCCAGTCTGATAACGGATGCAGATGGCATCACGAATATCAATGGGGGGAGTATTGATACCACCGGGAGCCAGACCTTTAATGACGAGGTCCTGCTGGGTGCTGATACGCGACTGGAGAGTTCTTCCAGTGGTAATACCACTTTCAATTCACTTTTAGATGGCTCATTTAATCTCGTTGTCAATACATTAGGCAATTCAACATTTGAAGACAGAGTGGGTGATTCTGCTGCACTGACGAGTCTGACAACAAATACCGGTGGCACTACTAATTTTAATGGCGGTAGTGTCAGAACCACGGGATCGCAAACCTATCATGATGATGTGGTATTGGGAGTTTCAACGGTCTTCACTTCAAACACGACAGGCGATATCACATATAATGCCTCAGTAACTGGTGGCGCAGGCATTACCGTGGATATCAGTTCAACCAATGACATCAACATCAACGGGGCATTCACGACCGATGAATACATTTCAGCAACTGCCGGGAACGACATTTTGATCACCGCCCTGGTTTCCAGTACCAATGGCCCCCTGACGTTCCTCGCCGACAATGATATTCATCTGACTTCAACTGGCAGTATTGTCGCCCAATCCAGCAGCCTGATTACCCTGACCGCTGATAATGATAATTCCGGTGCAGGCGCGATTACTCTCGACTCCGGAAGTTCCATCGAATCGCAGGGCGGACAGATTCTCATGTCTGCTTACGACGATGTCGCCTTGTCATCCATCACGACCACAGGAGGGCTCGTTGATATTACCTCCACGAACGGAGGCATCACTGACAATGACAGCACAGGCGTCGACAATGTTACCGCCAGTCAGTTGATCATGAATTCAAATCTAAGCATCGGGCAACTGTCTGATGCGATTGACACTTCTGTATCATTCCTTGAAGCCGATGCGGGGACAGGTGGCCTGTTCCTTGACAATAACGGAAATCTGACCATCGGGGGAATCAGTTCCCAGGTGGGGCTGGACGCCGACGTTGATATGCTCGTCAATGTCACGGGCACTCTGAACATCATAGAAGACACACAATCAACAACGGGCTCGGTCACCTTCAATGCGTCTGACACCCTGACCGTCGATGTAACGACGACCGTCTCGACCTTCAGTGCGGGTGTTTTATTACTGACGTCAACCCGCAATATTCAACTTAACAGCGGCAGTAATCTGAAGACAGTAAATGGTGGCATCACACTTCAAGCCAATACTGCAGGAACAACTTCTGGGGATTTTACCGGCATTGAAGCTGAAAATGCCAGTGTTACGACATCAGGATTGGGGAGTATCAATCTCACTGGATCCGGAGGTTTAGACGCTGGTACCAGCAATCACTACGGCGTACATTTACATTCGGGAACAACTGTCAGTTCTACAGACATCGGCGTCTCAGCAGGGACCATTAACATCAATGGAACTGGTGGAACAGGTATCGACCAGAATTCAGGAGTCTATATTGAAGACGCAGGAACGACTGTAAAATCTGTAGACGGAACTATAGAGGTCACTGGTAACGCCAGTTCTGGAGTCGGCTTCCTGCTGGTGGATCAGGCGGAAATTGTCTCCAGTGGCACTGGTGTGAACGCAGCAGATGTCATCATCAACGGCACCACCTCTGCTAACCTGTCGGGGGTAGAGATCAACAGCAATATTCAGTCAACCGACGGAGCAGTCAGTATTACCGGAATCTCTACAGGCGCCGGTTCTGCATCTGAGGGTGTTTTAGTTCAGACGGCCGCAGGACAAGTCATTACTGTAAACGGAACAATCACGGTCGACGGATCTGCAAATGGAGATGACGGCATCGAAATCTCGGACAATGCTGTAATCTCCGCTTCGGGAACGGGTGACATTGAACTCCTGGGGAATTCCACCGGGACGGGTAATGGCATTGACTTTGATGCAACAATCAAAAGTAACACGGGTTTTGTAACCCTGACTGCCGAAGACGATATTCTTTTCGGCAGTGTCGCTTTGATTGATTCGACTTCAGGTACAGTGACACTGATTGCCGATAATGCCGCCGGAAACAACGGAGACGTAATCTCCATGACAGATGGGTCTTTGATTGATGCCGGTACTGGAGACATCAGTCTGACCACAGACGGAAACGTGTTGCTGGCAGGTTTACTCACTACAGGTACGGTTGAGATTGATTCGCTTTCGGCCGCGATCCTCGATAATGGTGATACACACACCGACATTACTTCATCCATCGCCGTGCTTAACGCGGTAACAGGCATTGGAACCGGCAATCCACTGGAAACCGCCATCAGTACACTTTCTGCAACGGTGTCCGAAGCAGGAAGCCTGTTAATTGATAACAGTATCGCCATTGTACTGCTGGACCTGTCCACGTTTGACGGTGAAATCGTCATCAATTCGACAGACACGATCACGGCTACTTCTGTTGTCTCAACCAATGATTCAGACAACGACAATCATGATATCACCTTAACTGCCACAGGCAGCAGCAGCGATATTCTCGTCACCGCAATTACAGCGGTCGGAAATGCTGACGTAATACTAACTGCCGATGATGGAATTCTCGACACAGCGACTGATGGTAACCGGATTACTGCAGACGATCTGCAGTTAACTTCCAGCAGTGCAGGATTGACAGCCGACGGAATTGAAGTCGATACCGACGTCAACAGCATTACCGCAGAAGTAAATACCAACGCAGGAGGAATCCACATCGATGAAGTGGATAGTGTGACCTTGACTCAGCTCACCACATTTGATGGATTTATTACTGTCAATGCAGCCGGAACCATCAATGCAGTCAATATAAACTCAGTCAATAGTTCTGCTTCAGACATCAACAATGGGATTGCACTGACGGCAACGGGCGTGGACAGTGATATTCTAGTCACCACATTAAATGCACAAAACACGGCCGACATCAGCCTGACTTCCGATCGGGATGTATTGGATTCAGACAGCAGCGACAGTAACCTGACGACAGGCGATCTGTTGACGATTGTCGCGGGTCGCAATGTGGGCGGAGTTACCAACGTCTTTACAGAAGCAGGCTTTGATCCTCTTCAGACGACTGTTGACCACATGGATATTACGAGTGGTAACTTCATCACTCTCCACAACCTGAATACCACACCAGAACTCCTCAACCTGGATGCGGGCACCGTATCAGCCGGAACCACTTTCATTAAAGTAACTGGTGGAGCGCTTGATGTCTCAACAACCACTGGCATCAGCAATACACAGGATACGATTGCGTTGGTCTCGGATGACTCTATTACCGTGCCAACGGGTTTGCAAACCGGAAACCTGCGACTGGATGCTCCGATTATCAATGACGCCGGTGGTGGCGACATTGATATCAATGCCGTGGACGCAATCTTATTCCAGTCACAGTCAGCAGAGACAGTTAAGATCACTGCTCAAAGATTTGATGGCACAACAACCGGCAGCGAATTAATCATCAATAATGACTCCCCTGCCCTCGAACTGGTCGATGTGAATTCCGATTCCATTGCACTGCTCGGAGGAACTGATACAGACGTTTCTCTCACATCAGTCGGCACTATCACGATCTCGAATCTGGTTCAGACCCAGGGAACGGGCACTCTGTTCCTGAAAACTACAGATACTGCTGCAGACCTGGTTCTCGATGCGAACATTCAGAGTGAGACTGGCTTCGTCACCATTGAAACCGCAGATGATATCATTTTCAACGGCACCACAAATCTGACCAGTACATCAGGCAGCGTCTCCCTGACAGCCGATGCAGACGCTGGTGCGGGTGGTGGAATTACAATGAACGATGGTACGTTCATCAACGCCGGCGATGGAACCGTCAGCCTGGATGCCACCGACGACATTGAACTAAGCCAGATTACGACCTTAAACGCAACGGCTTCTGCTATTCGCATCGAAACGGATTCCAGCCTGATCGACTCGGGTGACAGCATGGGAGAAGATCTGATCGCGAATGAATCCGGCGCACTGGTCACCATTATTGCAACTCAGGGAGTCGGTAAAGTTGCAGATGCCAATCAGCATATTGAAATGAATGTTGACCAGATTAACATCGTCAACGCGACGGCAGGTGAAATCCAGATCATCGAAACCGATGCCCTGATCGTACATGACATAATCCAGTCGACAGCCGGCGATATCCGAATCCTCGCTGGCGGCGATGTAACCCTCACCGGATTTATCGAAACGGTTTCAAACGATGTGCTCATCGATTCTCAAGCGGCCATCATTGATCAGAACGATGGGCTGCCCGACCCGCTCAATATCCGTGCCGCCAGCCTTGATCTCAACGCAGCTACGGGAATCGGCATAGGTGACACACTTGAATTCAGTGTTATGACATTTTCGGCTGATACAACGACAGGCGATATCCTGCTGCATAACACGGCATACACAGCCGCAACGGCAACAAGTCTTTCGACGGCGGCAGGGGACGTAGAACTGGAACAGGTCGGGAATGAATCGCTGACCGTTGCCTTCGCGTCTACACTTGATGGCAACATAATCGTTTCCAATACCGGTGATGCGCAGACAGATCTGCTGACACTGACTTCGATTGCAGCCGGCGGCACGACTCCGGAAATCACAATTTCAACTGTTGGATTTGGTCATATTCTATTGGGTTCAGTTACTGGTCTGGACGGGGTTATTGCGATCACTTCAGCTGGTGAAATCAATGATGCAGTTGATGATCAGGTGGCTCCAGAAATCGATGTCGATGCCACCGGCGGATCAATCACCCTGCAGGCCGAAAACGGAATTGGTAATGCAGATCCCGTTGAAATTTCCGGCGGTACACTCTCTGTTAACACTACAACGGGTAACATTGATCTGAGTAACTCTTCTTCGACCGAAACTGGCGATGTCAGCTTTACCCGCCTTACCACAGGTTTTGGAACCATCGATTTCCAACAAACTGGCGGCAGACAGGCGACATTTGAAGAAGTCTCAACAACCGATTCCGCGATCACGATTATCAGTGACGGATCAATGCTGTTTGAAAATCCGGGAATTCTGACAAATGTTGTATCAACAAACGGGGCTGGCACCATCGCTGTTACTGCAACTGGTTTAAATTCCTCAATACAAGTTAACGATGGTTATAGCACCGTCGGGGGAACTATTGACCTGACAGCACAGAACAGCTTGAATTTCGGTACTGAAGGCGATATCAGCTCCGTCAATGGCCAGATCACATTACTGGCCGATTCTGCCAGTCTGGGAGCGGGCGGCGGTGGCATCAAGATGTCTGACGGCACTGTCTTTGATGCAGGAACCGGTACCCTGGATTTACATGCCGGTGATAACATCGACGTCGGTCAGTTAATCACAACCACCTTTACCCGGCTCACGAGTACAAACGGTGGCGTAACCGATTCCGGCGATACAGGCGGCAGAGATATCACTTCCAGCCAGTTAGTGATCAGAACTGCAACAGGTGCGGGGTCAGCTAATTCTATTGAGACCGCCGTATCTCTACTGGCGGGAGTCAATACGGATGCAGGCAGCATTCAGATCAATAACAATCTGGGAGGTGCATTATTAACCATTGGCACCGTGGATGGTGTTGCTGGAATCACAAACTCAGCTGATACACCGGGTGATATTATCATCTCAAACGCGAGCCCGCTGACCGTCGATTCGCCTGTTACCAACAGTTCTGGTGGAAATATTGATCTGGAATCTACAGGGCCCGGTGATTTAACGCTGAATTCACCAGTCCGGGCATTCGGCGGAAATGGGAACATTAATGTCGAGGCTGGTGACGGTATCCTGGATATCAACGATACGGGAAATACGTCCGACTACAGCGTAGCAGGTACCGGGATCTTTTCCGGGCATGGAACCAGTGGCGTTTCTATTGATTCGAACACGACTCTGAATTCACAGACCGGTGCCATCGCAGGCTTACCTCCTGACTTACGGAATATCATGACCCCACAGATTCTGCCAACGGGTGTAGGCACCGTGACGGGTGACTTTGGGCGTTTCTCAGAACAGAACTTCTACATCACCATCGACTGGGGTGATGGTACCATTGAAACGTTCAACTTTGACAACCCCGGTTCATTCGAATTTCAGCATACATATGCCGGAAATCCGAACTCACAAAACCCGGCAGCAGATATTCCTATTCTGGTCACGATGCAAGGCGATAAGCAGTTTACCTTCTCTGACGGAAACAACAGTCTGGATTTCACTGTTGAATCCGGGTTGCTGGAAACTCCCGGTGAAGGACTCGCGACTGTTGCGATTGACACGACTCCGCAAGTGCCACTCCTGATCTTCCCTCAGCAGGAAGTGATTCTCGATTCCACATCAAATTTCCAGAGTATCTTCACAAACAAAGATACACAGCTGATCGATGCCGCAATTAACGAAGCAAATAAAAATGCGGAACGCCTGGTCTTTTTGAGAATCCTGGCACCCAATGGGGATCTGATCGAAGATGTTGCTCTGCAGGAATCGGATCTGGACAATTTGCCGAAATTGTTCAAAACCCTGCCCGACGGGCGCTATCAGATCTATCTGAAAGAAGCGGGAGAAGAACGGGTTCGTCTGCTGATGGATGTCGATATTCGAAATGGCAAAGCCAGTGATGTCACAGAGGAACAGTCTGCTCCTCCAACCGAACCAGATCCCGGCAATGACACTGATCAGCAGGGCATGAGTCAACTGAATACGGAAAATCCCCTTTCTGAGGCACTTCGACAGATTGAGGAAATGGTGACCGTCATCCGTGCCGACAGTGAAATCTCCGATTTTATGCAGAACTGGTTCCCCTCTGAATCAACTTACCTGGAGGGAGCAGCTGAGTTTCCTCGTCTGGATTCGAGCGAAGTTATGCGGGAATTCAACAAACTGAACACACGGGCCGATCAGCAGCAGACAATCAGCAGCGAGCAGGCCTGGAGTAGCGCAGCCCTGCTTTCAGGTTATTTTCATGGAAAATCATTATTAAAGAAGCCGGCAACAACCAATGAGCGAGATACAGCCCTCGAGAAATATGGTAACCGCCTACTGAATCGTCGCTACAATATTTATCGTAATAATCCCTGACTTCAGCATTTGCTGAAATCGTTCCTGTTATAGAGAAATCAGAAATCCGATCACACTCATTATTCTCAATTAAAAAAGAGAGCAACGTTACAATCATAGTCGACTGTAACGGCAAAACGCGGGTAACATTATGAATGACAATCCAGAGAAAAAAGAAGAAAACGAAGAATCGTCTGATGAGCTGAATGCTCAAAACGGTCAGACTCAATCTGATTCCGAATTTGACTCTGATGACCGAAGCAGTGAAATTGATCAGACGATTATTTCTGATCAATGGGACTCTGAAACGATCAACAGTGATACCTTTGATACGTCTGAATCAGAAGAACTCTTCCAGACCAGTGATGCCCCTGAATCGGAACAGGATACGTATGCAGATCCGCCTTCGAATGAGCAGACGATCGATGAGAGTGTTCCCGAGGATGATATTTATGCGACGATCGTCGATCCGGAATCAGTTGATCTGGACCAGACCATGGAATCGGATGAACAAGGCGACTGGGCGGGCATGCAGACGATCAACGAAAACCCGGATGAGCAACCTGAAGACAGAAATGACCAGACGTTAATTCTGAATGATCCCGTTGAGAATTCCGATATCGGTGCCACATTTGTCGAAGACGGGAACTCGCCATCCGATATCGAAGCCACCCTGGTTTCCGATGATGTCCCTCCCGAACTGATGGCCACAATGAATTCTGCCTGGGGGGACGATATGGCGACAATGGCAGATCGCCCTGACATGACGATCAAGGCTCCCGATCTGCCAGGGGAATTGATCAGCAATCAGACCTCACTGGTGATCAAAAAACGTGATTTCAGTGATACCACAAATTCTGAATTTAATGACAATGCAGAGTACGAACTTCTGGAAATCCTGGGTCAGGGAGGGATGGGGGTAGTCTATACTGCGCGACAGACCTCCATCGACAGACAGGTCGCTGTCAAAATGTTGAAAACCAAAACCGCGCAAAGCAGTGAGCAACGTCATAAGTTTCTCGCAGAAGCGGTCGTCACCGGTGAATTAGATCACCCGAATATTGTTCCCATTTACGATGTGGGAAGCAACAACACCGGCGCTTTGTTCTACTCGATGAAAAAAGTCGAAGGACGTCCCTGGCTCAAAACGGTTCGTAAAAACACCCTGGCGGAAAACCTTAATATTCTGATGAAAGTTGCTGACGCAGTCGCGTTTGCTCATTCCCGCAGCGTGGTGCACCGTGATCTGAAGCCGGAAAACGTCATGCTCGGTGAATTTGGTGAAGTTCTGGTCATGGACTGGGGCCTGGCACAATCCACATCCGGCTTCCGCAAATCGAGCAGCATCATCACGACCTCCAGCATGGGGGGAACCCCTGCTTACATGGCGCCGGAAATGGCAACTGGCCCCGTTACGAAAATATCACCTCTCTCGGATATTTACCTGCTGGGAGCCATTCTGTATGAAATTCTGACAGGACGTCCACCCCATACCGGCAAGACCGCCATGAAATGCCTGATGGCGGCTGCGAAGAATAAAATTGTTGCGACTGAGAAAAAAGGCGAACTCGTCGACATCGCCATGAAAGCAATGGCTCTGCGCCCAGAGGATCGCTTTCCCAGTGTGCAGGCTTTTCAGCAGGCGATTCTGGCTTATCAGTCTCATTCGGAAAGTATCTCACTGGCAACACGTGCCGAATCTGATTTGAACAAAGCGATTGAGTCAGAAAATTACGAACTCTTTTCCCGTGCCCTGTTTGGGTTTCAGGAAGCCCTTTCGCTCTGGCCGGAAAACAGTACAGCGCAGGCCGGCGTCGAAAAGGCAACGCTCAGTTATGCAGGACTGGCCTATGGCAAAGGTGACTACGACCTCGGACTTTCACTGTTAAATTCAGAGGATCCAGCCCATCAGGAGCTCATCAATAAAATTCGTGATGCCCAGGCAGAACGCGATGCCCGCCAACAGCGTCTCCGCACTGCAAAACGCGTTTTTGTAGGCATGCTGGCAACCGTGATGTTTGTCGTCACCGGTGCATTCTTCTGGATTCGTGCAGAAGCCAATCGCGCATTAGCGGCAGAGAAAGTCGCAGAGACAGAACGCGACACGGCAGTGCAGGAACGCAAAAAAGCAGATGCTGCCCGTGCACAAGAAGAAGTAGAACGTAAAAAAGCGATAGCTGCTCGTGATGAAGCGATCGCATCGGAACAAAAAGCGATTGAAGCACAACGCAAAGAAGAGATCGCACTTCTGGAATCACAGAAATCGGAAAAGAAAGCAATTGCTCAGAAAGAAATTGCAGAAGAAGCAAAAAAGCAGGAGGAATACGAAGCTTACATCGCCCGCATTGGTCTGGCCGCTGCCAAAATTGATGAAAATGCATTCGAAAGCGCGGTAGAATTACTTAATCAATGCCCCCCCGATCTGCGCAACTGGGAATGGGGCCGTTTAATGCACCTCTGCTCTCAGAGCAGTCGCACTTTTGATGCGCAGGCTCCCATAGACGCGCTGGCAATTTCCAACGATGGCTCCCAGTTTGCGACGGGCGGTAAAGATGGTATCGCCCGCATCTGGGATCGTACGACAGGACGAGTCCTCGCTGCCTTCGATCACCAGAAATATCCGGTTCTCGCCGTCGCCATCAGTCCTGACGGGAAAACTCTGGCAACCGGTAGTGAAGATCCGACCGGCTTCATCAAACTCTGGAATCTGGAATCGAACGCACCGATTCCAATCAAATTCAAAGACACCTCGAAAAAAACACCCTTCGATCAGGGACATACCGAAGGTGTGTTAAGCATTTCGTTTTCGAAAGACGGAAAACGTCTTTTAACCAGTTCCTATGACAAAACCGCTCGACTCTGGGATGTGAAAACAGGCGATCAACTGAATCGATACTGGGGGCATAACTGGTGGGTCTGGGATGCGAACTTCTCTACCGATGAAAAACGGATTGTCACAGCCAGCCAGGATGGAACCGCGGTTATCTGGAATACAGAAACAGGAGAAAAAGGAGCCCCCTTTACCGGTCACCAGGGACCCGTTTATTCAGCACACTTCTCACTTGATGCAGACAGCACGCATGTCGTTACCAGTGGTTATGACCGCCGCATACTCTTATGGCGACCGGAAGACATCGTCCCTTACGATTTCTCAAAACTGGTTTCCGGTAAAGAAAATGAACCACCAGCCTATGTCGCTTTTGAAGGTCACCAGGAGAGCGTTCAGTCTGTCGAATTTACTAATGATGGAAAAATGCTGATCTCTGCCAGTCATGACAATACTGTCAAACTCTGGGATATCGAGACGACAAAAGCGCTGAAAACATTTCGCGGCCATGACAGCTGGGTGCAGTCTGCTATGATCCTGAACGATGGGAAATGGATTCTTTCAGCCAGCCACGACGCACAGCTGAAATTGTGGAACATTGCTAATTATGCTGAAATCCGGACTCTCAAGGGGCGCGTTCTGGCACAACACGTCGATGCCATTCTTGATGTCTCTTTTTCACATGATGGAAAACAGCTGGTCACCGCCAGTCGTGATAAAACAGCCATTTCCTGGGATGTCTCCACCGGAAATCCCAACAAAGAGTTTACCGAAGGGCACGCGTTTCTGGCTTCGAGTGCGGTTTTCCTGCCTGATGGCAAACGACTTGCCACGGCAGCCGTTGATAATTCCGTCCGCATCTGGGATATCCAGACAGGAACCGAACACAAACGGTTTGAGCATACCGGTCGCAGTGCTGCCATTGATGTTTCGTTTGATTCAAAACTGCTGGTTACAGGCAGTGATGAAAAAACGGTTCGTATCTGGGATATCGCGACAGGAGAACTGCTGAAAGAACTTTCCGGGCATCATTCTGAAGTGAGTGCTGTCGCCATTTCACCTGACAAAAAATACTGCGTCAGTGGAGATGCTCGCGGGCACTGCATGCTCTGGGATGTGGAATCTGGTAAATTATTACATAAACTGTCTGGGCATACGCGACGAATCACAGCATTAGACTTTTTGCCTGATGGTAAAACGGTACTTTCAGCCAGCGGAGACAACACGGTCGGCAGTTGGGATGTTGCGTCAGGTAAAGAAAACCAGGCTCAGATTCTGAAACATCCCGATGCCATCCTGTCCATGGCCATTTTTGACCAGGGTAAACAGGCCGCGACAAGTTGTGCTGACGGACTGGTACGAATCTGGGACCTTGCGAGTTCGAAAGTCACGCGGACCATTCAACCTGTGAATGGCTTGATTAACTCAGTCAGTGTCTCACAGGATAACAAACGACTTCTGACCGCCAACGTGCAGCAGCGGGTGATTCAGCTCTGGGCTCTGGAAACCGGTGCAGAACTGCGAATCCCCGGAAAGAATGGTCAACTGAAGCCGTTTCTGGATTTTCGTACCAGGGGAGGCATGCTGTGGACTGCCATCTTCTCACCTTATCATAATTCGATTCTGACAGTCGGCGGACGTGATGCGCGGCTCTGGAACGATGTGACTGCGCAGCAGGTGATGGCATTTCACCCACATGGTGTCGTTGCTTCCGCAGCTTTTTCCCCTGATGGGAAATGGCTCGTGACTGGCAGCTGGGACAATTCTGCTAAAATCTGGAATACCCAGACAGGCCAGGCGGAAATGAAACTGGAACAGAAACATAATGGCTATGTCAACACGGTCCGCTACTCCCCGGATGGAAAACGGATCCTCACTTCAAGTGAGGATGGTACATCAAAAATCTGGAATGCCGAAAGTGGTGCCATGCTGAGGAGCCTGGATCAATCGGGAACCCATGTAAAAAGTGCGATCTTCTCACCCGATGGTTCACAGATCGTAACCGCTTCTGACGATAAAACCCTGGTCATGTGGGATGCAGAAACCGGTAAGAAAATCAAAACATTCAAAGGTCATGAATGGCCTGTGCATGAGGTTGCTTACTCCCATGATGGCAAACGTCTGATCTCCGGTTCCGAGGATAATACAGCGATCATCTGGGATATTGATACCGCGAAGAAAACAGTCCTCTCCGGTCATACTGCGCCGGTGGCATCGGTGGTATTTTCACCTGATGACAGCCGCGCCTTTACTGCCAGTGATGATGGCACGGCCAAACTCTGGGATACCGATACAGGAAAAGAGATCCTGACACTCAGTAGCCATGCACAGGGTGTCACTTCAGTCGATTTCTCTCCGAATGGACGATTTGTAGCGACAGGCAGCCAGGATGGGCAGGCGATTTTGTGGCTTACCGTGGACTGGAAAAATAAAGCCCCGCAGGTCGTGAAGTTAAACCGTTAAAAATGAAAGTGACTATGGACGCCATAACGTGGTCGAACATAACGTGGCCGCGGACGTGGTCGCACGAAAACGACAGATGGCGAACTGACAACCGCTGGCGCCTGTTGGACCACCACAGGCTGTGTTGAACTCACATAGTTGTGCTGCTGCATGAATTCGATCAGCGGATCGCTGAGCCCCTGCTGTTTAAGCGCAATAATGCTCTGAGGACTCAAATCGAAGGCACCACCCCGACTGCGAATGGCGCCCATGATGACCGAGTCACTTACACCGCTGTGAACCATCTGCAGCACATCGTTATTGTGAATCGCTGCACGGGCCATCCGTTCGTGATTGGCCTGGGCAATGGCTACGTCACGTTCTTCACGGGCATCTTCTGCATTTCCGATCAGGCTGCCCGCCAGTCCTCCCGTTGCAGCACCAATCAGGGCACCTGCCCCGGCGTTACCGGAAGAATTCCCGATAATCGCACCGGTGATAGCACCAATCCCCGCACCATGAGCGGCACCTGCTTCGGTATGGTTCATCGAAGCGCATCCAACCTGCGACACTAACCCCAGAACCAGCAGAGCAACCCCTGATTTACGTGACATACAGTTCATTGTGTGAATCCTTCCACCCTTCGCTTGCACTTTTTACAATCCTGGCGCTATCTAAATTGTAAGAGAGTCCGTCCTACAGTCCCTCTCTAAATATTATCGGGATTACAGACATGCATTATCAGATATTTTAAATGTTGTATAGACAATTTTTGTAACCAGTTTATATACCTGGCTGCAACAGATTTCCTAAGCTGTTTTGTATTGATCTTTTACCGTTTTATTTTTTGAAACCCCAATGAACTTGTTATGTGACTGCTATAATAAAGGCGACTTAACCGTGCTCTGATGGCATAAACGAAAACGTGTTTGATCAGGTAACAAAAGAAGCAATTTACATTCCATGAAAGCCATATTTCGATGCGCGCAACCAATTCTGATCCTGTAACGATGGTCGTGTCAGCGCAACCTGCTCCCGGAAATCAAAAAGAGTGGGAAGAAACTCTGACGAATACGATTCAGGCTTCTCTCAAATTCCCCGGGCATATGGGAACCACGGTCCTGAAACAGGAATCCATCCGGAAACCCACTTACCAGATTGTACTGCGTTTCGATCAACTGGAGAATCTGGAACGCTGGAAGAATTCGCCGGAACGTGAGTACTGGATCTCCAGGTTGCATGCACTGGAACACTGCCCTCCCGCCATTACACATAATACAGGGCTGGAAACCTGGTTTGAACTGACACATCATGAAGAACAACAGCAGGTCGATCATCCACCCAAATACAAAATCGCGATCATCGTGTGGATTTCCGTATATGTCACCGTCATCCCCATTATCAATCTTATCCGCCCTTACATGAGCGAACTGCATTTTCTACTCGCCTCTGCAATTACCACCTCCATCACAGTCCCCCTGATGACCTGGGTTATGATTCCCCTATTGAGCTGGATACTGAAAGGCTGGCTGTATCCCGGCTCTAATCAACCAGTGGCAAAAAACAACTGACTTCTTCCCGTTGCTTCATCATCACTGAACTCAATCTGCTGATCATACCTGCTTCGAAGGCTTAAAATGCAGCTCCTGCGACCTGATTACTATTTCTGCCAGTCATAGATCCCCATTCGTTCCACAGCCGGCAAATGCTCCTTAAGCAGAAATTGAGGCCGTTCATGCGAATTTACATAAGCGGCAATATCCAGCGCATCCTGCTCCGAGAGATTAGTATCATCAGGGGGCATCGCGACTTTCAGCCAGGAGGCCAGTTTATCGTTACGACTCAATCCCGCTCCCATGTTATACGATTTCTCACCCCAGACGGGCGGTCCCTCTTCCGTTCCGGTTCCCTCATTTCCATGACAGTCGACACACTGATTCGCATATAAAGTCGCCCCGCGTTGCGTATCAGCCAGTTCGGGTTGAATCTTGAGAGGTTTGACATGATTAGGGCCCAACGGTTTTTCATGATTCATTTTGATCGCATTACCTGTCGAAAGCCATGTGATGTAAGCGGTAATCGCAATAGATACTTTACTTCCCAGAGGAGGCCGTATTCCATTCTGACTGCGCATGAAACAGTTCAACACGCGGTCTTCCAGAGTGATCACCCGGTTTTCACGAGGAGACCAGGCAGGATATGCAGTGGCAATTCCCAGAAAAGTAGCTGCACGCGGGTCAGTGCCTGCGTTAAGATGACAGGAACTGCAGGTCAGGGAATTACCAACATAGTCTTTCGAGAGCGGATGCACGTTCGTCTGCTCAACGATCACGCGCCCAAGCCTGATGATCTCACCCAGTTCACGGGGAGGATACTCGGCAGGTACTTTGTACTCCTCAGTTAATTTTTCTTGCGTATCTGCAAACAACGCAGTCAGCAGGTAAAATCCTGTGAAAAGGACAAAGAGAATAACACCTCCAAAATGACGCATGACAATCTCGCTTTATATTAACCCGAAAATCATAACCGAAACAAAATGCAATGAGCCGCCGCATCCTGCACGCTTCATCTCGCGATTATATACTCAGGCAAATCCATGATCTGTAAGAAGTAATACAAAACGTTATTTCAATAAAGGGATATATGCATATCCGTCTGCCTGCAGATTGACCAGTGATGTTAATGCAGAAACCGCAACATCCGCAAACACGACCACATCTTCCGGCTGACTTCCCTTTCCGATCAGTGATTGACCACAGACATAAATCGAAACCCCTGCCTCGTGGAGTTCGTGTAAACAGTCAAGGTTCGGATTGTTTTCTGTTTTGAACCGTTTTGCATAAGCGTCATCGTTTAAGGCACACAAGGTGGCATCTCCATGCAGAACGACGGCGATTTGAACCGAGGCCGGTGATTTACCCGCTCCCTCATAAATATTGACATACCGCGCGATTTTCTCAATGGATGGATTCAACTGGTCAGCTGCCCCTCCCCTGGTCAGATCGACACAGAGTTTACTTTCAGCCCGCGGCTGCTGGGCAGCGTCTGGTAATTGAACCACTTTCCCGTACTGTTGAATGTTCGGATGAATGTATTCCGTTTTTTTCGCTTCCTTCTGCGTCGTGGGTACAGGATGATTTTTCATCGCTTCGGGAAAACCACGTTTTACAAATTGGGAAACCGTTTTCGCATGCTCCTGAATCAACTTCACAACATAGGGATCCTCAGAAGTTTCCACTACCCGAACTCCATTACGAGTATTCTCGGTGACCATTTTAATTTGCGCGGCATGTTTGAATAATTCTGCAAACAGTGGATCCCGCATCCGAATGGGCTGTTTCTTTTCAATGCGTTCTTTCATCCAGTAGACGTGTTCCCTGATTTTGGCAGCAACCTGTGGATCGTCTGATTCCGTTAACGTCTGGACGCCGTTAGGCAGTTCTCGTACATTACGTTTGATTTTCTGATGATTGGTCAGCAGATAACGAAAGTCAACATGATCGCGGTCATGCCCTTGCCCGTGACCTCCTTTACCTCGACCAGGCCCCCGTCCGCCTGGTCCTCGCTGAGCCAGAGCCGAACCGGCTAGCACACAGATCAGGATCACTAACATTCCATTTCGCAGCAGTGGTGTCTTCATTTGTTTCTTCCCTATTATCATTTCAGTTCTCGTACAATTATCAGTCAGCTCAAAGCTTTCAAACCCGCCCTTTGAGCATACCTCTCCAGTACAATAATGGCAGCAGATATTTTTTCAGCAGCCACATACTCCAGCGTTCCTTAGCCTGATTGAACGGAAACGTTTCGTCGGGAAGCTTGTCATAATCAAACTCAGCCAGAACCAGTTTTCCGTAGCCGGTGACCAGTGGGCAGGATGTGTAACCGTTATACCTGGCAGTCAGCGGTTTACCCGCGATTAGTGACTTCAGATTTCTGGTTACCACAGGTGCCTGCTTACGAATGGCAGCAGCTGTTTTTGATGTCGGCAGATTACTGCTGTCTCCCAGCGCAAATACATTGGGAAACCGCACATGCTGCAACGTGTATTGATCGACGTCGACCCAGCCCTTCTCATCAGCAAGAGAACTTTCCGAGATAAACGCCGGCGGTCCCATGGGAGGAGTGACATGAATCATATCATAACTGATTGAACTCTCCTCCCCTGTTTCCGTGTCTCGAAAGATCGCTTCCTTCGTGTCAGCTGAAACTGCGACCAGACTTTGGTTGAAGCGGGTCTCAATATTCTTTCGTTGAACGACCTGTTCCAGAACCTTCCGGTATTTCTCGACGGCGAACAGACTACTGGTCCCAGAGACAAAGATGATATCTGTCTTCTCCCTCACTCCCTGCTGGCGAAAATAATCGTCTGCCAGGTAACAGATCTTTTGCGGAGCACCACCACATTTAATACCAGTGACGGGCTGCGTAAAGATTGCCGTTCCTCCCTTGAAATGACTGATGTTATCCCAGGTACTGCCGACAGACTCGAAGGAATAGTTACTGCAGATTCCTGCGTGACCCAGATTTTCTTTTAATCCCTTGACGTCATCCCATTGAATCTGAATGCCAGCACAAACCACAAGGTAATCGTATTGAATGGTTTTTCCATCACGAGTTCGCAGACAGTTCTGTTGTGGTTCAAATTTGACCACCGCATCACGAATCCATTTCGCCTTGCGGGGTATAACAGACGCTTCGTCACGTCGTGTTTTTTCCCTGCGAAAGGCGCCCCCGCCGACGAGTGTCCACGCGGGCTGATAATAGTGACTGTCAGAAGGGTCCACGATGACCACATCAAGTTGGTTCGACCAGCCACGGGTAAGCTGAGCAGCAACACTGATGCCTGCCGTCCCTCCTCCAACAATTACAACCTGATGGTGAATCACCTGATCAGAGTCATTTATTGCCTGGTCAGGTTTCTGGATATTTTCACTGATGTGGGAAATCATTTTAGTTCTCCGCTAGACGTCGATAGGAAACAGGGTTCAGTCATCGCAGTGGTCAGTCTTCGACTGATTCCGCGTTCTGTCCCCGGACTTTTCTGCCGGAGATGGGACCGGTCTGCGACAGCATTGGAATAGACATGTTTTGACTCCGAAACGAGGCAGGAGATACATATGAAACACAATCCATATTGCGATGATTGTCAGTAAAGCCAGGAACGAATTCATTCTTATTTCTCCAGAGAACAGGCTTTCTTACTGCCGGGACTGCAGGTAACTTGATCCTGCCCCATCGAAGTGGAAGAGTAACCGGCTGCCAGCCATGCCTGGAATCCTCCTGACAGATTGATGACATCCATTCCAGCTGCCTGCAGAATACTGGCGGCAATCGCCGATCGCGCAGAACTTTGACATTGCACGACAACCGGTTTGGAATGTTCAATTTCAGTCAATTGTTCTGGAAGACGCCCCAGAAAACGATGTTCTGCCTGAGGAATATGGCTGAGATTCCATTCCGCGTTGGTACGCACATCGATCAAGTGGACTTCATTCGCCTCGATACGTGGAGCCAGCTCAGCAGGGGAGGCAACGGGATAGTTTTCAGTCGCCAACCCGTCAGCCAGGATCTCAGCACGCCGAAATGCGCCCTGCAACTGTTCATCAATACCAATTTTCTGTAAGACACGTACCGCCTCTGCTAATTCAGCAGGTTCCGTGATGACATACACAGGCCTCGAGTAGTCTACAAGCCAGCCGGCCCAGCCTGCGAGCATCGAAAGCGGAATATTCATTGTGCCCGGCACATGGGCTTGAGAAAATTCTTTTGAAGGGGAAAGATCCAGTATCGTCGCCTGATTCTGAATTTTCCCAATGCGATCTGAGTCCAGAAACTCAGGCAGACCGGCCTTCCCGATGATGCCGGGGCCTTCCTTGTTTACGCGTTTCATGACAGCAAAATATTTCGGTGCTTCCGGTTGATCAGACAGAATATATTGGACGAAAGCCGTCTCGTCATCATATTGCAATGCAGGATTGAATCGTTTTTCATAGCCCACGGTAGAAGAGGGAATTGCCCCCAGCCCTTTCCCGCAGGCACTCCCTGCACCATGAGCCGGCCAGACCTGCAGATAATCCGGCAGGTGTTTGAACCGTTCCGCAGAATGATATAACTGGTGCGCTCCTGCTTCTGCACTCCCTTTAATTCCAGCTGCTTCTTCCAGCAGGTCAGGTCGACCAATTGAACCCACGAAAACAAAGTCACCGGTAAAGATACCCATCGGCTCACTGGCTCCGCCCCCTTGGTCTGTCAGCAGGAACGAGATACTTTCGGGAGTATGCCCCGGTGTATGCAACACCTGAAATTGAATATTTCCGATCAGGAACGTATCGCCGTCTTTCAGCAATTGCGATTTATACTGACTTGCATATTCATACTTCCATTCTGCGGGGCCTTCATCTGATACATACAACTTTGCCCCCACACGATCAGCCAGTTCACGCGCTCCGGATACATAATCAGCGTGAATATGTGTTTCCGCGACCGCCGTCAGTTTGACTCCTTCACGTCGGGCTGTTTCCAGGTACTGATCGATATCTCTACCCGGATCAACGACAACTGCTTCTTTAGTTTTTTGACACCCTACCAGATAAGAAGCATGGGCAAGTTTCGGATCATAGAAATATTTCAGTAACATCACTCTTCTCCTGTATTATTGTAAACTGATGTGAGACTTGTAGTTTGAATCACCTTCGTATGAATTTGCCCAGAAGGGGCTGAGTCAGGCACTGAAGCCTGCAGATACTTACCACCTTCATGAACTATGACGAACCCTCCCAGTAAAAGCAGAAAACCAGCAAAAACAGATTTCAGCTTTTGCTGGTTCAGACGGGTGTTAATGTGGCGGCCGATGATACTGCCAATGATGCCCACGACAGTGAAAATCAGAATTGTCTGCCAGTCGACCGACATATGATTTGCCACCAGGTAGAACTCGTATTTTGTAAAACCGACCGCGGCCTGGAAAGCAATGATGACAAGACTGGTACCGATCGCCAGACGCATGGGAAGTTTTCCAAGGATCACCAAAGCCGGCACGATCAGAAAACCGCCTCCGACTCCGACAAAACCTGTCACGATCCCCGCAACGATGCCTTCCAGTCCAATTTTCCACGCCGGGGACCGTTGAGAGGAAGAGTCACTATTCGCTTCTGTATTTCCTGGTTTTCTGAGCATGATCAGAGCGGCCGCAAGTAAGACACCACCAAAAACGACCAGTTGAAGGGCTTCTGCAGCGACTCCACCAAACCAGGCCCCTGCCAATGTCCCCAGCATCCCGGGAAGCCCGAAAAAGAGAACACTACGCCAGTCTATTTGCTTTGAATTGGCATAGGGAACTGCTGCTGCAACTGCAATCAGACCCACAATTGCCATTGACTCCGTAATAGATTCTTTAGTCCCATGGCCCACTAGATAAATCAATACCGGAACAGTGATCGCGGACCCTCCTGCCCCTAGAAGACCTAAGGTCAATCCAATCAGCAGAGAACCAGCCAGAATATACACCATGACAGTGTTCCGATTTATCCAGATTATCTGTTTCGCAGGCAACAGACGAATGATTTGTCATTACTTTCTTTCCTGCTGCATCATTATATCGTAATGTTGCGATACAACAACATTACATTTCAATTACTTATCGGATATTTTATATCGGGACATAAAAGCAGATTTGTCGGGGAACTCTCACTCTCCAGGACGGGACAGATGATCTAAAAGAACTGCATGAAGATCACGACCTTAAATATCAGTCACCATGTCACTTACGCCCCCCCTGAATGCGGTCGTCGCCTGAGAGATTTCCCAATTCTCACTGTACGAAGCGGTTATTTGCAGGCACTCAACTAGCAAGTGTCTGTAAATCGATTGAACTGGACACTTAAAGAGGAGTTTGAAAACCCGATCATAAGTTCCATTTGTGACACGAAATCCCGTTACATTCCGGTTTTCGGCTGGTTTAAACCTGTCCGATGCCGGAGACACAGTCTTGGAAGGTGTTTTCTTTCCGGGTAGCATGTAGAGAATCTCTTGCCGTTTCGTCAGGATGATTCTGGCTTTGCCATTTCTGGCAACGTGCTCAATGATTGAAAGGGAAGATTGTATGAATCGACTCGGCAGGGTCTATCTTATTTTATTCGTTCTGCTGGCACCCCTGTATTGGGACAACCTGTTCGCGGGAGAGAAGAACAGTCCTCGTTTACGAAAACTTGATTTCACCCCTTTTCAAAAAGAGCTGAATCAATTCTCCACCCACCGAGCGACTGAAATCGAAGAATTACTCCGCGATGCAACAATCCTGGATCTCCAGGCAGCTCTGAAAGCCGGTAAGCTGACATCCGAAGAGCTCACGCTTTTTTTTCTCGATCGTATTCAACGGTTTGATGAAAACCTGAGGAGCTATACAGAGCTGAACCCCAACGCATTAACAGAAGCCAGGGCCGCAGATGCCTTGCGAGCAAGGGGAATCGTACACAGTCACTTACTCGGAATCCCGATCAATCTTAAAGACAACATTGATACAAAGTCCCCGCTGCACACGACCGGCGGCGCGGAAATACTGCTCAATCACAGTCCGGAACAGGATGCAGAGCTCGTTACCAGCCTGCGCTCTGCCGGAGCGGTGATACTGGGAAAAGCCAGTCTTTCTGAATTCGCAGGGGCATTAACGATGAATCCGACCGGCGCGAATGCCGTCAGTGGTGCCGGTGTGAATCCCTACGATCCTGAACTGGAAGTCTCCGGTTCCAGCAGTGGCTCTGCCATTTCAACCTCTGCTTACCTGACGACAGCCAGTATCGGTACTGAAACTTCAGGCTCACTGATTTCCCCTGCTTCGCAGAATGGATGCGTCAGCATGAAGCCCAGCCTGGGTATGGTCAGTGGCACTGGAGTCATCCCGCTGGTCCGATTTCAGGATTCCGCCGGCCCCATCACCCGCAATGTCACGGATGCTGCCATCATGCTCGCAGCAATCGACACCAGAGACGTCGATTATCTTTCCCTGTTAAACAGAGATGCTTTGAAAGACGTGTCAGTCGGCGTTCTGCGGGATGAGATCCTCTGGCCTTCTCCCTCTCCTCTTCCTTTGGAATTCTTCTCTGAACAATACACAATCATGCAGCGGATTGATCGGGGACTGCAGAAATCGCACGCCAGTCCCCGGGCAATCCAACTGCCATCGGAGGAGCTCAAATCATTAAGCCGACTGATCTTTATTGGTCTTGCTCAAGACACTGTTGGCTATCTCGTCAATGCAGGAGCACCGGTGACCTCGCTCTCGGATCTACGGATTTACAATGAACAACAGCCCGAAACACGTGTCCCGTTCGGTCAGCTGCTGGTCACCTATGCCTGTAGCATGACTGGTGAATTCGCAGATCAAGTCGGTTCAGAAGAAAACGATCTGCCCAGACAGTATGAACAACTGGCGCTGCAAGTTCGCAGGCAGGCCGCTGACATACTCGACCGGATCTTCGCTGACAATCAAATCGATCTGATCGTCAGTCTGGCAAATGACCAGTCCCCTCTCTACGCCACAGCCGGTTATCCGGCGATTACGATTCCCCTGGGTCTGGATAAGGCCGGCTCCCCCATCGGCGTCACATTGATCGGCAAACAGGGAGAAGATGCAAAATTACTGGCCCGGGCATTTGCTTTCGAACAGGCGACAAAGTATCGAATCAATCCAGGTAAACCATACAGGCAGATTCATCGATTCCAGGGAGTTACCTTTGATCTGCAGTCACCCAACATCCATTTCGGAAATACGCTCGTACTGAAATCAGCGAAAAAACAGATCAAATCCAAACCAATCCGCCAGGAAATTAAAGGTTCAGTTCTTGGAATGCAGACCGGAGATCTCAATCAGGACAGTATCCCGGAAGCTTATATTTTTGTGCGCGATGCAGAAGACGCCGACTCCCTGCTCATCTATACGTTCAATAATCAAGATGCTTTAACCAGAATCGATTTCCCCCACCTGACTGACACGGTGGGATATTACGGCAATGATCACTTTTCGGTAAATGCAACGACGATCGAGCGAATCTATCCGCTCTATACCAGCGATCCCGGCGACATCCGCCCCACGGGGAAAAGCCGACAGATCACCTACCAGCTGAAACAGGATACCGAAGGCGTACATCTGGAGCAGATCCAAAGCAACGAACGCGACAGCCCTGTAATTGAATAAGACGGCAACCGCCGATTGTTGTGTTTCAAATTCGAAGCGATGCGGATTCATTCGCTTCCCTCCCCTTCATACTTGAGTAATCAAAAAGCGTCTGAAGAAAACGCATCAGTGTCATTCAGCTCACGTCTGCTCATATTTCTTCCCACTGTGAAAATTCGACTTGACCCCACCGCGCCGCTGGAGATAAACGCTAAACTGCGTCGCGCGCAATCCAGTATTTCTTCAGCGAAACAGCGCGCATCACTGAAAACATCGGCACTATAAAACAACCTTGTCTCAGCACGATTCATGAAAAACCTGCTCAAACATACTCTGTGGGTCGACACACATCGCCCCTTGATCGCCCCGGCGCCGCATGTTGTCGTGCCCATATCGGCCCTGTATCAACCTGTATCGCCACATGACCTTGTCCACTTCCCCTTGACGCCCCCGCGCCGCTACAGAAAATCCAGTCTTATCAAACAGCAGAGAATCAATATTCATCATCCCGCATACCCTTCAGTTAAAATAGAACGATTTTTGAGAACCGCCATGAATGATCTCTTTTCAAACCGGGTGCCATCTGTCGGCTCGCCCGACAGTGCCCCAGTAACCAGTCTGATACAAATAAAAAAGGGTAGTCCCGGATGCACATCCGGGACGAGCGCAGCGAGCAGGAAACTGACAGATCGGCTCACAGACTTGGAACGACTCCCCCAACTAAACGAAGTCCACTAACAACTCGCGGACAGTACACTGTTATAAATACGGTACGCCCTGTATTCTACTAAATCAGGGCAGACAGCCTGCAGATGAACAACCAGAACCAGCAGATGCCTGATGAACCCGAACCGTTCTATCTTGTCTGATCAGAAACCCTTTACTGCTCACTTTTCATCATTTTAAAGTTACTTTCATGGAAAAACGTTTACTGGATTACCTGCAGAGAATTCTCAACTCCCGCGTCTACGATGTCGCCATTGAGTCACCGCTGGAACTGGCAGAAAAACTGTCAAACCGCCTGGCTAACAAGGTCTGGCTCAAGCGCGAAGACAAACAGCCCGTCCACAGCTTCAAGCTCCGTGGTGCCTACAATAAGATGTCGCGACTGACGCCCGCCGAACTCGAGCGTGGCGTCGTCTGTTCCTCCGCAGGAAATCACGCCCAGGGGGTCGCCCTCAGCGCCCGCCAGCTCGGCTGCCAGGCCCACATTGTCATGCCGGTGACCACTCCCGAACTCAAATCCGACGCCGTCCGGGCACTGGGAGCACAGGTCATCCTCTTCGGTGACAGCTATTCCGATGCCTACCTGCACGCACTCGAACTTCAGAAAAAACATCAGTACGTCTTCGTCCATCCCTTTGACGATCCCGATGTCATCGCCGGCCAGGGAACGGTCGGCATGGAAATCCTCCGCCAGCACCAGCATCCCATTCACGCCGTCTTTGTCGCCATCGGCGGGGGTGGCCTCATCTCGGGAGTGGCCGCTTACATCAAAGCCGTGCGTCCTGAAATCAAAGTGATCGGGGTCCAGATGGCCGACTCCAACGCCATGCTGCAGTCTATCGTATCAGGTCACCCCGTCACCCTGCCCGATGTCGGTCTCTTTTCCGACGGAACCGCCGTCAAGCTGGTCGGCACGGAAACCTTCCGCCTGACACAGGAACTGGTCGACGACTTTGTCACCGTCGACACCGACGCCGTCTGTGCCGCCATCAAAGATGCCTTTGAAGATACACGCAGCATCCTCGAACCGGCCGGCGCGATGGGCATCGCCGGGCTCAAACAGTATGTCGCACAACATCAGCTGCAGGGGCAGAATCTGGTCTCCATCACCTGCGGCGCCAATATGAATTTTGACCGTCTGCGATTTGTCGCCGAACGGGCTGAGGTCGGTGAAGAACGCGAAGCCCTGTTCGCCGTTACCATTCCGGAAGAACGAGGCAGCTTCAAACAGTTCTGTGAAATTGTCGGCCAGCGCAGCGTCACTGAATTCAGTTACCGCATTAGCGATGAACACGAAGCGCACGTCCTCGTCGGCCTGTCGATCCGCAATCGCAGCGAAGTCCCCGAAATCACACAGGACTTCGCTTCTCGCGGATTTGGCGTGCTGGATCTGGTCGACAATGATCTGGTCAAAGACCATCTCCGCTATATGGTCGGTGGCAGAACTCCCCTCGTCGGCAATGAACGGCTCTACCGGTTCGAGTTTCCCGAACGCCCCGGTGCCCTGATGCGGTTTCTCTCACGCATGCATCCCAGCTGGAACATCAGCCTCTTTCATTACCGTAACCAGGGCTCCGACTTCGGCCGCATCCTGGTCGGTATCCAGGTTCCCGACGCCGAACTGCCTGACTTCCAGGACTTCCTGGCAACATTAGGTTACCGCCACGTCGATGAATCAGAAAACCCCGTCTATCAACTGTTTCTGCGTTAAGATTGTTGATATGACGGCAGAATCCTTTCGCTTTTCAAGTGAGAATTCGTAAAATCAATCAACACGTTCGCAATGACAGGGTGTTTAATAGACGGAACCCTTTGCGCCCGTCTCTGTTCCTTTCGCCATCAATCATGTTCTCAGTCAACATCACGTCATGCACTTGAGAGAGTGTAGAACAGGATAAACCCATGAAACTTCTGTCCCTCTGTCTGTTTCTGACCGCCAGTCTACTCCTGCTCGACCTGAATTCCGCACTGGCAGAACCATACAATCCCCTGAAAACGACAGAAAACAGCTCATCGAAACCGATCGACATTACGATGCGGGACAAGAACCGGGATCGCGACATTCCCCTGCGAATTTACCTCCCCGCACAGAAACAGGCGGCTCCCGTTGTTCTGTTCAGCCACGGACTGGGTGGTTCGCGAACCGGCTGCCAGTACCTGGGCGAACACTGGTCGGCCCGCGGCTATGTTGTCGTCTACATGCAGCACGCCGGCAGCGATGAAACGGTCTGGAAAGGCGTCCCCGTCCTCGAACGACTCAAAGCACTGAAATCGGCAACCACGCTGCAGAATACCGTAGACCGCTACCAGGATGTCTCGGCGGTACTCGATCAACTGTCACTGTGGAACAACGATGCGACCAACCAGTTTCACAAAAAACTCGATCTGAGACACATCGGTATGTCCGGTCATTCCTACGGTGCCGTCACGACGCAGGGTGTCAGCGGCCAGGCCTGGCGACTGGTCGGACAGCGGTTCACCGACCCCCGCATTGAAGCCGCCGTCATGTTCAGCCCCAGTACGCAAGGCAGAACCGATCCCGCGCTCTCCTTCGGCGAAGTGAATATCCCCTGGCTGCTGCTGACCGGCACGAAAGATACTTCCCCCATCAACGACACGACGGTCGAAGACCGCCGCAAAGTTTATCAGGGTCTGCCCGACACCATCGATAAATACGAACTCGTCCTCATCGACGCGCCCCACTCCGCGTTTGCTGACGGCACGGAACGCCCGGGCCGCTTCCGCCGCAATCCTAAATACCATGAGGAAATCCTGGCCGTCACGACCGCCTTCTGGGACACCTACCTCCGCCAGAATGAACAGGCCCGCGTCTGGCTCCAGGGCAAACCCTGCCAGCAGCAACTCGACCCCAAAGACGAATGGCAGTTCCAGACCCGGTCGGGGAAGAAAGCGAAAGAATAGAAATAAGCAACACGCAAATATCTCTTCAGGAAAATATATCCCAGACACCACGTGTGAAGATCAGATAAAGTGACATCATGGTTCATGCTTCTCCGTCGAACCTTCACTGCTGAGAGGCGATGTTTCTGAAGATTCATTGAGTGGCGAGATTCGTCCGAATAGATAAAAGACTCCACTTATTGTTCCGGAGATCAACAGTGCAGCCGCTGCGAAGTAAGCTGCCTGATTCCAGTTCACCAGGGAGGTCAAACCAAGTTGCAGTCGCGCACTGGCAATGCCCCCCATCACGCCCACAATCAGTCCGGCATCCATTGCTACAACGCCGGTGAATTTTCCCCGCAGACCGAAGTGATAAACGATCCAGGGGGCCAGAGCAAAGCCCAGGAACAGAACCAGGGCCGAGCCATAAGGCAGTACTATGATGATGAAACCCAGCAGAATGCCGAACAGAAAAAGCCCCAGTGTGGTTCTCAGATAAGTCATGCTTGAATTCGACCACATTTCAATAGAAGTTGTATGAAAAGCTTTTAACAGAATATCATATCGCAAATTTCCACAAAGTTCACGGCAGGATCGCAAACACCCGTGCCGGGAAGCCGGAACCCCCTTTGGGCTTGGGAAATGTCACCACTGCCAGGGCTCCTGCTGCGGGCAGTTGATCCAGGTTCGTGAGCATTTCAATCTGATAATGGTTCTGACTCAGGATGTAGGTCTCCAGGGAATAGTCGTCTCTGGTCGTTGCAATGCCGGGATCGGTGTCGGTCGTTTCATGACCGGAAGCGGTGATGCCGCGCACTTCGTAGAGATACTTGAGCACATCCAGGCTCCAGCCCGGATAATGGGCCACGCCGTTTTTGTCTTTGTTATGCATGGCAGCGTGATCGGGCCAGCGTTTCGACCAGTCGGTCCGCATCACCGCAAACGCGTTTTTGGGAACCGGGCCGTGCTGCGCCTCCCACTGGCGGACATCATCCATCGTAATCGTGTAATCGGGATTCTGCTCCACGGCTGCATGCACATCAAACACGACCAGAGGCATGATCATTTCTTTGACAGGAATCTCATCCAGCGTACGCCCCCCTTTGACAAAATGCACGGGGGGATCAACGTGTGTCCCCCACTGGCCGACATGACAATACATCTGCGCGAAAAAGCCCGATCCGAGCGTATCGGGCCGTTTGTCGTACCAGTAAATGGTCTTCACACTCTCATCGGGAAAACCAGGCCAGTGCGGAATCCCCGGCTCAAAGGCATGCGTCAGGTCAACGAACTTCTTCTGCTGCAGGACCTCATACACCTGCGCCAGGCTGATCTCTCCCGTCCTGTTCTGAGTCGCCTCCGACGCCACGACTTCTGAGACCGGCGACGGAGTTTCCTGGCTGCAACCGCTGAGCCCCAGAAGCAGCAGGCAGAGAAATATCAAAGCAGCGATACGTTGATGGCAGGTGGAGTGAATCTGAATCATCTCTGGTCCCGAATGTTTAAGTGGAATTGCAGCCAGCTGAAAATAAATTTGCTCTCCGTTGATTTTCCTGTAATGATGAGCTCTCTACAAGCATAATATGATCCCCGATTCCGCAGAGAGCTCCCTGATGACGAACTCACCGCTTCGCAAGAAAATCGGTTACACAGTGCTGATTCTCCTGGTTCTGGTTGTGGCATTTGATCAGTTCCTGCGCTATTGTCAGACTCGCCGTGAAAGAATTAACGGCGCGATCCCGCTCAAAAACACGATGAAAATGTTGGGGCTGGCGCTCCATTATTATCAAGAGCGACATGGGTCTCTGCCAGACGACATCAGGGACACATCAACGGGCGAGAACCTGCTCAGCTGGCGTGTGCTTCTACCCGAAGAAGTGGACGAGACGCTGCCTGGTTATCAAAATTCCGAACCGTGGGACGCCCCCGGCAACCGCGAGCTGACGGGCTTTCTTCCCGATCTGTATCAACATGCGGGCAATGACAGGTCGGTCACTCTGAGTGACCAGCGCGTGACAGGGCTGACGAGTGCCCTGGGGGTGAAAAATCCCAGCGGCAACTGGAACGGCACCAACCCGGACAGCGAGCCGGTCCTTTATATTAACGACAAACCGGTCCTTTGCGTCGGCGTCGCTGCAGCGGAACGAGTCCCCTGGACCAGACCAATCGATTATTCGATCTCCAAGGTAATCGACCAACTAGAGCAGGACCAGACCAGTGCCTCACCAACGATCCTGTTCGCCCTCTTCGCAGACGGCCACGTCGTCCCGCCCCCGTTTACCTGGAAGCTGAGCGCGCCTGAGTAATCAATGGTAACATGCTGAATGATGTCTCTTCAGTTCATTTTTCGGTTCTTGACCTCTTTTGTGTACACTTTGATTAGATTCAAACTGACACGGAATTACCGGATTACGACCGCATCCTTTTTCGGTGAGCCAACCGATAACATGTTCGCCAACTCAGTTTTGGAAAAAGTGCGTGAAGCTCATAACATGTTGGTCCTGTGAGCTTGTCATACGATTGGAGTACAGTCTCGATTGCTTTGGGGTATTCATTAAGAAGTAGTTGATAGTCCTGCAAAGATATTAAATAATTCTCAGGCAGATGTTGTTCAAAATGAGTTCGTTCATTATCCCCGTATCTGACCTGAATCATAAATAGTTCAAAATTCGACGCAAAACCTTCTTCAAGCCCGCTTGCGTTTCCGCCTTTACCATCGGAAACATGCAAGTGTGCAGCCTCATGCGCAAGATTTGCGAAAAAGGTCGGTTCGTATTTCATTGAATTTGGTCCTACATAAACAGTTGCATTCTTTCCTACTAAATCAAATGTGGGACCGTCATTTGAAAGAAGGACACAATTCAATTGATAATCATGCTGTGGTTCCCCAATCATATCTGTCAATACTGCACGAAATTCTGTTAACAGGGCAATTCCACATTCCTCCATCTCATCAGACAGGGTGATGCTCTTCATTTCTTTATATCTCTATCAATAGTCATTTGCGGCCGTGATTTATGGTCTCTATCCTGATTCATCATCTCTGCCACTTTCCAGACTGATTTTCGTGCCCACGGGAATATCCTCTTCTGAATTCACCTCGGCCAGCACCAGAATAATCCCGAGATGGTCCAGTTCTGAAAGGTCTACCACCGCATCCGGTACACGCATGAAATAATGCACAACTTCTGATGTTCTGGTCTCACCATCCGGCAGCGTGAGCAGCACTTCGGTTCCCTGCATAATCTGGCCGATTTCAGGATGAGGAAGCCGTGCCCTGTCTATCCCCGGTAGCAAGCCGAGATATTTTCCACTCTGGTGAAAACCTTCGACAGTATAGAGCGCAATCTTCATGCCAGACTCAGAAATCAAAATTGCTTGGAACGTAGAAAACGCCACCCCTTTATTATACCAGGAGACAGTCTGATTCCCCAAATCGCGGAGGAACCGATAAGACTTCTTAAAGATCTGGTAGCGTTTCACGGTGGAATCATGTTACAATAGTACCAGAATTCTCATTCATTCTAACCGGATGTGAGCATGCATACGGAAACAAATCAGTCGAAATCCATTCTTCTGCGAATCATGACCGCTGTGGCGATTCTGTCTGCCATGTACCTCATCTCATACATACTGCTGGGGCAGAGACCGGAATCGCATTTCACTCCGGCCCGAAACCTGAATCGAATCGTTTTCTCTGTGCTCCTGGCAGGACCGCTGGTACTGCTCTGGCAATCGATCTGCGACCGGCGGCTGGAACCCGGGGTGATTCTCTGGGGCGCGTATGCAGGATGTTGGCTGATGCTTATGCTTGTCTCAATTCCTACCCGTCTGTTCTTCTTGTCCTACCTGATCGTACTGCTCTGCTCGTTACCAGTTTTTTTGTATGCGACGATTCTGCTCGGCGCAGAAATCCGCTCTCGCCGGTTTGATGTGACCACTCTGGTCGCGACCATTGTCACCCTGATTGCCAGCGGTCAGATACTCGTGGATGCAGCGCTGAACCCGATTGTAATTTGAAAAGTGTGATCAGGGTCCCCGCTCTTTCTGGGTGATCACTTTACTGGTACACTACAAAATCATATTCAACCTGTAATTCGACAGACAGAGCGTATTTGATTTAAAATCATCCCCATGTTTTAAACATTCCGTAGACTTCCCTCCAAATCGAATACTCAATCATATTAGAAAACCCGCTCATGAAACTAATCCAAAAGCTCTCGAACTCCTCGGCGTCCCGGTCCATCGTGCTGATCCGACTGATGGTGGGACTGGTCTTCCTGTCTGAGGGGATTCAGAAGTTCCTGACCCCGGAGACGCGTGGCGTGGGACGATTCATCAAGATTGGCCTGCCGGAGCCGGAGTTTCTCGCCTACTTCGTAGCCAGCTTTGAAGTCGTCTGCGGCTCATTGATCGTGCTGGGTTTACTGACACGCCTGGCCGTTCTGCCGACGATCACGATCATGCTGGTCGCGATTATTACGACAAAACTACCCCAACTCTCCAGCGCAGGCTTCTGGGAGATGGCCCACGCAGCCCGCACCGACTTCTGCATGCTCTTAGGATCGATCTACCTGCTCATCCGCGGCGCCGGCCCCTGGTCACTAGACGCTTCCATCGGCGGTAAAAAAGAAGAAGATATTGCTTAAGAAACCCTAGATCTAACAGAATGTAAACATTCAGTTCCCCGTTTCGGTTCCGGACACCTTTTTCCTATTCAACTCAATTCTGAAATATAAAGGGGAGACTTTAAGGGGCCTCCCCGGATTTGTCACTATACCAGACGTTTTCTCTGACAGTTTCCTGCTCGCTGCGCTCGGCCCGAATTACATTCGGGCCTACCCCTTCTATTCACTTACTCTGCTGCTTGATCGTGTGGTTCATGGTCCGCAGCCAAATCACTCGCCATGCCAGCCGCGCCAGGTCCAGATCAGGGTGTCGGCGAGTGTCTGTTCGAAGACTTTGCGGTCGCAGTGTCGGGTGCCTTTGCTGAAAACGTAGCGGTAGTCGTAGCCTTTGGCCTTGAGGGCAGCGGCAGTTCGCTCATTAGCCATCACCCAGTTATGGTACGTCTCCTCAGGATCGTCGGCCCGGAGGTCGTTTTCCGCCACGTGCGTGAAAATTCTCAGCGGCTTTTTGTCGCTGTTTTCAATCAGCTTCATGCTCGAATGATATTCCCACGCGCCCAGAGGATATTCTGCTTCCTGGGGCGCGTCGTCGTCCTGCTGATCGACGAACGTGCCGGAATAGGTAATCAGGCGACGGAACAAATCGGGACGGAACCAGCCCATTGTCAGCGCCGCCGCACCGCCCGAACTGCAGCCCATCGTAGCCCGGCCCCAGGGATTGTCGGTAAATGCAATATGGGGGTAAGCAGCTTTGATCTCTTTGTTGTTAAGAACCGCCGGCAGGACTTCGTCATTGATGAACCGGGCATAGCGATCGGACATTGTATCGTACTCCAAGCCGCGCTCACTCCCCTTCCCGTCGTTACCGCCATTCTGGACGCCGATCACGATAAAAGCCGGCAGCCGACGTACGGGGTCTTTGGAGATCGTCAGATTATCCAACGCATTGCAGACCAGGTCCATGCGGCTCGGCCCATCATGCGTCACCAGAATCGGCGCTTTCGTGCCATCTTTGTACTCAGCGGGAACGTAGACGAATATCTTGCGAGTTTTCCGCACCGGCTTTTTCGGGTCGAGAGTTTTATCGGTACCGGGAAAGATCTTACTGTCTGCCAGAGGCATCTCAAATTCAAAATGTTTTCCTTTGGGATTTCCCAGATCAGTCAGATCGGGAGCAATCTGATATTTCGGCCCGATAACAAAATTGCCATTCCCTTTTTTTCCCGGATCCTCCGTATATTTCTCTGCAGATAACAGCAAACTGGAGGTAAAACCAGCCACAGCGACTGTGAGAAAATAACAGAGATATTGAGAACGGAGCCGATAATTGAGCAGCATAAGAGATTCCAATAATTGCAGGATGAATTTAAATTGAAAGCGTTTACCTATATATGAGCCTACACGATCAGTGGATAACGTGCAATTTTCAATCTGCAAATGGCGGGACGAGTACAAAGGTGTGTCGCATTGAAATAATATAATATCGGGTAAAATCAGGTACACGATCATAGAATGAGAAGAGAGACTGTCATGTATTATCGAATCTTAAAAGCACCGCCGGGATATTCCTCCGATCAGAGTTTTATGCTCGTTCAATACCGCGATCTCGATTATGCTTCCCGCTGCGGAAGTGTGAAGAACAGCCTTGGCACTGAGTTTTTTGGGACCATTGAGGAAGCGAGACATTATTTACCAGTGACTGCCCGAAAGCTCCCATTTGAATCAGAGCACCAGTTCCTGGAACTGTGGGAAGAAGAAAGTTAATGGGATTCTTTTCTAATCTGCTGAAATGGTTTCAGCCTGAAGAGTATGACGATGCCGACTTAGGCCGATTGATCTCAGTCGGCAGTGGGGGCTGGGATGGCACATGGACCCTGCTACCTGGAGAAAGGGTAATCCCATTTACGATTTGCGGCCGGCCAGAGACTATTTCCAGCGAACATCGCAGCTTCATGCTTCAGGTAAAAGACCGCTTCACCGAAATCGAGCAGGAACTCGCGCGGGCCATGTTCCGGGGGATTGATCCCCTCGACAATGGTTCCACACCGGAAGAAGTATTCTCACATATGAAACTCACCAGTGTCTACTTTACAGATCTCGACGCATCCCCCAGGGAATGGCAAATCTGGTATGTGAATGATTTAGACCCCGCAGGCCATGCCATTGGCGTTGAAATGAAGGACTGGCAATACGACGGCTTCTCAATGAACGGTTAACAGCTGACTTCCTGGATCACTCGTTGACCGTACTACAGTAATTTAACGAAGAAACGAGCGGTTCCGGAAAAGTCACCTTCGAATCAGTCTACTTCTTGCTGGCAGCAGTCGCCGGGACATCGAAATCGAGGGTGGTTGCAGACTGTTCGGGATCGATTTCTGCCGTCGCCTGGTAATCTTCAAACAGCGGCGGGCGGATTTCATTGGATCCGGTTGCGGTGAAATCATAGCCGGTGATCAGGATCTGAATGGCTCCCGCGACTGTCCCCTTCCCGCCGGATGCGCCCGTATCATACTTGCCCCCTTTGATCATGGCATAACCTACGGGACCTTCGTTCCCTTTTTCCGCATCAGGCACGAACGTGATACGCCCACTTTCCAGGGGCGCCCCTTTATAGTTGATGGAGCCACTGACATCGTAACGTTCAGGGCCGTCATTTTTGCTTCCACAACCTGACAGACCGGTCAGCCAGAGAAACACACTCATCAATACAGCAAACGACAGACGGTTCATCCAGATATCTCCACATCAGACTCAAAAAGAAAATATGAAACAGTGAGAACAGACAGACGCTCAGGCAAACGATCGACTTAGAATTCGCCCAGAACTTTACCGTCCGCCCGGTCGCCCAGGTTCCCATAGATGGCGATACTGACGTTTTCGCTGATGAACCGCACGCTGCCATCGCAGAGTGTAAAATGCGCCCCGCCCGTGTGCAGACTGCCAAAGCCGTCACTGTCGACGACAAAGGGATAGACGCCGTCATCGTCGGGCGTACTGCGATTGATGGGACGCGTCGAATTTGTATTGCGGGAGACCAGTGTATAGCGTTTGTGAATCCCGATTCCGCCCCAGGCACCGCCTGTTTCGTAGATCGAACTGCTGTCGACTTCGGTGTATTGATTGTTACTGACTTCGCCTAAAGCGATGGTATTACTCGTGCCATCGATGATATCACGAAAACGTGTAGACGAGTTTGTATAGAACACCCCGGGCATCGGGTTCATTGAGGTCGCTTGTCCATAATTGTTGATGTTACCTCGACAGCTGACATAACTGGAGCGGCCGTAACCGTTGATCGTTGTACCTTTATTGAACTGTGTGTCAGACGGACAGGAAAACACCGCTAATGTGATGCCCAGCTGGTTGGTACTGTTTGGTGACTGTAACAGACCATGGTCTGACACGAATGAGCCCCCGTGGGCATACGACTGGTAATCGCTGTTGTCAAAACTCTGCAGGTTATACAGCGGTGCCTGATCCAGAAACGGAAGCAGGTAGATCCCCCAGGCGGGGTTATGGCCCACATAACGATGATCATTACTGGGAACCGGAGTCCCTCCCGAAGACATAAACTGTGGAACAGTCCAGCCGGGAGGAAACACCGAGTGGGCTTCATGATAATTATGCAGAGCGATACCCAGTTGTTTCAGATTGTTTTTGCAACTGGAGCGACGAGCCGCTTCCCTCGCCTGCTGGACCGCAGGGAGTAAAAGCGCAATTAAAACAGCAATGATGGCTATGACCACCAACAATTCGATCAGCGTAAATCCACGACGTTGCATCATGAAATCCTGCTATTTAATGAAGAGGTAGGAAGGCAATAAAATGCCGTAAATGCGAGCTCTGCATTTTTTAGCTGGAGGAAGGCTGAAAGCGATTCGTCATTCGTGCACGCAAGCGGGATCGTGCTTTCACTCCATCTGTCTTCACCAAAGGAGCCATTATATATTCACGAGACGAATCAAGGTCTCTCGAAGTAGATTCTTACGTATACTCAAGGCTTTGTCAATTTCTTGCTGTACAAAACGTTAAATTTCCTGCGAAGACTTATCATTCGAATCTGTTTTTATCTTCCAGGCTAAGCAAGAATTCAGGACTGATCACCTCTCGCGTACTGCATGTAAACCAGATAACAGTAAATGAGATACGTAAGACATACCGCTATGATCAGCTAAAATAATGTCTTCTGAAATCGCAGCATCCACCTTGTTGACACAATATCTGCCGGTCACCGTTCAGACTTCTACTGCCGTGTTTTCAATCACTCTCCGCCGGTTGCATCGCCCCCGGTGCAGACTCATTATTTTGTTCATCCTGTTTACAACGACTGGCCAGCGTACCCAGGATCGGTGAAATCAGTGCCGTCCAGCCAGTCTGGTGGCTGGCACCTAAACCGCGTCCTGTTTCCGCATCGAAATATTCGTAGAACAGAACCAGGTCCCGCCAGTGTGGATCGTTCAACAAGCTATCGGTCCGCGCGTAGCTGGGACGTCCCCCATCTTCTTTCGAAAGGAACAGATTCGACAGCCGCTTGCGGATTTCGTCGGCCACCTCCTGCAGATCCATGTAATTCCCCGAACGTGTCGGACATTCCACCCGCAGCGATTTGCCGTAAAACAGATGATAGCGTTCCAGTGCTTCAATCAACAGATAGTTGAGCGGAAACCAGATCGGCCCCCGCCAGTTGGAATTACCACCGAACAGCCCGCTGTCCGACTCTGCCGGCATATACTGCACCCGCAGCCGTTCTCCGTTCAGGTCGTATTCGAATGGATGCTCTTCGTGAAATTTCGAAAGCGACCGGATCCCGTAGTTTGATAAAAACTCGTCTTCGTCCAGCAGATAACGCAACATGCGCAACAGACGCTCGCGGGTAGGAATCGCCAGCAGACGGCGGCCGCAGTTTTCGGTCTCCTGATCACGTTCCATATACGTCATGAATTTGGTCAGATCGGGACGGCTTTTGAGGAACCAGTCCATTCGCTTGCGAAAGCCAGGCAGCTTGTCGATTGTCTCATCAAACAGTACATCGACCGTAAACAGTGGTATCAACCCGACAATCGAACGGATTTTCAGCGGGATACTCCGGCCATCCAGGTGCAGATGGTCGTAATAAAAACCATCCTCTTCATCCCACAGACCGGTACCGTCCAGCGAATTCATCGCCTCGGCGATGGACACATAATGCTCGAAGAATTTCGACGCCATATCTTCGTAAGCGGGGTTTCCATCTGCCAGCTCAAAGGCAATTGACAGCATGCTGGAACAGTAGAATGCCATCCAGGCGGTCCCGTCGGCCTGTTCCAGGTGTCCCCCCGTCGGCAGTGGCTTGGAGCGGTCGAAAATCCCAATGTTATCCAGACCGAGGAAACCACCACTGAAAACGTGTTTGCCGCGGATGTCTTTGCGGTTCACCCACCAGGTAAAATTCAACAGCAGTTTCTGAAACACGCGTTCCAGAAAATTGCGATCGCGGTCACCGTTAGACGCTGTCATCTGGTACACACGCCAGCAGGCCCAGGCGTGCACAGGCGGATTCACATCGCTGAAGTTCCATTCGTAAGCGGGCAGTTGACCGTTGGGATGCATGTACCATTCGCGTAAAAACAGAATCGCCTGCTCTTTCGCGAAATAGGGATCGATTTTCGAAAACGGAACCAGGTGAAATGCCGAATCCCAGGCGGCATACCACGGATATTCCCACTTGTCAGGCATCGAAATAATATTCCGATTGTACAAGTGCCCCCAGTCCGCATTACGCGGGCTCGGCAGCCCCGGCGAGGGAGTCTCATCTTCCCCTTTGCGTGGATTCTTCAACCAGCGGGGAATCACGTAGTGGTAGAACTGTTTCGTCCATAACAGGCCGGCGTTGGCCTGTCGCATGATCTGCTCTTCGTCCGCCGAAAGTCCCGGCGCGACCAGTGATCTGGCATAGCGGTCTGCTTCATCAATCCGCTGTGCGAATACATCATCAAATCCAGAACCAAATGCTTCGGTCGGCAGCTTATCAACCGCTGACATGCGAAAGCGAAATTCGACAGACTCGCCAGCGGGAACCATACACTGATAATGGGCGGCAGATTTCGTTCCCCTGGGTCGAGTGTTCAACACACCTTCGATGCCTTCCACTACCGCCAGATGGAACGCATCTTTGCAGGAAGGACGCTTGCTGTCAGGGTCATCGAACCGCCAGGTATTTGTTTCGTTTTCAGTAAACATCCACTGTGGGAGTTCTCCGTCCGGTCCGGCATCAGCAATCAACTGAAAATCGCCCAGTGATTCATGCTTCGCCAGCAACCGGTCCGCTTCGAGCTTCGCCAGGCTCGGCTTTTGTCTGGGCCGCTCCAGAGTTTCTCCCCAGCTCCACGTATTACGAAACCACCAGGTTGGCAGCAAGTGCAGCGGTGCCGCTTCCGGCCCGCGGTTAAATACGGTAATTCGAATCAGGATATCTTCGTCTGCTGCCTTGGCATATTCAATCTGAACATCAAAGTAACGCGCTTCGTCAAAGATTCCGGTATTGGTGAGTTCGTACTCCGGCTCTTTCCGCGAACGCTTCGCATTTTCTTCACGGAGTTTTGCATAAGGGAATTCGGCCTGCGGATATTTATAGAGTGCCTTCAGATACGAATGGGAGGGCGTTGAATCCAGGTAGTAATAGGCCTCTTTGACATCTTCCCCGTGGTTCCCTTCCGGCCCGGTGAGCCCGAACAGCCGCTCTTTCAGAATCGGGTCTTTTCCGTTCCATAAAGTCAGGCTGAAACAGAGGCGACATTGCCGGTCACAGATTCCCAGCAGACCATCTTCCCCCCAGCGATACGTCCGCCAGGTTGCTCCTTCATGGGTAAAATTCAGCCAGGGATCACCATCCGCGGTGCTTTCCCTTACTGTTCCCCACTGACGCTCTGCCAGATAAGGTCCCCAGCGTTTCCAGTTGGCACCGGGCTCACGCTCCGATTCGGTGACAAGACGATCCCATTCTACTTCAGACATAAATGTACATACTTTTTTTAACGGTCAGGCAGAGGCAGGCGTGCCCGAATATTTTGCAGGATGTGCGCAAGAATATTGCTTTCCTGCACAGGAATCAATATCTCGGCACCAGAATTACGCTTCTGACCCTCTAATTGCGAATTTCGTTCCCATCACTCAGGTCTAATGGGAATTGCCTTGAAACGCAACCGACAGACCAGCTCTTAATGAAATCAGGTTTGCCTGGCCTGATCTGGCGAAGGATTATCTATAATCGATGTGTAAAAACAGATAGGATGTCAAAGTTCAGTGCAATAGGGTTCCCTGCCTGCCCGGAACAGCAAAATCCATTCTACAGTTATTTCCAGTTCGGAACCACTTCTTTAACATATCGTTGTTCGTGTGCCCGTTGCTCCTGCGCACTGCAGGCCGGCGCAAACGGATCCGTGATTTTTACTGTTACCTGCTCCACGAGTATGCCACTCGGGTCCATTTCCTTTGCGGTCGATCGGAAGCGAACATAGGACAGACCATTTATCGTTGGATGTCGCACAGGGAGTTCGACCGGCTGTTGATCGTCAATTTTGAATGAACAGAGTCGGTTGGAAAGATCCCAGTCAAATCGTAAGGTATGCCATTGATCGGGCGTCAGGTTCAGATCGCTCAACGATACCCGAAAGACAGCAAGCTCTTCACCGAAGTCATTCGTCGGATCAAACATCCGATCATTTAATGCAATGCTCGATCCCTGTGACCCGGAAGGGACTTTAATTCGAGCTTCCAACGATCCCTTCCATCCATTGGGAAAATTCCAGGTAGCTCCATCCGCGGGGAGTTCGGGTTGTTTGCGAACATGCAGACACTTCCTGGTTTTGTCATCCGGATGGTCGATCAGTGCCGCCCCGGCCGCTCGTGCGCGCCACCAGCGCCTGGCAGGACCATGATGAGTATAGGTCGACCACTGCTTCAATCCCTCAGTGAAATCCGTGCTCGCTGTGGTTTCAACGATCCATTCCGGATCAATCAGGATCGGATTGCGTCCCCCTTTTCCCTGGCCAGCTAAAACCACGATGTGACCATCGCTGGTGCAGGCACCTAACGGATAGGCCGTCCCCCGATCACCATTTTTGGCAGGATTGTCGTTGCGCCGATGATCCAGGTAGATCTCCCGAAATCCGCGCCAGGTCTTACCTTCATCGTCAGAGACCGCAATATGCAGCGCGTCGCGGCCGCCATACACCCCTTCTCCCTCAGCACGTGCTGGGATCTCACAATTATTCCAACACACGACCAGCCATCCGTTGCTGTGACGCATGATGTTCGGCGGTCCGGTAGAAGTGTTGAACCGGCTCGCTCGTGCAGGACTCCAGGTCGTTCCCCTGTCAGAAGAAAACGATTCATAAAGAAAACCGGCTGTCGTTCGCATCATCATCCAGATTGGACCGTCTTTCAATTCTTCAAAAGCCGGTTCGCAGGCACCTTCGTTCGATCCGTTAAAGCCCGGATAACAGGGAGCGATCAACCTGCTCTCGCTCAACTTCCAGCTCTTACCACCATCATCAGAGTACTGAATCACTGTCTCATGCCGCCCCGTTGGCGGAGCAGCTCGTGAATGGGGGATCAGACTGCCATGAGGAACCAGAAGCCGGCCAGTACTCAACTCCTGGTACTCCATCAGGGAACCGTTGTAACCGCGCCAGGTCATGAGTGGTTTGCTCGCTCCAGCAGGTCCTGCACGATCAATCCAGGTATTCAGATAACGAGGCAGTCCTGCTTTTTTCGCAGACTCCTTGTCCAGTGACTCGTTCTGAACCCGAAGACTTTTGATTTGACCATCCCGCGATAGAACAACCTGAGTATTATTGAGTACTCCGCTCTCCATGATCGTTTCACTCGCCAGTATTTCTTCTGGCAGGTGAGGCAGTAATGTGTGAATCTTCCCTTCTGCATCTGGCAGTGAGAGCGGACCTTTCGCAGGTGCATATCGATCATAAAACGCAAAACGACCGTCGGGCAGGCGCATGATGGCGAAAGCCGTTCTCGCTCCACCAGCTGCTTCTGCATCATGAATTCCTTCCCCCTGCAAGAGCATTTGTGGCGGTTCCGCGGCCTGGGATTGAACGACCAGAGTCAGCAGGAACATAATTGTGAATCGGGTGAGCATCGCGAAAACCTCTTCATCAAACTACTGATTGAATACGCCAAAAGTCCTGAAGTGAGTTCACTCGAAGATTGAGCGAGAATTCATTATAAACCCCCAATCAATTAAAAGTCATTTCAATATTTAATAATTGCCATCTGGTTGAGCAATGATGAGCTTAAATCATACTCTCCGGTTCTGGTGCTTCTGGGGTCTGTAACCGTCTCCTGATTCAGGTAGAATGCAAAAAGAGACGCTGTCTTGCCTTCGTGAAACAGGATCAGAGCGATAAGGCGAATACACAACCTAGAGGGGGAATTCATTTTTCCTGTGCAGCAGCCGATGATTTTTTGATAAATCACAAATATTCATCGAAATTACCGTGGAATAATCCAGGATGAATGCATTTCTCTACAGACGGGGTAATTAATATGAATAACGATGACAATCAAACAACAGAAACGGCATCCGAAGAACATGTCCGGTTAATCGCTCAGGCACAACGCCGGATTTACGCTTTCATTTTCTCACTCGTGGGGCATGCGACGGATGCAGATGATATTCTGCAGGAAACGAACGTAGTTTTATGGCGAAAACGGGAGACGTACGAACCGGGCACCAATTACCTGGCCTGGGCGTTTGCGATAGCCCGTCTGCAGGTCCTGTCACATCGATCAGAGAAGGCCCGTAAAGGTCTTAAATTTGATGACAATTTACTGGAGAAGATTGCGAAGGTTGCCAGTACCGAAACCGAGCAATACGACCGCCGCAGTGCCGCACTGCAGAATTGTCTGCAGAAAATCACTGCGACTCAGCGAGAGTTGATCGCGCGGCGTTATCAGCCAGACGGCACTGTCATTTCTTTGGCAGCCGATATTGGAAAAACGTCCAAGGCGGTCTCGGAATCGTTGCGGCGGGTTCGGGAGAAACTGCGCCTGTGCATCGAACGAACCCTGGCAGCTGAGGCGCATTTATGAGCTCGATTTCACCGCCGGAAGAACGGTCGTTCCTGCTCAACGCAATGGCAGATGACATACTCAACGCAGAACAGGAACTCCGGTTGATCGAACTTTTGCAGACTGATGCGGATTTTCGTTTAGAGTACGTTCGCTTCTGCCAGCTACTGACTCAGTTACGCTGGCAATACGAGAGCGAACCCGACAAATTACTCGCTCCCGACCATCGGGTTTCTCCGGTCCCTTCTGCTCCCCCCACGAGGAGACGACGGCTCGCCGCGTTTACAGTGGTCATGCTGCTGCTGGTCGTTTTCAGCTGGCTGAACTGGAATGGTTGGACAGAAGATCCAGCGGGAAAATTAGTGAGCGTCTCCGGTCGCGTGGAGATGATTCGCAATCAGCAACCTCCTTTATGGATTCCTCCCGATCAACTCAACAGCCATCCTCGCACACTGCAACATGGAGACCGCCTGCTAACCAGCCGTGGCAGTTCGGCGACTTTACAGCTGGCAGATCAGACCACGATTCGAATTCAGCCGGAAACAGAGATTACCGTTTATCCCCAATCCAAAGACGGAATCAGTGTTCCGTCAGGCAGCATCAAAGCGAAAGTGACGCCCCAAAGTCCTCGTAATCCGCTCACGTTCATGCTCCCCCACGCGGAAGTGCAGGTCCTGGGAACGGAGCTGGAGTTGCTCACACTCCCCGGGCAGAGCGAGGTGGCGGTGCTGGAAGGCAAAGTTCAGGTCACCCGGAACTCTGACGGAGCCAGGCAGTTGGTATCAACTGGCCAGTTCCTGCCGGTTACGGATTCAGAACCATTTTCCATTGTCAACTGGCCGCGCCCCCCCGATGAATGGAGCATCGATTTTGAACATGGCCTCCCGGCCGGCTGGGAGGGGCAACGGGTGAGACATGCACTGCCGAACCATTCGCGGGGAGCCATCAGATCCATCCCCGTTCAGCAGGATATGCAGACGGTTCAGAAAATCCAGTCACCACAGGTCCCGTCCGGCCTGTTTTTCTGGCATGAAGATTCGCGGCTCCAGTTAAGATTCAAAATACAACCTCCAGGCTGGTTTCACATCTATCTGCACGCCCGAACCTATCAGAATCCCCGGCCTGTTTTGACTTACTGCTACGTTGATTTACGTCTCTGGCAGACTCAGCCCGGTGCATGGAGAACCGTCAGCATTCCTCTGTCTGAATTTCGTTTGCAGACCTATGTGAAAGAGAACCCGGGGCTTGGTTGTATCCCCTTGCAAATCTCTTTCCGTGGTGAAAGCGAAACGGATGGTTTCATGATCGATCGCATCTGGGTCACGCGTGGAAATAATACGCCCCCCTAATCCATAATGATGTTCCAACAGCAAATGACATGAGGTGAGCATGAGAAACTACCTTTGCATTCGAAACCGGTTCGTGCCCCTGTTCCTCTGGATATTGACCCTGCAGGGATGTAACCGTACCGACAGTAACACGGCCACGCCAGTTCCCGGATCCAGTGTGGCGGCCAGTCCCAGTGAAGAACCACCTCAAACAGAGGTGATATCCAGACCACCGGCCACTGTCTCCGCAGCGGCCGCGGAAACGACTTCAACTCCAACAGTAAAAGCACAACCGTCGCCACCCCCGGTTGCAGTTGCTCAGACTGATATTTCCCCCCGTATCAGTCCCGGCTACTTTAGTGGAAAACAGGATGCTGTTGTTTACTCTACTCCACGTGTCGAAAAGCTCAGTGTCTCACCGGATGGTCGATATGCTGTCGTCAGTCGTCATATCAATGCCGAGGGATCTTTGTTACAAATCTGGGATCTGCAGCCAGGACAGGTGGTTAAGGAGTGCCACGAACCGTTGGGCGTGACTGCCGTCGCGTTTTCGCCTGATAGTCAGACCCTGGCTTATGGAGCGAAAGATCGAGCTGTGGTGCTGCAACCGTTATCGGGAGGGCCAGCCAGACGCTGGGTGAACCACCGATTGTCTATCGGAGGGCTCGACTTCGCGCCTGACGGAAAACAACTGGCCAGTCTGGGACACGATAATCAGCTCTTCATCTGGGATGTCGAAACCGGAAAGTTGATTTCCCAGGCCATTGACGGCGAAGGCCGCTTTGCCAACGAGGTCAGATTCGTCGCGCCGGATCGACTATGGACGCTGGGAACAGACGATAAACTCCGCTGGTATAATTTCAAAAACAATGTGCTTGTTTTCAAGAATGAAGTAAAACTCCCGGTAAACACGTGGTATCAGACTGCTGACGATGACAGTCTTTTTGGTCGGTTCCTGGATCACAGTCTGCATGTCATCTCTGCCTCCACGGGAAAAGATGCGATGCCTCCGCCTTTTCAGCCGACGCTCTCTGATAACAACGTCCTGAAGCCGTCGCAAAGAATGACTACCGTCGCGGTCGCCTCGCAGTCAGGCGATTTTGCGTTTGCGACTGCGGATGGAACACTGACATTCGGGAACAAAACGAAACCCAAACAAACAGAACAAGTGAAAGTCGAGACGCTGGTGACCGACCTGGCGACCGATCAGGAAGGACGGACCTGGGTTGCCGCGACAGGAACAGGGGATTTGCTGGTGATCAGCCGCAATCCATCGACAGCCCCCCGGTGGTTAGAAAAACAGGAAACTGAAGGGCCCCTGGTTGCTCCACAATTCAGTTCCGACGGCAAGACGCTCGTCACTGTGAAAGGTCCAGGCAATGTCATCTGCATGGACATCGGAACGGGCCTGGTACAGCAGCGATTCACTTTGCCTGAATCGAAGTCGATGAACGAGAAGAACCATATAACCATGGTTGTGACTGATTCCAGCCAGATTTATTGTGGAACGAGTACAGGCAAAGTTGAGGTATTGGATTTGAAGACATCCACCTTGACAAAGACCATTCCCGTATCCAGATCGGGATCTGCAATCACATCACTGTCACTGGCACCAGATGGAAAACAGTTATTGGCAGGCGACGCAGTCGGGAACACAGTCTGGATCAATCCGTTGAATGATTCTCCTCCGGTGTCTCGGCAAGCGCATAAAGGCCGGGTCAGAGCGGCGACGTACTCACCCGATGGGCGCTGGGCTGCCACAGCTGCCGAAGGTGGCACTGTTGTGATCTGGGATGTCGCCCAACAATCCAAACGCTCGATTCTGAATGGTCATGATGGCTTAGTCCAGGCACTGTCTTTCAGCCCGGACAGTCGATTGCTGGTCAGCGGTGATCGGCAGGGTGAACTCCGGCTCTGGGAGACCCAGACAGGTAAACAGATCTGGAAAGCGTCGATGGCCTCCGCTGAGTTCCAACCAAGAGACCATCCCGTAATCACTGAGATTTTAAAGTCGCCAGACGCCTTTCCAGATGAGGGAATTACATCGATTGCATTCAATCCGGAGCAGACTGTACTGGCAGTCGGTACGGTCAACGGGTATCTGCAAACCTTTGATCTCGTGAGGTTTCGAGAACTGTCCGCGGTCTTCACAGGAGGCCCCATCAGTGACTTGATGTTTGCCGACGATAGTTCGTCGCTACTGGTTTCGATCGTTCCCGGAGAGGTGATCAGATGCTGGCAGTCACCGAAACCGCCGAGAATGTTGTCCGGCCACGATGGCTATATCCGGTTTGCGGCCCTTGATGAATCGGGCAAGCGTGCGGTCACCGGTGGTCATGACAAACAACTCTGTGTCTGGGATGTCGATAACGGTAAGTTAATTCAATCGCTGGACAACGAAGAAGTCGTCTCAGCGGGTGCCATTTCAACGGATGGACTGCACGCTGTCACAGTCGGGTTCGGTACGGGAGTGATCTTCTGGGATTTAGAGCAGATGAAGCGACTCGACAAACGGTACGGCCATCAAGGGCGTATCCGGTCACTGGCCTTTAGCCCGGACGGAAAGGAAGTCGCTACGGGATCGGAAGATAAGTCAGTCAGGATCTGGGACTTTGCGACACGGAAGTCAAGGATCTCCATCCCCCATGACAACGCTGTCCACTTCGTCAGGTTTTCTCCTGATGGTAAAAAACTGTTGACCAGCACAATCAACGAGCTTGGCTGGAAATTCCCGGGCCGTTTCCAACTCTGGAACTCCAGCAATGGAAAGCTGCTGATGGAATTCAAAGGGCATCGCGCCTGTGTCAATGGGGCGGCCTTCAGTGATGACGGAACTGAAATCACTTCGTGTGGTGCAGACAGCCAGATCTGCAGGTGGAATGCTGCCACCGGAAAGCAACTGAGCGACCTAACACGGCGGAATGGTTTATCTCACATCAATTTCATTCCGGATAGCCCGTTTCTGGTCACGCTTCGCTTCAGTAATGGGATATTCATTGATGATGTCGGATCACTCAAGCGGTTGTCGGAGTTTTCTGTTCCAACCCGGACGATTGGAGACCTGAATGTTTCAGCGAAAAGCAAGAGGATTATCGCTGGCACACAAGAGGGGCGGGCTTTTGTGTGGAGTATTGGAGAAGAATAAGTCTGACAGTCATTTCACCTTTCAAGATACACAGGCCATCCCTTTAGAAGACGTCACCAAATACACTTTATTGCCCGCAACGATGTTTTTTACTGGCCTGTCCGTTTCATAGATATCAAACCGCCGCCGTAGTAACTGATTTCAGCCAGACTGAAATGATTTTACCCACGAACACAAATAGTGATTTACCTCCTTTTTTATTCTGATTTTTGCCCATGCTGATCGGCAACACAGCTGCGATCAAAAAGTATCGCTGATTTTTTTATTTTTTCAAAATACCACTCTACCCATAACCATAGGGTATCGCTGAGGATATGGAATAATCTTCATTTTCCAGCTTAAATATTCGAAAAACAGAGAGAGATACCTGTTGACATATTTTATATCTGGCTTTTAATGAGATAAGTCTTTTCAAAAAACTCTAACGGGCACTCGCCATTAAATCAGAAAACTGTACGACTAAATCTACTGATTCTGGTAGTCATTTATCTCGTAATAACAATCATATTTCTAACTCTTATCTGATCTAACTAAATTCACCCTTAACAGCTCACTGAAGTTTGACTGTGCGCAGATTTTATCTCTACAGCTAACTTTTAAATCTTGCGCAAGAGCGAGTAGAACTCGCTCTATAGTCCGGATGAGAGTGAAGAATGTTTTCATTTCTTTATTTCACTTTGTACAACCGGAGGCTTAGATGAAACGGCTCGCAGCAAAACGGG
>CENL01054721.1_pt1 | contig 152896 bp, 112 predicted proteins | sample 530221 | NCBI WGS metagenome assembly CENL01 (sample SAMEA2619791, study PRJEB7988) | marine metagenome | isolation source: saline water (ENVO:00002010), including
TTCTTCTCACTACGGTCTTGACAGAAGCTTCCTCATGGATGGCACACACACACACACACGTCTGATTTAGCAGGACACATCGCAATTGATATTGAGGTTTCCGTGTGCCACGGACCGGCTTGTCCGGCCGTGCCGAATGAGTATGGTGAGTCCGGTTCCAGATTGTCCGTGGCAACTGCAACCTCCTGCTCGCTGCGCTCGGCCCGAATTGTATTCGGGCTTACCATGGCTTCAGGGGAGCTGCTTCTTTGGGCACCGTTGGATAAGCCAACTTTGCCACCCGGGGCGTGTGAGGGCATTGAGCTTTTGTCGATTTTGAAGGACCTACTTATGTTTGATGCGTTGTCTGGTTTCTGTGTTCTGTTGCATGAGGGAGTATTTTCGGAAAGGGCATCTGGGGGTCAAGAGGAGATGAATCAGAAACTGTGGCGATACAGGTTGATACCGGCGCGATGCCGGGCGTTACCGGGGCGTTACCGGGACGAAGTGTTGCGATGTGCGGCGACCCGCAGGCATACATCACGAACGGGTGTCGTTTCAGGCAGTGCAAATCTGGAAAAAACAGGCTCATTTGCGGTGAAGATTTTGAACAACTGGCCGGTGTTTCAGTGCACTGTAAACTGGTCACGCGCGCGACACAGTTAAACACTTATCTTGTTTCGATGCAGGATGAAGTCAAGTCGAATTTAATCAGTTACCGTTTTCACTGATTCTGAGATTTTATTATTTGTGAAGAAGTGTTTGGGCCAAATTTTCATTACTGATCGAGGTGTCAGCCATTTTTAACTCTAGAATCAATGCATGTTGTTATCTGTTATTGTTACTTCTGAATCTGTCGGTTTTCACAGGCTGTGGATCGCAGGGGAACAGTGGACCGGAAATGGTTGAAGTGAAAGGGACTGTTTCGCTGGACGGGAATAGCATTCCGGTTGGCGATATTATTTTTGAGCCCGCCGATGGGGCAGGGCCGGCAGCAGCCGGACAGATTCGGGAGGGGAAATTTGATGTGCAGTGTCCTGTCGGTACAAAAAAAGTAATCATCTCCGCGGCTAGAAAGACCGGTAAAAAAGGGAAAGAGTTCGGTGAGGATATTATGGAATCCTACATACCTGCGAAATACAACACGGAGAGCGAACTACAGGAAAATGTCAGCCAGGATTCTGAAAACGAATTTCATTTTGTCCTGAAATCGATGTAGAATAGAAGATCAACCCGATCCTCAGATCTGAATATAATGAGAGGCCTTAAATCAATGTCATTTGATTCCAAAATCACGCGTCGAAAAATGTTACGAGATTCGGTACTGGGAAGTGCCGGGCTCTGGCTCGGGGGGAGTTCCCTGGCGGCAGAAAGTAAATCAGCCAATGAGAAACTCAACATTGCCTGTATTGGTCTGGGGAACCAGGGGAATGCGAATCTGGGGCTGGTTTCCAGTCAGAACATCGTCGGCCTGTGTGATGTCGATTCAGCGCGCACGGCGAAATATGCTGCAAAATATCCCAAAGCGAAAACCTATGCCGATTTTCGTGTGATGCTGGATCAGCTTGATAAAGAGATTGATGCGGTGGTTGTGACGACACCCAATCATTCGCATGCTACCATCGCCCTTGATGCGATGCGTCGTGGCAAACACTGCTATTGTGAAAAACCCCTGGCTCATTCCATCCATGAAGTCCGTGAGATGCAACGCGTGGCGAAAGAACAAAAAGTCGTCACGCAGATGGGAACCCAGAATCACGCAGGAGATAATTACCGCCGGACTGTCGAACTGATCCAATCGGGCGCGATTGGCGATGTCAAACAGGTGCATGTCTGGTTTGGAAAACCTGGTGGCTGGCGACGATACCAGCGTGTCGTTGATCGTCCCACGAGTCCACAGACGATTCCTGAAACTTTGAACTGGGATTTATGGGTCGGTCCGGCTCCCATGCAGAATTTTCACCCCTGTTATCATCCACACGACTGGCACTACTGGTGGGATTTCGGAAACGGAACCCTGGGGAATATGGGTTGCCACTATATGGATCTGATCTTCTGGTCTCTCAACCTGCAGTATCCCACAACAGTGGAAACAAAAGGACCAGAGTTGCATCCCGATTCCACTCCCTTCTGGCTTGACTGTCACTGGCAGTTCCCTGCACGAGGCTCGATGCCTCCGGTAGAAGTGATCTGGTCTCATGGTCGTAATACTCCCCAGGCTGTTCTCGACCTGGGTGGCCCTGATTGGGCAGCCGGGATTCTGTTTGTCGGCGAATCGGGGATGCTTGCTGCAGATTACAATAAGCGGATCTTAATGCCTGAGGAAAAATATGTCGGCTTTAAACCACCCGAAAAATCGATTCCGGATGCGATCGGCAATCATCGCATGGAATGGTACGAAGCCTGTAAAGGAAACGGCAAGACATTGTGCCATTTTGATTATGCTGCCCCTCTGACCGAAACGATTCTACTGGGAAATCTGGCCTTTCGAGTTGGCAAAAAAGTGGAATGGGATGCAGAAGCCATGCAGGTCGTGAATGCTCCCGAAGCAGCCAAATATCTCCAACGCGAATACCGCTCAGGGTGGACTCTCTAGAGCGCATCACATTTAACCATAGCGTTTGTAAATCTAATATACTCGGTCCAAATGGGCCTGGAGACGCTACAGAAAAACTGGATACAGTCTAATATGAAAATTCGAACAATCAATCAGGCATTGGTTTTTAACCTGACAACCCTGGTGGCGATTTTAATGGGAGGGCTCGCCGTTTCAGAAGCGGGCCCCGGCGTATATCTGGAAGTGGCTGCAGGTAATCAGGCACGTCAAAACTGTGTGGTCAGCATGCCTGTACCTGACATGTTTAAGAATCAGAAACATCTGACACTGTTTCGTCTGGATAAGAAGCAGGAAATCCCTGTTCAGATGGGACAGGCAGGAGAGCAGAAAGAACTGGTCTGGATTATGCGGGACTTACTACCCGCGGGCGCGACCAGAAAATACCAGCTCCTGACTGGGGGGCCTGGCAGTCAGCAGAAAGAGCAGGTCACCGTAATTGATGATGGCGAACATTTGAATGTCAAAGTCGCTGAGAAACCGGTACTGACCTACAACCATGCGATTGTGAAAGCACCCAAACGGGACGAGGCCTATTACGATAAAAGCGGTTACATTCATCCCCTCTATACGCCTTCGGGAAAAGTGATCTCTGATGATTTCAATCCCGATCATCCGCATCAGCATGGCATCATGTTGTCGTGGCGTAAAATCCTGTTTGAGGGGCGCGAGAATAATGGCTGGGATCAAAAGTCGCAGCTGGGAAAAGTGGAGCACAATCAGGTCAATTCCTTTTCCGGAGGTCCGGTTTTTGGATCCTTTACGACAACGATCGACCATATTGATCTGACAAAAAAATCTGGTCCCGTGACGATGCTCAAAGAGGTCTGGCAGGTGCGGGTGTATGCGCTGGATGAGCAGTTTCTGTTCGATATCAGGTCAAACCAGAAATGTGCGACTGATCAGCCGGTCACGATCGATAAGATTCATTATGGAGGTATGACAGTCCGTGGTCATGCAGACTGGCATGGAGCGGATGCTTACAACTATCTGACCAGCGAAGGGAAGGATAAGCTGACAGGCAATCAGTCGCGGCCGTCGTGGGTAGAGATGTATGGCCGGTTGGGAGCCGAGACAGCGGGGATCGCCATTCTGGATCATCCGGGAAATTTCCGGTTTCCACAGCCTGTCAGGCTGCATCCGACGATGCCTTACTTCTGTTTTGCTGTTGCCTCTCTGGATCCATTTATCATTGAGCCGGGGAAATCGTTTGACTCACGCTATCGCTATTACGTGCATGATGGCAAGCCAAATGCGGAACAGGATCAACGTTTATGGGAAGACTACGCTCATCCTCCCCAGGTCAAAATTATCTCGGCACCGTGACTCTGAAACAGAAACGACTCGATCCAATTGATCGAGTCGTGGTATTGAAGTCCGCTCTGCTTATTCTGAGTCTGTCGCAGGCTGCTTTTCCTGTTCCGGTTTCGTTTCACCTGGAGGCGCCTGTTCCGTGGCAGGTTCTTTCTCGGCTGCGGGCGCCATTGCCGGGATTTTGATGGATTCAATTATGCTGACAATTTCTTCTTCATTGTAATTTTCACTGGAGATCTGTATTAACAGGAAGGCCGCTCCCTGCTTACCAGGGAAGACTCCCGTAACCTGATTGAATTCTTTCCCGCTTTTGTCAGTCCCTACCGCAAAGTTGAATTTAATTTTCTCGCCATCGATATCGAATTCGCGAACTTCATCTTTGGTAATATCGAGCTTCCGCTGATTCTGATTTGACCGCTGCATGCTGTCACGAAATTCTTTATCCATATCAATCATGCCATCATCGGGAATTCCCATACTTATGAGATAAAGCTCTCCAGGCTGGGGGTGATACACGTAAATGGCCATACGCATGTTGATGAATTTCAGGGACATGGCTGCCTGCGGTACAAAGGAATCGGGAATCGAGATGTCAGTGATCTCGTCCTGAATCTTTTTGATTTCCCCTTTATTCTGAGTCCACTCAATCCCTGCGTTCCGGGCAGCCCAATAAACACCACCACAGCAAAGCAGCATGCACAGACCACCAATGCCTAACAGAATTAACAGGACCTTTACGCCCGTACTCATCCCCTGCTTTGGCTGAGCAGAAGACTCTGGGAGAAAGTCATCATTTTCTTCTGAATAAAAATTGTCATCAGACATGGCAGTAATGCCTCTTTCGAAGTATCAGGTCGATTTGATTGGTGTTTGCAGAATCCAGTTGTCTGGCGTTCGGGAGACGAAATCCGCTGCAATATCTACAGGGAAAGTCTATACGGAATGCGGTAGAGAAACGAGCGTAATCTAAAACCGGATCATAAAAATATGAGAATTATGACCAGTCTGAATCCTCTCCCGCGGCATTCTGGCGTTCTGCTTCACGCCATTGTTTCTGCAGTTTTCGGCGTTCCCGTTTACTCAAGCCTTTGAGCTGTTCCGGGTCGTGAGACTGATCGACACGAATATTCTTTTGTGCCGGCTTGCTTTTTTTCCGTGAAACCGTTTTATCAGCAGGGGGCTGTGGCTTTGTTTCAGCAGGTTCAGGGGCCTTAGGCTTTTCAGGAACCGAAGCCACCTCCTTCGGAGCTGGGGCTGATTCAATTTCTTTCGACTTTGCAGGAGCTTTTACCGAACTCTGTTTTTCTTCGGACTCTGTTTCAAGTCGAGCCTGTTCTGCTGCTTCCTGTTCTAATCTGGCTGTTTCTTGCTGTTTTTTACGAAGGAGCGCTTTCGCCACTCGTTTTGCTTTTCGTCTGATGCGGCGACGGCGCAGGTACTCGCCTCCGAATTTTGTGAGTCGTGAAGGAACCTTTTCCGGTAAGTCAACGGACTGGTACAGCAGGTGGTGTGTATGAAGCAGCAGGCTCGTGAAGAAACACCAGTGTGCGAATAACAGCAAACCGGAGCCAATCAAATGGTGATAGGCGGCTCCCGGAATCAGGTTATCGGTGAATTGAAATGTTAAACAGGCAACGTATGAAGCGACTGCGATGATTGTCATGTTCAACCCTGCCCGATCGCCACGTAATTCGAGATACGTCATTAAGGCAACGCTGAAACCCAGAATGAGTGTTGGTACCATCCAGGCTAACAGCTGGGTATGAGGTCCCCAGTCAAACAACTTTAATTCGATGACGGTATCGACCCAGACCTGATGGAGATTGGTCGTGGTGCATAAAGCAAACAGAAACAATCCACTGGCAACCCATTTCCAGAGACGGTATCTGCCTGAAAAGTCATGCAGGCTCAGAGTCCGCAAGGCTGCAATCAATAGTGCCAGTTGTCCTGAAACCAAAAGAAGTGCGCCACTTAGAACATGTGATAGTGAACTGGTTTTCAATGACAGGTAACCGGCCAAGGCGGACTCGGGTCTGGTCAATTCCGGTCGATAAAGATCAGCCGCAATTAACGAGGCAAAACAGAAGAGCACTGGAAGATAATAGACAGACAATTTCCAGCGTCGGGGGAAAATGATTGTCCGTAAAGGAAACTGTCCAGCCGCGAAACGATGGGTTCGGGCGATATTCTGAGAGACAGTATCCTCGTTTGAATCTTCTAGAGACTCGGAAGATTCCGACGCCAGTCTGCGACGTCGGCGTTCATCCATGGAACGAGAGCCGGCAAATCCAGTAGACATTGATTCTCTTTGTGATCCTTCAACGAGATCTTTGTCGTTTATATGAGATTACTGTAGAGAAGTTGGGAAATTCAAGCTTGAGTGGGCCGCGATCCTCGGGCGAACACTCACTGATTTCATCAACCTGAAAAAAGAAAGACATTTCTTTCATCGGAAGAAAACAATCTCAGACAAGAGAGTCGGTTTTGAATTGGATTCTGATTTAAAGGTTCAGTTTGCTGTATGAGATTTATATTTTTTAATTGATACGGTTTGTCTGACGGTCAATCTTCACTTAGGCCACCCATGGGTCCCAAATTAAATCGGCTACATTTTATGTGATCTCTTTTGTGTGTGAAAAATGATGCCAGAAAAGTAGTTAAATACTGTTATTTAAATGGTTTAAGAATAGTTGTGGTTTATCGGCCCGGTTTAGTGCGCACGCCGATTTACAAAGTATATAATAGGCCATCACAGTGCCATCCGATGCAATTATTAATAAATGGAGTTTTACTATTATGTTCGTTAACTGGAAGAACCTGCTGATTCTCAGTTTGCTTCTTTTTTCTTGTAGAGGTGTTTCCGGGGCTGAGTTTTCACAAACAGCGATATCGTCAGATGCGGGGATTGTCATACGCCTCAAGCAACCTGGAGAAACACAGCAGAAGCTGACATCTATCATGAATCAGGTAGACGAATCTCTGAGTACGATTTTGGGAGCAAATCTACGGACGTTTCTGGGGCGTTCTATTTCCAACCCCACTCTGGCAGGTGTCGACAATACACGTGACATGTGTGTGGGAGTTTTTCTCAGTCAGACGAAACGGCCCGGGTTGCTCTATGTAATTCCTGTTTCTGATGAAGCAGCTTTCAAAGCTGGCCTCGGTGAAAACTATAAGAGTGTGGTTCAGGAGAAATGGATCATCTATAGCGAAGATCAGATGCTTATTGATCAGGCACTGGAAGTCATTAAAGATTCAAATCAGAATTTCCAGGCTCTGATGAGCGCGGAAGCGAAAGAGATGTTTGCGACAGGAGATTTCTCCGTGTATGTCAATTCGGAGAAACTGGTCACGATCTATCAGCCTCAACTGAAGTTGGCCGGTCAGCAGTTCCAGCAGGCTCTGACTCAGCTTTCGGAATCAGTAAAGACATCACCTGGTGTGAATACAGCACCGATTTTATCCATGTATTCAGCGCTAGGCAAAGGAGCGCTGCAGGCGGTCCAGGACTCCCACAGTTATACAACTGCACTTACGGTTGAACAGGGAGGGCTCAGACTGGACAGCCTGTTTGAAGTCAAACCAGACTCACAGACAGATCTGTTATTTCAGAAAAATCCTCCTAAGCAATTTGATCTTCTGGGTAAATTTCCTGCCGATCAACTGGCTTATTTTGCAGGTGCCGGGAATACAGATGCCCTGATTACCTGGGGAATGAATTTTACAGCACAGATGTTTGATGATACGAAAGAGAACGATGAAGCGCGTCAAAAGTTTGAATCGATCGTGAAAGAGATTCGCAGTTTGAAATTTGGGAGCTACTATTTTTCATTTGAATTAGGCAAGTTATCGGAGGGGGTATTAAATGCATATACGGTTTCTGAAGTATCTCCGTCTGGTGAAATGAGAAAATATACCCGTCAGATGATGGCCATGCTGAAAAATATGTCGTTCCCCGGTGTCAAGCAGGAGATTAAGTACACACCGGACGCGGAAACAATTGGAGACGAAACGGTTGATCTCACTGTAATCAAGCAGGAGGTCGATCTTGGTTCCGATCCACTCCAGGTCCAGAAACGCATGCTGGAGATTCTGTACGGCCCGGAGGGAATCACAAACAGAATGGCGTACCCGGAGGGCAAGGTGCTGCAGGCAATGGGGGGAACGGCTTCGATGAAGAAATTCCTGGATGCCTTGAATGCTGCTGACAATTCTCGGGAAATTGCACAAAACCAGCCTGCCTTTCAGACAGCCAGAAAACAGGGGCTCCAACAAGCCAATATACTGGCTCTGGTAAATGTGCCTGGCACAATTGGCAGAATCCACGACGTATTATCAGAAAGTCGCCGGCAGGAGGGAGTCTTTTCTAAAGAACTGATGAAGAAGCAGGGGATTCCTGATTCGTATATTACTTTCACTTTGGGGATGAGCAGGCAGGCGATGGTCACAAAAACCTATCTGCCGGTCCAGACCTTACAGGGAGGATTTAAAGTCTTTTCCATCATTTCCAGTCAAAAACTCTCCCGGCAGTCGGAAAAACCGAAAAATAACTGAAAATCTGTTTCTATTAAAATTCAGCTGGGGCTGTGTCTGCAAAACACTGTCAATAAAGAGGATATGTCATTCTGGTTGTGGGGCAGTAGTCGTGTCGATTGTAAATTCAGAGCGGATTTTGCAAAAGATCTCTTGAAAGATTCGACATTTTACCGAAAACTGTCAAAAATGCGCGAACCATGATCAGACAGACTCTGTCTAGTTGGCGTAGGAGAATTCCTGATTTATGAGTTGGGGATAATCTGTAATTTATTTGTGAACGGAGTTGTTCCGTTTTTTCCTTTCGAGGTAGTAACCTCGCTTTTTTAGTCTCTTTCTCTGCGGTTTAACGCAGGAGGTGCACTGATGATTTTCAATAAACAGAATCGTCGTTTCGTCGTCAAAGCAATTAACAACAGCGCGTTTGTCAAAGCAGCTGTCGTGAAAGCCATCGATGTCGTCTGTGCCGCCCTCCGTCTGGATTCGTTAAGCCCTCTAAGTGGAGAACGATTGTCGGAATCCGGTGGTATGCCGGGGACCCCCCCGATGGGTTGGCATTGTTGTCAACATCAACCATCAATGCATTCGCTATATCAAAGATATACGCGGATAACGGGTACCCAAACCACTGTGACCGGAACTGCTTCGTAGGCAGTCTCCCATTCCCTGCTTTTCAGCAGAAAATCGTTTTCTCAAAGTGGTTGGTTTAACTCAAGCCGAGTTGAACTGACTGTGCCATTTCGATGGCGAGAGCAACTCACCGGGTGTCTGTCCTGCTGGATAAAAGAACGCATTCTTTTTCCTGCAATCGACTGACCCTGATGCTGTTCTGTTCTCGCTGCGAATCTGCATTCCACTTTGATACGCCTTGGATAAAAGTCCTTTTTCAGGGACAGAGAAGAGATAGTACAATGGAAGATCAGAACTTAGTTGAATTAGTTACTGCTGCTCAGAACGGGGACCGTGAAGCTTTTGGTTCACTGGTGGTTCAGTTTGAATCAACTGTATTTGCGATCGTCATGAAGCGATTACGGAACCATGCAGAAGCCAGCGAAGTGACCCAGGATGTATTCATCCAGGCAATGCGAAAACTGTCTCAGCTGAATGCACCGGAACGTTTCGGTGGATGGTTGCGGCAGATTGCCGTCCGGATGTCAATCAATCGAGCTGTGCGTCGGCCTAACGAATGCATTCAGAGCCCGGATACAATCATCGTCCTGGACGATGAACCAGAAAGTCCCTTGGATAAACTTCTGGAAAGTGAACGGGCAACCGAATTGCGAGGCGGACTGGAACAGCTGGGTGAAGTTGACCGGCAGACACTGATCTCATTCTACTTCAAAGGTCAGTCCCTGAAGGAGATGAGTCACGAATTTGATCGACCTATCGGTACGATCAAGCGGCGACTGCACACCGCGCGTAATCGTCTGCGGGAAGCATTGCTGGACCTGCAGTCCGTTTAATGCGAATTAATAGTAACAAGAAAAACGTCTGTAGAGGGAAACTTCTGCAGGCGTTTTATTTTATATCGAACTATAAAATACCAGACACAGTCAGGGAATCGTGATGCCGGCTTTGATCAACAATGAGGTCAAAGCAATCAATGGGATTCCAGTAATCGCGGAATGATCCGTCGACTGGATCTCTTCGAACAATGTGATTCCCTGGCTCTCAAGTTTATAAGCTCCCGCACAATTAAGGGGTTGATCGAAGCGGACATAACGTTCAACGGCAATTCGACTGAGATCTCTCATTTTGAGAGTGGTCTGATTGATGTGCGTCTCTAAAAAATCGGGCCCGATCACCGCAATCGCAGTGATCAGCAGGTGTGTTCGTCCCTGCATGGACAGCAATTGCTCTATCGCAAGTTTCTCTGAACCAGGCTTTCCCAGAATCCGATTTTCAAACGAAACCAGCTGGTCACCACCAATGACCACCGCCTGAGGGTGTTGTTGCGCCACCGTTTTTGCTTTTTCCAGTGCCAGTACTTCAGCCAGTGTATCAGGAGTGAATCCGGCCTGTTTAAACAGGTCTTCATCCACGTTGGGATCACACGTCTGAAAATCTAATCCGATTCGTTTCAGTTGTTGAGCACGATACGGTGAAGTGCTGGCCAGAATGAGTTTCATGTTGGTTTCTCTCAGCGGGAATCTACTCAGGCGTTCTGGCTGGATAGAAACTAATTATTAGGTGCGGGGTGGAAAACCTGCCGTGGGGACAACTGATGCGCTTCCGGCTCCCAGTTGGCAATGGCTACCAGTTCGGTCTGAGGGCTGATCACAGCCACTTCAATAATCTCGTGCGTTGCTGGAAAATATTCTGGTTTACATTTCAACTTTTGTCCCTGGCTGAGTGAGAGGAGTTCTCGTTCATTGCAGTGGTAGTGTGGCAGTTGTTCCACAGCGAGTATCGCCGGTTGTAAATTCTCAGCAATCGTACCGAGAGAAAGTTCTTCATCCAGTTCCATTGCTGAGTCCAGTGTGAATGGGCCAATACGGGTACGCGTCAGTGCCGACATCGTGGCACCTACCCCTAATTGCTCGCCCAGGTCGCGACCAATGGAACGAATATAGGTTCCCGAGCCACACACGATGCGCAATTGAAACCGGGGAAATGAAAAGTCCAATAATTCGATTTCGTAAACATCAACTTCACGGGGTTGAATTTCAAACGATTTACCACGTCGTGCCAGATCGTAAGCCCGACGACCACTAATATGAACGGCGGAATACTGGGGAGGAATCTGTTGAATTCTTCCCTCAAATGCAGGCAGACAGGTTTCCAGCTCCTGCAGAGTTACCTGTCGACAGTCAGCTGTCTCGCTGATTTTACCAGTGATGTCATCAGTATCACTGCGTTTTCCCAGAAGAAATTCACCGATATATTCTTTCGGTTGCTGCTGGACAAAGCGAATCAACCGCGTGTTCGAACCAGTACACAGAACCAGTACACCCGTCGCGAGTGGATCCAGGGTTCCCGCATGACCCACTCGGGCTGGTTTAATCAGCTTCTGGACCTGATCGACAACCTGCCGCGAAGTGATGTCCTGTGGTTTATTGATATTCAGCAGACCTGATATTTTCAAATCTGCGCCAGATTTTTTGGAACTCATCGGAGAATGCGCCCATTGTTTCTGGTGGTAACAGCAAAATAGATGCTCTGCCTTTAATTCAGACCGAGACCCGAACTTTCTGTTGATGATAATTCAAAGCGGCACCAACAAAACCTGCAAACAGAGGATGCGGGCTGACTGGTTTCGATTTGAATTCCGGATGGAACTGCACGGCCAGATACCAGGGATGGTCCGGAATCTCAACAATTTCTACCAGGTTGCCATTGGGGCTGGTTCCGGTTGGAATCATCCCGGCGTCAATCATTTGTTTGCGATATTCAGGATTGAATTCATAGCGATGGCGATGCCGCTCGCTGATGGAGTCAGCTCCGTAGCAGGTATGAGCATGCGAGTCTCTGGAGATGATGCAGTCCTGGGCTCCCAGCCGCATTGTGCCTCCCTTTTCCGTAATCTCTTTCTGCTCTTCCAGCAGGCAGATGACAGGGGCACTTGATTCACTGTTAAATTCTGTGCTATGTGCGTCGGGCAGTCCCAGGACATTTCGGGCAAACTCAATCACGGCACATTGCATTCCCAGGCAGATACCAAAGTAGGGTATTTTGTTTTCGCGGGCAAACTTAACAGAGGCAATCTTTCCTTCGATGCCACGTTTGCCAAAGCCTCCCGGGACCAGAATCCCGTCTACATTAGACAGTAATGCTTCAGTACCCTGGCGTTCAACTTCCTCCGCTTCAATCCGCTTGAGCAGGATGCGTGTGGAATGATGGAAGCCGGCATGAAACAGGGATTCATAGATCGATTTGTAAGCATCTTTATGATCGATGTATTTACCGACTACTGCAATCGTGACTTCATGTTCCGGATTCTTGACGCGGTTCAGCAGGGTACGCCAGTCGGACAGGTCGAGTGGTTCCGCATCGATCTGCAGTTTTTTAACGATCAGTTTGTCGAGTCCATCGTCGGCTAGTCCCTGTGGGACTTCGTAAATCGAATACTCCGTATCGACTTCTTCAATCACGGCCCCTTTTTCGACGTTACAGAACAAGGCGATTTTGTCAGCATGGTCTTTATCCATCGGACGCTCTGTGCGGACAATCAGTACATCGGGTTGGATACCAATTTGGCGAAGCAGGCCGACACTATGCTGCGTCGGTTTCGTTTTCATTTCCCCGGCGGCTTTGATGTAGGGGACCAGAGTCAGGTGGATAAACAGGCAGTTTTCCTTGCCGATATCCAGCGGGATCTGGCGAATTGCTTCCAGGAAGGGGAGACCTTCAATATCCCCGACCGTTCCTCCCAGTTCTGTAATCACGACATCGACATCAGAACTGGCCAGGTTATAAACTGACTCTTTGATTTCATCCGTGATATGAGGGATTACCTGTACGGTTGCTCCCAGGTATTCGCCACGACGCTCTTTTTCAATCACACGCTGATAAATCTGACCAGTTGTGTAATTCGATTTCCGTGAGAGTGGGCTGTTTGTGAATCGCTCGTAATGTCCCAGGTCGAGGTCTGTTTCAGAGCCATCATCGAGAACATAAACCTCGCCATGTTCGTAGGGGTTCATTGTTCCCGGGTCAATGTTGATATAAGGGTCGAGCTTCTGCATGCGGACTTTTAAGCCGCGCTGTTCCAGCAAAAGTCCAATCGACGCCGAAGTCAGGCCTTTACCCAGGGAACTGACTACTCCGCCTGTAACAAAAATGTGTTTAGTGATGTGTTTGGTCATTTCGCAATCTGTTTCTCGAGACGTCGTTGAATAATGTTGCATGATAGGCAATTCTTCGCGAAATTGCACGCTTCAAAATCAGGAAAACCACGACCAGATTTCAGGAAGCGTATCTGACAGTTCATCAGAGTCGAGTCTGGCGTGTTCGATTAAGGTAAATTGTATCAGCCACTTATGATGACAGATGCATTCTGCTTACGGTGCGGATACTCATGTGATCTGCTGATAGCGTTTGACAAATTGTGCATAATCTTCCGGGGTGTCGATTCCCACTGAGGGATGGGTGACTTGAGCGACTTGAATGGTGGCACCTGATTCCAGAGCACGTAACTGTTCCAGCTTTTCCAGTTGTTCCAGAGGAGTTGGTGGTATCTGAGTCAGATTCAGCAGGAAAGGTCGGCGGTATGCATAGATTCCCAGATGTAGCAACCAGGGACTCTGGTCAGGCAGCAGGAATTCTGGGTTCTGATCACGTGTGTATGGAATAGGCAAGCGACTAAAGTACATGGCAGAACCATCAGTGCGGCAGACAACTTTAGTACATGAAGGATCCTGCAGTTGCTCCAGCTCACGAATAGGAGTCGCCAGTGTAGCCATATCAGCAGTCGGGGACTGAATCAATACATCGATTAACTGATCGACAAACACTGGCGAAATCTCAGGCTCATCTCCCTGGATATTAACCAGAATATCAGCATCAAAAAGTTCCTGTTTTGCCACTTCTGCAATACGGTCAGTGCCGTTGGGATGCTCGCCTGTCAGGCAGGCTTTACCGCCAAATCCATGTACGCATTCCAAGATTTCCAGACTGTCTGTGGCGACGATTAACCGGTCCAGTCTTTCGGAACCGGCTGCAGCTTCCCAGGTGTGCTGAATTAACGATTTACCGGTTTCGTTTAGCAGTAGTTTTCCGGGGAGTCGGGTTGAATGCAGTCTGGCTGGAATTACGCCGCACACTAGCATGGGAACACCTCCTGTGTTTTCTGATTGACGGCTCTTACAGGAACCGTTTCCTGTCCGGTTAATTTATCAACCGATTATGTGAGACATCAAGTGGGAGACTGGTAAAACCAGCTCTTTAATGACAGGAAGTCTGGGAGTATTGCCGACAGGCTGCTATTGGATGAGATCTGATGTTCTGATATGGTGTGCGACGACAAGTTTGGTCTCTACCTATTCCCAGACAGGATTTTAAAATGGAGCATGGATTTTTAGGCTATCGCTCAACATTCATGTTGGATTTTGTTGTTTCGGCACTCATCCTGATTGTGCCTTTATTGTTATTCAGTCTGTTCACGGTCAAAATCAGACATAATTTTTCCTTACACAAAAAACTGCAGATATTACTGGGGGCAGTCCTGCTCGTTGCAGTAACTGCGTTTGAAGTGGACGTGCAGCTCATGCACGGCGGTTGGCAGAATATCGTCAATCAACGCGAGACCCCGTTGACTCCCGAACAGTTCCAATACGTTCGAAATGTGTTATATGTCCACCTGGTTTTTGCTGTCAGCACACCGCTGTTCTGGGGCGCAACACTGTTTCTGGCACTGAAACGGATTCCTGATCCACCTGCACCCTGTGCGCATAGCAGCCTCCATAAGAAGCTGGGCTGGATCTCGACAATTGATATTACACTGACATCGGTAACAGGTTTGTACTGGTACTATGTCGCATTTGTCGTCAGCGGTTGAAAGCTACTTGACAGATCAGGACTTTTTTCGAGAACGTGTGACCGGTCCCTTATCTGGTTTCTCATCGTCGCTGCTGTCTTTGGCAAGGACACGGGCAATGGCATCCAGAAAGATATCCATTGCAAATGGCTTTCGAAGATAATCATCCACTCCCAGCATTTCAGCGTAAGCTTTATGTCGCCCCCCTTCATTAGCGGTAATCATAATCACTTTGGGGGGGGAGGGGAGTGATTTGAGAGACTCCAGTACTGGGAAACCACCCATTTTAGGCATCATCATATCGGTAATGACCAGATCCGGGTTTTCAGATTGTGCCAGCTTTTGACCTTCCAGTCCATTGGGGGCAACAATGATGTTGTAACCTGCTGACTTGATAACACCGCTTAATGTGCTTGAAATTTCACGGTCATCTTCGATCAATAAAATCGTGTAATCGGTTGACATGGTTTTTAAATTCCCTGGAGAAACCAGTTGTTTCTCGCGACTCCTGAATTAAGGTGACCCAGCGCCACATCCACAAGACATACCTGTCCTGCCTATATGGTATGCCTCTATCAGCCGATTCTCAAGGCAGTTATGAAAAACTGTCATGAATCTTGCTCTTTCTGGTGAACACTGAGCCCCGTTATAGCGGATTTAGCGATGGGTTTTCTTCACTTTTGGCTTGTTTTATGAATGCTTTAACCCGAGATAGGTTTTTAACTCCCGGTTGATCCTCGACTCCACTGGCTGTATCGACACCAAAAGGTTGAACGGCGCTGATTGATTCTGCCACATTCTCCGGGGTCAGTCCTCCCGCCAATATCAGCGAAGGCCAGTCAAGATACTGGTATTTTTCTCGAATCATTTTCCAGGGAGCAAGGTGACCTGTGCCTCCGTAGGCGATCGGTGAATAAGCGTCTAGCAATATGTGGTCGGGGCGCTTTCCAACCTGGTTACATGTTTCCAGATAAGATTTCAGAAATCCGAGATCTGGTTCACTGGTACGAATCGCCTTAATGATGACGAGTTCGGGGATCTGTTGAACCAGTTCTGCCAGAAACTCAGGTGTTTCTTCACCATGTAACTGAATCATGTTTAAGGATAGCTCGTGACAGGTCGTAATCACATCAGCCAGAGAGTGATTGACGAATAATCCTACCAGTGTAACTTCGCGTGAGCCAATTGCTGTCTGGATCTGTCTGGCAGCAGCAATATCAATGGAGCGGGGAGAACGCTCATAGAAATTCAATCCCAGAGCCGTAGCACCCAGATCGGCCACCATACACGCTGTATCGGGGTCTCGTATGCCACAGATTTTAATCCACATCTCTTTTCACTTCGTTGAGGAGCCAGCTTCGCATGAACGATATTAACAGAAGTGAATTATAGTCCGTACGCGGCTCAAGGGGTAGCAGTGCTCGGGAGGAATTTGATACAGACCGGTTTGGGAACCTGGATCTCATGACCAGTTGATTCGAGCAATCCGGTTTTCTGATCGATCCGAAATACAACAATGTTGTTTGTATTCTGGTTTGCCGCGAGCAGAAACGTTCCCGATGGATCAATTTTGAAATTCCGTGGCATGGCGCCACCCGTAGGCTGGAAACCAATAGAAGTCAGTTTGCCGGTCTGCTCATCAATGCGGTACATGGCCAGCGTATTCGGACCCCGGTTCGAACCGTATAAAAACTTCCCCGAAGGATGTACTTGTACTTCCGCGGTGGAGTTACCTTTGAAGTCTGTACCCGTTGGAACCGTAGGTATAGTCTGGATTTCCTCGAAGGTTCCTGTATTAGCATCGTAATTCATGGCAGTGACGGTCAGATTTAGTTCATTGATGACATATCCCCATTTTCCTGAAGGGTGGAAGGTAAAGTGGCGGGGGCCCGCTCCAGGGGACAGTTTGAATCCGGGGACAGGATTGGGTGTGAGAGAACCATCTTCCGCATTAAACTGGTAAACCCGCAGCTGATCGATTCCCAGATCGGCCACAATCGCATGCTGATTATGGGGATCGAGATTAATTGAGTGTGCGTGTGGGGCTTTTTGACGAGCAGGATTGACGCTGGAACCGGTGTGTTGCACGAAGGACGTACTTTCTTTCAATGTTCCATTTTTCAGCAGAGGTAACGAACAGATATTGCCTCCCCCGTAATTTGCTACAAGTACATACTTACCGGTAGCATCGACCACCAGGTGGCACGGATCACCTCCTCGGGAAGCCTGCTGGTTGAGAAACGTCAAATTCCCTGACTGAGGATCTATGGAAAAAGCGCTGACGGCTCCCGATTTTTGCCCCTGGAAATTACGAACTTCATTGACGGCATACAGGAATTTCTGATTGGGGTGAATTGCCAGGAACGAGGGATTATCCACATTTTCAGTGACGTTCACCAGAGATAACTTACCTGTCTGAGAGTCCATGCTCAGTTGATAAATTCCCTGGCTGTCACTGCCGCGGGTATAAGTGCCCACATACACCCTGTAATCTTCGGCAGCCGAGAGCAGTTGAGAATCAAACAGCGAACACATTATTGGAAGCAGTATCAGAACGCCTGTCAGAATCGAATACGATGAAAACATGGACGGCTGCCCTTACATCAAACAAGGTGAGGAGAGAAAACGAAGTCAAAGTGCAGCAGACCTTATAAGATCCGGCAAATCGCTACCGTTTATTTGACACAAACCAGTCAGTAAACGCAATAGTCTGATTCTGTCAGGATCTGAAATACCGGGTGTGCCTGTCCTGTGAATTATTGAGAATGGAGATTATACTTTCTGACATGTTAAAACGGATTACATTACACAATTTTATGAGCCATTCACACACCGTGATTGATCTGTCGCCCGGCCTGACGGTGCTGACCGGACCCAACAATTGCGGCAAGTCTGCTTTTGTCTCTGCACTTCAGATCCTGGCAGAGAATACTACCGGCGATTTCATGGTTAGACATGGCGAAAAAGAGTGTCGCGTGATCGTCGAAACGGACGACGGACACACAATTGAGTGGAAACGTAAAAAGAAAACGGTCAGCTATAATATTGATGGCGTTGATTATCATCGCTTGAGGAACAGTGTTCCCGATCAGTTACATGAAATATTGAAACTGTCCAAAGTCAAAGCGGGGGACACTGATGAATTCGATGTCCATTTTGGCGAACAGAAATCACCGATATTTTTACTGGGGGACCGTGGCAGTCGAGCAGCCCGATTCTTTGCTTCGTCTTCCGATGCATCGGTTTTAATCGAGATGCAGAAGCTGCATCGCAGTAAAGTGAAATCCGCGCAACAGGAATATCAGCGACAGCAGAACGAGTTAAAGTCGACTGAAATTGTACTTGAATTACTGAAACCGGTTCCTGAACTGGAGACCCGCCTGGAGTCGCTCAATCTAAGCTATGAAGCATTGCTTAAGGAGCAGCAGCGAATCAGAGATCTGGAAGCATTCCTTCAGGATTATCAGCATGCAGATCAGAGTGTGTTACAGTTGTCAGGTACCGTAGCAACTTTGAATAAATTACCTGGTTCGCTGGAGCAGGAAAATGAGAAACCACTGGAAGTCTTGACTCAGCGATATGAAGCTTTTGAGAATAAGACGCGAGTCGCTCAATTTCAGGTGTCAACGCTCCAGCCACTGGCGAATCCGCCCTCATTGGAACAGACGGAGCGACTTGAGAAATTGATTCGGGAGATCAGAACTCAGGAACTGGAGTTAAGGTCTGCTTCCGCTACGGGGGATTGTCTCAAACTACTGGAAGAACCTCCCTCACTGGCTGAAACGGATCCTTTACAAAAATTGATTCAAAAAATTGCCGTGTCGGAAGAACGTACACAGCTCGACAGACTGGAATCAGAAGTGCTGGAGGCTTGTGTGCCTCCTCCTGAGCTGACCGACCTGGAGAGAATAGAACAACTCTGTCAGCAATGGGAACAGGCGACTGTCCAGCTCAACCATCAGCAGGTAATTCATGCGGAATGCGAGTCGGAATATGAGGCTGTCCGTGATCAATTACAGAACTGGGTCAAAGAGAATCCCAGTTGTCCGACCTGTGGTGCAGCATTAGAGCCCGACCAGTTTATCAGAACCGCAGAAACAGGGTTAAAGGGGCACGCACATGGCGCATGAAAACTACTCCGGCGTGCTGTTGATTGGCGATCCCCATGTCGAAGGCCGCATCCCCGGATTTCGGAAAGATGACTACCCACTTGTCGTGCTGGAAAAACTGAGCTGGTGTATGCAGACTGCCCGCGAGCAGAACCTGCTGCCTGTGCTGCTGGGTGATTTGTTCCATGTTCCCCGCGACAATCAGAACTGGCTGTTATGTCAGCTGTTGAATTTATTTGAGACACCCGTTTACGGGATTTACGGAAATCATGATTGTCGGGAAAATCAACTGAATGAACACGACACTCTGAGTATTCTCATACAGGCCGGGAAATATCATCTGCTCTCAGACGAGACCCCCTGGCGAGGAAAAATGCAGGGGCGACCGGTGTTGATCGGTGGGACTTCCTGGGGAAGAAAACTACCTAAGTCGCTTGAGTTAGACCCGGGAGAAGAGGCTCCCCTGGCCATCTGGGTTTCGCATCATGATCTGATCGTGCCTGGCTACGAGGAGCAGGGGCATTATAAGCCCTATGAGATCAAGGGGGTGGATTATGTGATTAACGGTCATATCCATCGTAGGCTGGAAGATGTCGTAAAAGGGCAGACCACCTGGGTGACTCCCGGCAACATCGTCCGCCGTTCCCGCAGTGATGCATCACGGGCACACGTGCCTTCGGTGTTGAAGCTGGAAGTCACGGGGGAGGGCTGGCAGAGGTCTGTCATCGAAATACCCCATCGTCCATTCGACGAAATCTTTCATGCGGAAGTACAGGATGATTCCGAGCAGGGACTTCCTTCCGCTTTCATTTCAGGCCTGGCCGAATTACAGACACGTCGCACAGACAGTGGTGCAGGGCTGAAATTATTTCTGGAAAAAAATTTAACACAGTTTCAGGCCGCGGTCGCGGATGAAGTACGCAAATTAGCAAGTGAGGTTTCCCATCATGTCGACTGATCGATCAGGGGCAGTGCCCGAAATAGAAGCGTTAACGGAACAGTTTCAGAAACTGAATAAGCGCAAGATTGAATCAGAACGCGATCTGGTCAATGCAGAGCAAAATCTGAACGAACTGAAACAGCAGGCACGGGACGAATACGGCACCGATCAGCTGGATGCCTTAAAAGAAAAGTTAGAGCAGATGAAGGCTGAAAATACACGAAAGCGTGCGGAATATCATCTGAGTCTCGTTCAAATTGAAGCGGAACTGCAGAAGATTGAAACCGAGCATCACGCCACAGACGCGAACTGAATCCTGAGAGCAGTGGATAAAGATCACCAATGATGAATAAACCGCCTTCTCCCCATGAACCGGATTTTGCTCCGGAAGAGCTGCGCTCTCCACTTGCATTACAACGCAGATGCTGGGAACTGGCCGCGGTTCGGAAGCAGAAAATGAAAGAAAAAACCACGCTGTCCGAACAAATACGCGTAACCGAACAATACGTGGCAATTTCCGGACAGGTGACCGAAGCTCTGGAAACTCTCAGCGGTCAGCTGTTTGAGCAGGAACTGCAGCTGATTCAGGAAAAACTGACGATCGCTCTGCAGGAGGTTCTTGAACAGCCTTTGAAACTCAAAGCCAACGCAGAGTGGAAGCACAACTCGGCCAGTGTGGAATTCCAGATTGAACGTGAGGGGAATATCGAAGACATCATGCGTGGTCAGGGAGGCTCGGTTGCCAATGTCCTTTCAGTCGGATTGCGGATGTTTGCCCTGATGACCCTTGATGAGAAGGAGCACCGCCGCGTACTTGTCCTGGATGAGCAGGATTGCTGGTTACGGCCCGACCTGGTTCCGCGACTTGTCAAAATCATTCATGAAGCAGGGGAAGCGCTCGGCTTTCAGATCATCATGATCAGCCATCATGATTCCAGCATGTTTGAACGCTATGCTGACTGTATTTACCAGTTTTCACCTTCGAAAGACGGCGTTCAGGTGCAACGGATCGAATCGGACTGGCAGGACAATAGAAACACACATTACGAGCGCTGAATTTTATCAAAGGACTTGATTCATTTATGGCACAGGCAAAATATAAAACGGCACCCGTTCCAACAGAGAAAATGCCTTCCGGGATTCCCTATATCGTGGGAAATGAAGCAGCGGAGCGATTCAGTTTTTACGGAATGCGTGGAATTCTTGTTGTGTTCATGACACAATTCATGCTGAATGCCAGTGGCAAACCGGACCACATGCAGAATGAACAGGCGATTGCTTATTTTCACCAGTTTGTTGCAGCCGTCTACTTTTTTCCACTTCTCGGATCGATTCTCTCCGATGTATTCTGGGGGAAGTATAAAACCATTCTCATTCTTTCGGTTGTGTACTGCCTGGGACATCTGGCGCTTGCCATTGATGAAACACGCGTCGGGTTATTTATTGGCCTGAGTCTGATTGCCATTGGAGCAGGGGGGATTAAGCCTTGCGTCTCTGCACATGTGGGTGACCAGTTTGGGAATAAGAATCATCATCTGCTTAGCAAAGTATTTGGCTGGTTTTATCTCGCCATTAATCTCGGTGCTTTTGTTGCTTCGATTATGATTCCTAAGGTACTCGAATATTATGGTCCACATTATGCATTTGGGATTCCCGGGATACTGATGCTGCTGGCCACGATTCTATTCTGGCTGGGGCGTAACCAGTTTGTGCATATCCCTGCATCCGGCTGGAAAAAATTTCGCACAGAAACATTTGGGAAAGAAGGCTTACAGGCGTTGTTGAATCTTTCCGTATTGTATTATGTCTTTCTTCCCATTTTCTGGTCTCTCTTTGATCAAACAGGTTCCTCCTGGGTATTACAGGGAGTCAATATGAATCAGGATCTGATGACTCCCTGGGGAAATATTAAACTGGGGGCTGCCGAAGTGCAGGCATTCAATCCTCTGTTTATCCTGATCCTGATTCCCACTTTTTCCTATGTGGTTTACCCATTAATTGACAAAGTATTTCCCCTGACTCCCCTCCGAAAGATATCGATTGGTTTTTTTCTGGCAGCGGCTTCGTTTGCAATCACTGCATTGATACAGATCCGCATCGACTCTTCTGCAGGCAGCCCTCCCTCTATTCTCTGGCAGGCGCTTCCCTATTTTGTCTTGACCGCTGGAGAAGTGATGGTTTCCATTACCTGCCTGGAATTTTCTTATACACAGGCACCGAAATCAATGAAATCATTCATTATGTCTTTGTATTTTCTATCCATGACGGCCGGGAATCTGATGACTGCAGAAGTCAATAAATTTATTATGATTGATGAAAATACTTCCCGTCTGGAAGGCGCCTCTTATTTCTGGTTCTTTTCCGGTTTGATGTTTGTCGCTGCGGTTCTTTTTGTGTTTGTTGCCAGGTTCTATAAAGGAAAAACCTATATTCAGGATGATGATGCGGAAACGGCTCTGGCAGAGGAAGAAGGGATTCAATAAAGCGGCTTTAAAATCTAATCCCGGACTGCTTTTATTTACAAGTAATACTGTTATGATTCGTTCCGTCGGCGGTGGCAGATCGGCTGACGGAATTTTCCCAAATATTTTTACCAGATTGATAAGGAATCAGAAATGCGTTTCAATCAAACCATTCAAGTGGCATTATGCAGTTTTGGACTGGCACTCTTCACGGGGTGTTCCGCGCAGAGCGATACCCGTACTTTTGACGACAAAGATTCGGCTGCATCGGTGGAAGCAGAACATGCACACGGGCACGATCATGCCCATGGCCCCAATGGTGGGCATCTACTGGAAGTCGGTGAGGAACAGTATCATGTGGAAGTGGTCTTCGATGAAGCAGGCCGCACACTGACAGCCTATATTCTGGGGCCCGATGCCAAAACTGCATTCCCGATTGCCGGGAAGGAAATCGATTTTGATCTTGAGATCGGTGACAAAGAACATGAAATTCCCCTGGCTGCTAAACCTCTGGATGGGGAAGAAGAGGGAAAGTCCTCACGGTTTGTTGCTGAAGGAAAAGCGATTCCCGATTCGATCAAAAAGGAATCAGATCTGAACGGTCACTTCCATCTGGATATCGGCGAAAACCACTTTCATGTCGATCTGAGCCATGGTGAGCATGAAGGACACGACCATGCTGAGCACGACCATGATCATGATAAACCTGAATCAAAAAAGCCTGCTCCTGCGAAAGAAGAAGCAAAGCCTAAAACTGAATAGAAATCATTCAGTTGGAAGCGAACATTAAAAAAACTCCCCTGTCGCGATCAGCAGGGGAGTTTTTATTTAATGGTAATTATCAGATAGAAACAGATTTAAAACCAGAAGTAACGACGGCAGGTTTCAACCACGTCTCCAAATAGTACATAGAACAGACTGCGTTCGCCACAATCAATCTTGGCACTGACTTCCGCCCCGATGCGGAGCAGGGGAAGTTTTTCCTTGTCAAACGTAGCATAGGTTTCCACAATACTGCCATTTTCTTCAGAAGAGTTGGTACGTGTGGAAAATTCCGTGACTTCACCTTCGTAAGATAGTTCATTCGATGTTGCCAGGATGAATTCAACTGGCAGCCCGATGTCACCCTTTCTCTCGGTGGCACGCAGGATATGTCCCATACGCTTTTCTTCTACATCCAGTTCCAACTGCCAGGGACCATTAGGATCCATGATTTCCAGCAGAAGTTCCCCGCGCTGCACAGGACGATTGATCAACAATTGTTCGATCTGGAATGTGGTAACAACACCGTCAATCGGTGCTTTGACATTCAGTTTATCCAACCGGTCTCGTAGAATTTCCAGTTGTTTCAGTACACCGGAGATTTGAGTCTCTGTCTCGTTTAGTTGACCACGCAGTTTCGTGATTTCATCGACAGGACGTTTGTTATTATTTCCTGACTGCAGCTGTGCATTCAATGTTAACCGCATCAGCCGAAGTTCATTAAGCTTGTTTTCCGTTTCCAGTAGCTGTGCTTTGAGATCTTCATTACGAATTTCAACCAGGAGTTCTCCCTTTTTCACCCGTTGACCACTCTGGACGTGGATGGCGACGACTTCGCCTTCCCAGTTAGTAAATACTTCGCGTTGAACCATAGGCATCAGCCGCCCGTCGCAACTCACGCGATAATCATAAGGAACCAGGGCCAGTGTGACACCAGCAGCGACGATTAAAGCAATCACTACCAGTGTTTTTACCAGGGTTTTGCCTCGCAATGCCGCGAAACAGCGACCGATAAACCTCCAGAGAGGCATCAGGAAGATACTTTCGTAATTGCGTGAGTTAGCAATTCCACTGGCGATGTGACCAGACAGAAGTTCCGCACGACTTTCCAGGTGGGGGCGGGGCTGGCTGTCGGTGATCTGTTCCACGATTAAACCACCAATCAGCTTCTTCGGTGTATCTTTCATACGACCGAGTGCTTCTTCATCTGATTTAATGACCTGGTCTGGTTCGAAGAGCGGCACAATCAGAATCATACGCGCTCCACTTTCCTGCAGATAGTCAGCCAGTGGTTCTTCTATCTGGGGTGGAATCGCATCATTCGATCCGGAATATATAAATGTTTCCCGCATGGCCAATGCTTTGTTTGCCAGTTTAGAAAGCAGGCGAACGGTGTTGGCACGTTTGTTGACTTTATCCTGACCATTAATGGCTTCAATAACGGTTTTTTTTCCGTATTGCATCGCCAGGCTGACTCGATCTGCATTTAACAGTTGCCGACCATCATTAACAACTGTCGCGCCAACTTCCGTCAGGTCCAGGCTGCGATGTATCTGTTGCACAAACTGGTCGACTTCTTCCCAGACTTCCAGTGATGCATCTGTCTGACTGGCTTTTTCCCGTTCTGCCAGATAATGAGAAGCGTAACCAGACATTTGCTCAACAAACTGCAGATAGCCAGGGTGGGCCTGTTTGGGAGCGTTGGATCGCTGAAAGATTTCAATAACACCGACAGGTTTTTTTCGGATGGTGAGCGCCGCGACTACTATCAGATTGTCTGTGGGCAGGTGAACGTCGTTTTCCGCATCCGCTGCAAAGATGCGCGCTTCCGCTGTTGATAAGACATCAGATAACAGTCGCTGGTTCTTGAGAATGGCTTCAGGTTCTTCATAGAATCCGGTGTCAGCCAGATTCAATTCACTTTTTACAGCCAGTCGACCGCTCTCATCAATCAGCCAGGCGGCTCCTGCAGTTGCTCCCAGGCCTGCAACAACACGTCTGAGGAATTCGCGAAAAAAAGTCTCCGCGGCGACATTGGAATGAGCGAACTCTTCGATCTCTCGTGCGATGCGAATGACACGTTCACGGGTCTGACCCGGTGTCGGTGATTGAGTGCTTGTCATGGAGATAGATTACCTGTTATGTCGTTCGAGTAATTCCGGTAACTGATTGTCAGAAGCTGAGTCACTTCCACAAATTATACGGTATGTTTGTGCTAAACACTGAAAATTTACTGTAAGTACATTCCAGATTCATGATCTGGACAGTCTTACATTCTGATGATTTTATGGGAGCAGCAGGGCGATTGCAAAATTCCATTTTGCTGTAAATGTATTTTTTTACCCATGTTGCGTAAAAGAAACGGAAGATTTGCCTAACCCGTCCATTAGCAAATAATCCTATAAACGGCCTTCATAATAAAAGACGGTCAAATATACAAAGTATAACATACGTATTAGGCATACTCGGTTTAATTTGAAATCTGGTATCGACTTACAAAAATGGAGATTAACCGGGCATCCCGATCGGTGGATACAAGCGTGTTAAAATGGGGTGTCGGGGATGTGTGTGCGGATTGTATCGCTAAGTTGTTGTGATACAGCGCGTCGTTACGGTCCGTTCTATCCTGTAAATTTCAAGTGTGTCGTCAGAGAAAGCGCTTGTCAGGGGGGGGAGCGAGGCGTTAGATATTAGGCTCAGAAGTGTCTATATTTATATGTCTGAGTATTTTGTCTGACTGAGGCATTGCGAAATACAATTTCTCTAAACAATCCGCGAATCTGATTTGGAACAAGGTCATGAATTTAACTTTGAAGAAAACGTTAACTTACTCGATGCTGATGACATTGGGAACCTGTCTGATTCTGAGCGACAATCGCCTCTCTGCAGACGAAAAACCGGAACACAAAGCTTCAAAAGCTAATCCGGAATCATCAATCACTGTCAATAATTGCCGAATTAAACTAATTGATCGTGTGATTCTGGGAAGCGATCGACCGGGGGTACTGGAATTCGTCGAACCCAATGAAGGTGAACTGGTAAAAAAAGGGCAGGTAATTGCCGCTTTAAAAAGTGATGCATTGCAGGCAGCAAAAGCAACCGCCAAGAAAAAAGCGACAAATGACATTGAAATACGCTACTCCCAAAAAGCCCGAGACACAGCCTATGTCGAACTCGAAATGAATCTGGATATTAATAAGCGGGTTCGCAATACCATCTCAAAACTGGATATCAAACGTCTGACATTGAACGCAGAGAAGAGTGATCTGCAGATTGAGCAGGCGCAACTGGAATTTGAAATGAACAAATTACAGCTGAATGAAATCGATGCCCAGATTGAAGAGACAAAAATAATTGCGCCCTTTGATGGCATTGTCACCAAAAAATTTCGCTCGACTGGTGAAGTGGTACGGCATGGGGATGAAGTTCTGGAACTGGTGAGTACAAAACGAGTCAAAGTCGAATCTTATGTGAATATTGAAGATACCTGGATGTTTCAGGTCGGTACTCCAGTAGAGGTCCAGTTAGACATTCCCGGCGTCCGATTGCCAATTGAAGAGAAGACATATACAGGCAAGATTATCTTTATTGATGTGGAAGTAGAACCGATTCACGGGAAATCGATTCGGGTCTGGGCTGAAGTCGAAAATAGGGATAATGATCTGAAAGCAGGGTATATGGCAACCATGAAAATTTTGACTGACAAGTCTGACAGCAAAGTCGCGCAGAAAACCGAAGTCAAGTAGTTTCAACATTCGTGACAACAGTTGATATTTCTTACACATTCCTGATTGAATCCAGAACGGGCTTATGAGCACTTTAAGTGAATCCATGACATCTTCAACGGAACGACCCATTCCGTTGAGCGTGCGCGATGATTTAATCAGCAAGTGGATTCATTACAAAGGACTCGGGTACTGGGTCATTAAAGACCCTGTTTCTCTGAAATATACTCGACTCCATCCCGAACAGTATTACATTCTTAATCTGTTAAACGGGGCACGTTGTCCAGAAGAAATTAAGGATGAGGTACATCGACAATATCCCACACTGCTGCTTTCGATCTCCGAAATTCAGCAATTGATCTCCGATCTGTACCGAAAAGGTCTATTGACCAGTGGACGACCCGGTCAGGGAGTTACTCTGATCAAGCAACGGCGCGAAGAGCATAAGAAGAAATTAACGACGACCTTCAAAAACATCCTCTATCTCAGGCTTCCGGGTTGGGATCCAGAAACATCACTACAAAGGCTTTATCCCTATGTAAAATGGATGTGGCAGCCTTGGGCAACACTCATGTTCGCATTGCTGATTGTCTCTTCCTGGGTATTGATCGGGGTTCAGTTTGAGGTCTTTCGCAGTCGACTACCAGAATTTCAGCAGTTCTTTGGCTGGCCGAACCTGATCTATATGTGGTTTGTGCTGGGTGCCGCTAAAGTTATCCACGAATTTGGCCATGGCCTGTCGTGTAAACATTATGGTGGCGAATGTCACGGCATGGGGATCATGTTTCTGGTGTTTAGTCCCTGTCTTTACTGTGACGTTTCTGACTCCTGGATGCTCAGAAATAAATGGCAGCGGATTATCATCGGCGGGGCCGGGATGTATATCGAGGTGATCATGTCAGCCATCGCAGTCTGGATCTGGTGGTTTACCAAGCCTGGCCTGCTGAACCATCTGGCATTGAACCTGTTCTTCGTATCGACTGTGACGACAGTGATCTTCAATGCCAACCCGTTGATGCGATTCGACGGTTACTACATGATGAGCGATTTACTCGAAATACCTAATCTCAGGCAGAAAGCTGATAAACATCTGCGTGATACTTTTGCCTGGTATTGCCTGGGGATTGAATCTCAACGAGATCCCTTCATGCCGGAAACAGGAAAATTCTGGTTTATCTTCTACGCTCTTTCCGCAGCGATTTATCGCTGGTTTATTATGTTTGGGATCACACTGTTCCTGTATACCGTTTTGAAACCCTATGATTTGCAGAGTATCGGAATCACATTGGCCGTGGTATCCATCGCCTCTTTTTTAGGCGGAATCGTCTTTAACATTTACAAAATTATTGCTGCTCCGAGGACCGAACCCATGAATTACTTCAAAGTCTCAGCGACGCTGACAGTTGCCGCCGCCGTGATTCTTGGAATTCTTCTGATCCCCGTTCCCATGCATTTTGAAGCACCTTTCATTGTGGAAGGTTATGACGTAAGGCATGTTCATACCAGCGGCAGCGGTCGCCTGGAAAATGTGTACGTCGAACCGGGACAGCACGTTGTTAAAGGCCAGAAACTTGCGAACATTGTAAACATTGAAAAGCAGGATGAACTGCGCCAGTTAAGCACGGATCGTGATATCCAGATGGATGAGATAGCCAAATATCGTGCTCTGGATGATCTGGCAGGTCTCAGAGTATCAGAAGAGAAACTGTCGAATATTCAGGAACGAATTGCTGAACTGAAGGAACAAATCAAAAACCTGGAAGTGATCGCTCCAGTCAGTGGGGTTGTTGTAGCGCCCGCGAGTCAACCTGAACCAAAGTTGTCGGATTCCAAAAAGCAGCTTTCGCGCTGGTTTGGGACACCTCTTGATGCAAAAAATGAGAATTGCTATCTGGAAGAGCGAACTCACATGTTGAGTATTGCCCCTGAATCCCGTTATCAGGCAGTGCTGTTTATCGATCAGGAATATCGAAACGACTTCAGTGAGGGACAGATGGTTGAGCTGAAACTGGAGCACCTTCCTGACAAGATCTACGAATCCAAAATAGAACGTGTCGCACACGGGCACCTGGATTTTGTTCCTCCCACTCTCTCGAATAAAATGGGGGGAGAGCTACCTACTGTGACCGACAAGGATGGCCGAGAAAAACTGACCAGTACAGCGTATCAGGCAATCGTGCCGTTAGATGAAGACGTGATTCTGTTCCGGGCAAATATGCGGGGGAAGGCCCGGTTTCTGGTGAGTAAGTTAACGACAGGGCAATGGCTCTGGCGTTACTTCCGAAAAACGTTTCATTTTCGACTCTGACATTACGGTGGCAGCGACTTGTGGAAACGTTGAAATCCAGAATCGGGAATCTTTATGAGTAATGTCATAGCCGAAGCTGTAAAACTATTGCAGGCCAATCAGGCAATAAAGGCAGAAGCCCTGATGAGGCCTTACTATCCGGCAAACGTCAATAATTCTCAGTTTCTCCATCTTTATGCTCTGGCGAATTCTCACTCTGGCGAACATTCGCTGGGAATCGATCTATTGAATAAAGCGATTTCCCTCAAGCCGGATATCGCAGAGTATCATCATAATATTGCCGCAATATTTCGACTGGTGGGAGAGTTTAATCTTTCGGAAGAACATTATTTGACCGCTCTGAAATTAAAGCCTGATTATGCAGAAGCGTATTTTAATTATTCAGCGACCAGGAAATTTGAAGCAGATGATCCGATTCTAGCAGAGCTTGAGCAACAGACGGCCAGAGCAGATTTGACTGATGAGGATCGCTGTTTCCTGGGATTTGCTGCCGGCAAAATCTTTAATGATGTGAAAGAATACGATAAAGCATTCTCATTCTATCAGATGGGAAATCGGTTCAAAGGTGCTTCATTTGATATTGATCGCTTCAGAAAAGATATTGACCGGATTATCTCTGTTTTTACATTCGAACGCATCAGGCAAATGGCTACTCTGGGACATCAGAGCAAGGTCCCTGTTTTTATCGTCGGTATGCCTCGTACAGGAACCACTCTGGTTGAACAGATACTGTCTAGCCATCCTGAAATCCACGGGGCTGGTGAGCTTCCAGATATTTCCAGTATTACGGGGACGATGCCACAACATGCATCACCTCAGACCAAATACCCGGAGTGTATAGCCTGTCTACCTGACAAAGCCTTTGCAGGTTTTGCTGATGCATATCTGCGGCGATTGCGAACCTTCGATCCGTCGGCTGCCCGGATTATTGACAAAATGCCGGGAAATTTTATGCACCTTGGCCTGCTGGCAATCATGTTCCCGCGGGCGAAAGTCATTCACTGTCGCAGGCATCCGCTTGATACCTGTCTCTCCTGTTATTTTCAGCGATTTCGTCGAGGTCACGAGTATTCGTTTAATTTGTCTCACCTGGGACTCTATTTTCGGGAGTATGAAAGGCTCATACAACACTGGCTGGAAGTACTGCCTACAACTCCTTTTGAGCTCAATTACTCTGGTCTGGTGAATGAACAGGAAGATGTCTCACGGAAACTGGTCAGTTGGACGGGTATGCCCTGGCACGATGTCTGTCTGTCGTTTCATGACAATTCCCGACCTGTTACAACAGCGAGTAACTGGCAGGTGCGTAGACCGATGAATAAATCTGGCCTGGATCGCTGGAAAAATTATGATCAGCATCTTGCCCCGCTACGCGAAGCTTTAGCAGGTACGGCCCAAAGTCTGAATTGAGTCGATTTAGACCACGCTTATTGAACGACAGGTATAATTCCTGCCTTGTTTTGAGTTGAAGACCACCAGAGTTGCCAGAGTCTTTGATTGTACCCAAAATTCTGCTGTGTGATCTCCTGCAGGGCAGACAAAACAGTTTCATTTTGATGATTATGTTTGACTGAGATCGTACGCATGGGAATCTTGGGTTGTTGTGAAGGCAATACAATCACTCCATTGGGATACCGACCTGCCAGCAGTCCCGCTTCAATATCAGGAGGCAGGACCACGCCTGTATTTCCAAACGTTCCGTTGGTGCCGAAACTGTATGTTGTTGTAGTGTCAGGTACCCTGACTCGATAGGTATGCGTTGTCACCAGAGCAGAGATCAGTTCCGGTACGACAGATTTATCTCCAATGACCTCCAGCCCCTTTCCAGCCCTCTGGACAATCAGGTTTGAACTATTTTTCAATGCTTCGATAAAGTAAACGATTGCTTGTGAGACATCGCGTCGGGAGAGTGCCTGCAGGGCAGACTCTCGAATCGCTTGAACAGGGTCCGATAAAGCGAGTTCCGCCAGTGGTCTGAGAGGCTTGTCGCCAGTAATCTGTGACAGTGTGGTGACGAGAAGTGATCGTATCAGATAGTTTTCGTGCTTACCCATCAGACGAGCCAGGGCGGACACTGCAAACGGGTCGTTTATTGACTGAATATTTTTCAAGCCCTCTTGTTGAAGCTGGGCATTATTACTATTCATCAATGACAGCCAGAGCTTGACTTTTTTAAACCACTTTCGTTCTTCAGCGAGGTCTGCTTCATTTTTTTCCAGTAATTCCAACTCCGCGGTCGAGACATAGCGTCCTTTATATTTGATGTAACCATTTTTTCTCATCAATTCATCACGGGTCATCCAATCCCCGTCTCGTTTCGTATACCCCAGTGCTGCACGGGCTTTTGCATGATCCGGTTCCAGTAATAATACTTTTTCCAGTTCGGCATGTCTTTGAGAAATCAGGTGATTTTCAGAACACCAGTTAGCCAGTTCCAGATGCGCATCGACCGTATCAGCGATTGACTTGGAGCGAGATTCATATTCTTCTACAGATAAAGGACGATTCGTAATGAACTCAATCTGTTGAGCGTCAACAGTGATTATGCCACCAGTCAGTGTTTCTATAATACGAGCCTCTCCTGATTCGGAAGGCATCTTCTGCAGTTTACCTCTAATCTCGCCGCCTGCTTTAAGCTTGATCAGATCACAATGTCCTGACGTCTGCTGACTCAGGATTAATGTAAATAGCAGGGGGACAGAAAGAGCGAGTCTTGAAGACGGAAGAAAATGCTCTGGAAACATTGTACCTGTTCTCACTCCTTTTGATGCTTTGAGTTATGGGGGGGGCGAGCTACAAACTGAATCCAACGTGAGTCGTAGTTTGATTTTATCATAATCCATAAATGCAGGACAGGATCATTTTTCAGGCATCGTCAGTTTTTGGAATTCGTACCTGGCGAAATGGCTAAGGTTAATAGCGAGATCTGAAAACAGAAATGAGCACATGGATCCGCCAGCCGGTTTTGAGTTGATGCAGATCCCCGTGATTATAGTAGAGTGTACAGTGTTTATGGTGGAAATTCTTCAAATGATTTCATAACAGTGCTGGATTCCCCTTTGGTGGAGTGGGTAGAATGGGATGTGTGAGCCTGCGTGAAGCACTTAGAATTCCGCTTTGCAAACGCTTTTTGAAGACAGTTTTCGGTTAGAGTCAGTCCGTATTGTAAACTTGAGATGTGATACTTCAATTTGCATCAGGTGATCCTGACCAGACTGTTTGTTGATCTGAGAATACCAATCCTGTTAAATCATCTTGAAAAAGCTGGTGCTATGTCTTTGTGGAAAAAATTGACAATTAATTTTCTGATATTAATTCTGGCAGTCACCGGGAGTGATTGTCTGATGGCTCAACGTCTGAATGAGTCCTCGGTTGGTATCACCATTCCTACACAACAACAGTTAGGACTGTACGATCTTGAACGCGTCTGGTGGGGGCAGGCTACTGTTGATCCTCATCGCGATAAAATTGTGCATTTATCGATCGACGAAATCAATTTGTATGCATTATCTACGGCAGGCATCATAACGGCATTTAATAACGAAACCGGCAAAAAACTGTGGGCGACTCAACTGGGTAGGGGAAATAATATCGGCTATGCGCCGGTCTCCAATTCAAAATATGTTTACATCACTGTGGGGACTAAATTATACGCCATCGACAGGCTGAATGGTGAAATTGACTGGGAACTTCAATTACCAGGATCTGCGTCTACTAGTCCCACGGTCGACGAAGATGCTATTTATGTAGGCACATTGAGTGGCCGAATGTATGCATGGGACCTGAAAAAGCTGAATGAATTAAGTAATGAGGGAAAACTTCCGGCATGGCGTGAAAGTGCTATCCGCTGGACATATCAGACCGGCGATACCATCAACACCCCTGCGATCGTCACAAACCGTACTTTGCTGTTCGCCAGCCAGGATGGTTCACTTTATTCGGTGACACTCCAGGATCGTCAGCTTGCATTTCAGTTTGAAACTGATGCACCCATTTCAGCCAGTCTTGCTGAAGAAGGTAAGAGCCTTTTTCTTGCTTCTGAGGATCAGAATCTATACTGTCTGAATCTCTTGAACGGAACCGTGCGCTGGAGAATCCGGTCCTCGTTTCCATTAGTCTATCCGGTTTCAGTTCTGGACAAAGACGTTTATCTTTCTTCAAAGAAAAATGGTCTGTTCCAACTGTCAGCCCAAACAGGTCAGGAACATTGGTGGCAACCACTGGGGTCTCGATTTATTTCTCTGTCACCTACTCGCGTGTATGCTACAGATGAGATTGGAAATTTACTGGTACTTTCACGCACTGACGGTGCAGTTCTTTCTGCTGTGCCACTTCGTAAATACCAGGTGAAACTGATGAACGAGCAGACGGATCGAATTTTCTGTTCGTCAGAATCGGGAATTATTCTGTGCCTGAAGCAGAAGGACCTTCCATTTCCGATCCGCTTTAAAAATCAGGATAAATATCCGATTCTTCCCGACATCGCTCCAGAACCCGCAGCAAAAGATGTTCAGTCAGACGCTGCAGCGAACGGTGACAATACCGATAATTAGGTCGGTTTTTCCCGCTTCTTTCATTCCTCGGCCCTTATTTGTTTTCTGATCACATACTGGCTAAACTGAGTCGGTGTTGTGCCTGGAACGGCTTTGGTACACCCTGTTACTGAAATTCTGTTTATATCAGGCACGGGGAACTTCTTTACAACGACAGGTGGACCTTGTCCATTCTGTATTCTCAGGTGATTGACTAAGAAACAAATGAGTAATTCACATCCACGTCGCGCATTAGTAAGTGTCAGTGATAAAACGGGTCTTGATGGATTTGTAAAAGGTCTGGCCATGCTGGGCTTTGAATTTATTTCGACCGGTGGAACTCGTCGCTATCTGGAAGAGCAGGGCGTGAATGTCATCGATATATCAGAATACACGGGGTTCCCGGAGATAATGGACGGTCGTGTTAAAACACTGCATCCCAAAGTTCACGGTGCCATTCTGGGACGCCCCGATCTGGCCAGTGATGCTGCCTCGATTCAAGAATTTGAAATCGTTCCGTTTGAACTGGTGGTCTGCAACCTGTATCCCTTCGAAGCGACGATTAGCAAACCTGATGTAACACTGGCTGAGGCGATTGAACAGATTGATATCGGCGGCCCGAGCATGGTTCGCTCTGCTGCCAAAAATCATGCTTATGTCGGCATTGTGACGAATCAAATACAATACGGTCGCGTACTGGATGCATTGAAAGCCGGTCCTCTGACACCGGAATTTCGCCTGGAGCTATCCGCTGCCGCATTCGAGATGACAGCCCGCTACGACCGCGCGGTCGCGAATTACATGGCCTCTGTGCTGCCATCTGAGGCAGGCGTTCAAGGCCGCTTTGCCGAACAGGTCAGCATCAATCTGGTGAAACGGGATCAACTGCGTTACGGCGAAAATCCGCACCAGGGAGCCGCCTTCTATGTTGAGCAGAATCCTCCAGCAGCCAGCGTGGCTCAGGCAGAGCAGCTGAATGGCAAAGAGCTATCCTATAATAACTTTCTGGATCTGGATGCCGCTCTGCAGATTGCCAGTGATTTTGATAAGCCGGCCGCAGTGGTGATTAAGCACACTAACCCTTGCGGATGTGCAACTGCTGAAACGCTGATGGAAGCCTTCGAGAAAGCTTATGCCGGGGATCCGGTCAGCGCCTTTGGTTCCATTTTGAGTTTCAATCGTCCTGTGGATCAGCAGACTGCTGAAAAACTCTGTGAACCGAATCGGTTCATTGAAGCGATTATTGCTCCCGACTATGAACCAGCAGCATTAGAACTTCTGACGACTAAGCCAAAATGGAAAAAGAATGTGCGGTTGATGAAATGTCCCATGATGCAACCGCCGGCAGAACCAAGTCTTGACTATCGTCGGGTTTCAGGTGGACTTCTCGTACAGGAGAAGGATGAACTGCAGGATGACAAGGCAGATTGGAAAGTCGTAACAGAGCGCGAACCAACGAGAGAAGAGTTAAACAGTTTGAGTTTTGGCTGGGTCGTCTGTCGTCACGTGAAATCGAACGCGATCGTACTGGCCAAAGATGAAATGTTGCTGGGAGCCGGTGCCGGGCAGATGAGCCGTCTCGACTCATCCTATATTGCAGCCTATAAAGCGGGTGACCGCAGCCAGGGATCCGTTGTCGCCTCTGATGCATTCTTCCCGTTCCGTGATGGCGTGGATGAAGCTGCGAAAGCAGGGGTGACCGCCATTATTCAACCTGGTGGTTCCGTGCGGGATGAGGAAGTCATTGCCGCCTGTAATGAGCATGGCATTGCCATGATCTTCACTGGTCGTCGCCATTTTAAGCATTAAAATGACGACGTGGCCGCGAGTCCCACGTGAAGGTAATCTGATGACGCAGTGTGTGTGGCTCTACAGGATTCACACTGTGTTTTTTAGTTCTGATTGACCCGGTCGTACCAGGCATCAAAACGGTGTGCCATACCTTTGACGAGTTCCGGATGCTGGTCTGCCACATCTGTTGTTTCGGTACCATCGCTCTCCAGATCATATAACTGCCAGTGATCTGGTTTCTGACGGAGCCGGATCGCTTTCCAGTTTCCTTCCCGGATGGCCTGATGGCGAGGCAGATCCCAGCAAAGTCTCGCAGGGGCAGTCCGTTGTTTTCCTTTGAAAACCGGAAGTAAACTTTCACCTTCGACAGGCAGTGGGTGACGGCCCTTGAATTCACTGGGATACTCAGCCTGAGCGATATCCAGGAATGTAGCCATAAAGTCAATCACATGTCCTGGTTGGCTGGTGATGGCCTCTCCCTGTTGAATTACGCTGGGCCAGCGAACCACCAGTGGCGTACGGATACCTCCTTCATAACCCTCGAGTTTCGTTCCGCGAAAGGGGGTGTTGCTGGTGGTAGCCCACGCCAGTCCATATGCAGCAAAAGTATCCGGTGGGCCAGGCAGATGATCGGGGCCGCTTCCCGGCTTAATGAGTACACCATCCCGTCTCCAGCCTGGATTGGGAGTATTCTTACTGAATCCAAATCCACTTTTGTTTGGATTCAGCCCTCCATCAGGTGCTGCTCCATTATCAGAGAGAAAGATGACAAGTGTGTTTTCTTCTGCGTTCGCAGCCTTTAATGTCTGCAGCAGTTGTCCCAGACCACGGTCGATGGATTTTACCTGCGCCGCATAGACAGCCATTCGTTCTGCCTGCCAGCATTTGTGCCGCTCCTTGTCCCAGTTACCAATACTGGCGGTGCGTGGTGCCAGTTGCCATTGTTCCGGGATCAATCCTGCATGACGCTGGCTTTGAAATCGCTTTGCACGGATCTGGTCCCAGCCCTGTGTTTCATACCGCTTTCGGAAAGGGGCTATCTCCCGTTCGCGGGCGTGTAGTGGCCAGTGTGGGGCAATGTGAGCGACATAGAGTAAAAACGGTTGCTGGCTCTGGAGACTTTCTTTGAGAAACCGGTCCGCGTGTGCGTTAAATGCGTCCGTCAGATAATAATCCTCAGGGAGTTCGATTCTCTGCCGATCCAGATAGAACGGATTCTGAACGACCTCATGGTAATAGCTGATTTTTGCCTGGCACATCGGGCCGTAAAAACGGTCGAAGCCGCGATCGAGGGCTGAGTCTCTCCCCTGCCACTTTCCGACCATCATGGTGTGGTATCCCGCCTGCTGGAGTACTTCACCAATAGTCATGCAGACGTCAAAATTCTTTGGTTCGTTCCAGCGGTCTCCCCGATGACCGGTCTGCTGGCAGAACAGTCCCGTCAATAATGATGCTCGTGTGGGGCCGCAGATGGCATTGTTATAGAACTGAGTAAAACGCATCCCGTCCCGGGCCAATGAGTCAATGTGCGGCGTATCGATTTCACCCCCGTAGCAGCCGATATCCGACCAGCCCAGGTCATCCGCCATGATCAGGATGATATTGGGGCAGGGTTTTGTTTCCTGGGCTGATGCCAAGGAAACCGAGAATATGAAAAAAAAGGCCGCCAGGCTCCAGGGATTCATGTTGAATAGACTTTCTTCTGTAGAGTCTGAATTCTGTATTAGCTGACCTGCATAATAATGACCCTCAAAATGAAATTATAATCAACGGACTTCGCTCAAGTCTATGAGGTGGGTCTCTGGCGTCGTTTGGAACAGGTAAGACTTGAAACTGAGAGATATGAATGGGAATTTCATATGAGAAGAGAAGCATCATGGGGCAGCTAAAAATTAAAGGAGCCTTCTTCAGCGAAGAAGGCTCCTTTCGTTATGGCCCATTGATTCGAATTATTGATCCGAATGACAGCTGGTAATCAATTACCCGCTGGCTTTATTAGAAGACGAGAATAACGTCTGTACCAACAGTAAACTGACTGTCCTTGGTTGCACCACTTTTGGTTGTCCAGGGATCAGCTCCGTCGGCCCAGTCCCAGCGAACTTCAGGACGAACCTGGATACAGGAATTGATTTTGTGATTCAAACCTGCAGTGATTTCGTAGTAGTTCGTACCGGGGTTACCCAGCTGAGTACCATTATGATCACGCCACCATTCGACACGCATCCCTGCGCGAGTTGAGTCGCACACGTCATAGAAGAGGTATTGGTTAATACCATAAGCTTCTGCATCGTCTCCTGGATCAGCAGCATCGCCATTCATGAAGAACATATGGTCATGCTGAAATACGTAAGACAACTTGTCTGACAGTTTCTGTTGAGCTACGATACTGAAGATGGTCAGGTTGGAAGTACCACCGAATGCATCATTTTCACCACCAGAGCTGAGGGCAAAGGTCAGTGATGTATCTTCGCTGTCGCTGGTCCAGCCGATAGAACCCAGGAAGCTCCACTCATTGTTCTGATTTTCGAAGTCATCCCAACCAGTGGTGATACCACCGGACAAAGAAACATTGTCGCTCAGGTCAGTACTGGCCAGAACACCTGTGTGGGTGAAAGGCTCATCGTACTGCATGGTATAAGCATGAGAGTAGAAGAAGTTTCCAGTTGCAGGTACAACTTCATATCCAATCAGGGTATAGAAGTGACCAGCATTGATGGTCACACCGTTTCCGATGGGAGCATAGAATGAAGCATACAACTGGGGCATAGCCAGACCGATCTGGTTGGCAGTCGCGTTGTCGTTGTCTGACCACGTACCGTCGAAGTTCGGGGTATTGTTGGGGCCACCAAATACAGCAGTATCGGCAGCATCAGAACCAACTAACAGGTCGACGCGACCACCCCAGCCGAAGCAGTCTTCGTTGGCAGCAGCATCTTTTTCCAGAACGAAGTACAGCTGGTTCAACATAAACTGGCTGTCAGCCTGGTTGAATCCCACACCGGGTGTGTTTAAGTCGTTGGCAGGACGGTTACCGTTGAAGGTAATACCGAATTCCAGCCAGCCACTCAAAGACCAACCATTATCTTCGAGGAAGTTACCACAGCCATCGCAGTCGTCGAACAGACGAGTCAGGCGGCCGCTGCAGCAGTCTCCATCATCACTTGACTCTTCGCCACAGCAAGTGTCAGGATTGGTACAGGTAGAAGCACAAGTCTTCGGTGCACAGCATTCTGCTGTTAACCGTTCGAGTTCTGCAGCTAACTTTGTACCAGCTTCCTCATACACTTTCGTGCAGCAGGCATTGGGTTGATCTGGAGTGCACGAAGGCGCACAACCAGCATCACCACCAAATGCAGGTGATACAGCCATGAGACCCAGCCCACTTAAGAGGAGCCCAGTCAGTCTGGCTTTTCTTTTCAGTTCATTCAGTTTTCGCATATTTTAACTCCTGAGTACACGCTAAAGGTGCTTGGTCTCCATACCGTCAGAAGGGAGGCGTATATGCTTTCCAAAACTATGAATTGGTAGAAGCCATACTGACGGTCTAATCAAAATCCCATCGTTACAATCAGATGACCTGCGAGGTCCGATAAATTGAGCGCTAACATAACGATGGCTCTAACAGGGAATATCGGAATACTCCGTAGTACTTTTGATTAAAAGAGATAGGTCAAGAATATCCTGACTGATCAGGAAGGTCTGACTTGTTCGACCAGATTCCAGAAGCGTTAAACTTTAACAAATCATAAATTATGTTAAGCTTGCGCGAAGAATAAGCAGTGGTATATGCAGGATATGACTCAATCCAGAAAAGAGTCTTTAGAACAAGACATTCTCGGGAGAGTAATTATGAGGCACTTGAAAACAGGGCGTCGACGAATCCTTGAGAGTTAAACAGCTCAAGATCATCAATTTGCTCTCCGACACCGACGTATTTTACGGGGATTCCCATCTTCTGACGGATGGCAACAGTGACGCCTCCCCGTGCTGTACCATCTAATTTTGCTAAAATTAATCCAGAACATTCGATAGATTTCGAAAAATGTTCTGCCTGACTGATTCCATTCTGTCCAGTAGTAGCGTCCAGCACTAAGAGACTTTCGTGGGGTGCATTCGGGATTTTTTTGCTGACAACACGCTTGATTTTTTCCAGCTCTTCCATCAGGTTCGTGTGCGTCTGTAACCGCCCTGCGGTGTCAATAATCAGGTAATCAACGCCTGTTTCTAATGCCCGTTCACAGCCTGAATAGGCTACACTAGCAGGATCTGTGCCATCCGGCCTTGTGACAATCTCACATCCCAGTCGATCAGCCCACATCGTAAGCTGTTCGACGGCAGCGGCCCGGAATGTATCGCCAGCTGCTAATAATACTGTTTTGTTCTGTTTCAGGATCAGATTTGCGAGTTTTGCTATCGAAGTTGTTTTACCGACCCCATTTACTCCCGCCACCAGAATTACAGTCACTCCGTCCGGGTTCTTGTTTAAAGGTGACAAGGGGGCGGAAATATCCCATTTAGTGTCTCCTTCACCTTCAAGAAGCGTGCGGATTTTTTCTTTCACCGTCTCTTCGATTTCATCGAGAATCACAGTACGGCCACCATGCTTTTTGCGGATTTCTTCACAAATTGCGGAAGAGGCAACGACTCCCATGTCCGTTTTGATCAGACGGGCTTCAAATTGTTCAATTTTCTGGTCATCCAGGATTTCGCCCGCTTTAAATAAATCGCGAACATCTGTCCTCAATACTTCTTTAGTTTTTTCTAAACCACGTTTTAATCGGTCAAACAGACCCATTTTTCTTCTCTCTTACTGGATGCAGCTGATTGATATTTGTTCTGGATCACCAGGATGTCAGTAGGCGATAATATAGTGTCTGAGGTCAGACGGCAAGTATCTGCTTTTTCTACATGAATCTATGATTTTACTTTATTATTATTGAGCAGACTGTCAAATCGTTGGATTGCCTGTTCCCAAACGGTTTTCTCTTGTGGTTCATATCGTTTGGTTTCTATGGAATTCAGCACAATATTCCGTATTTCAGATAGTGAACTGACTGCACCAGCGGCTCTTGCCTGAACTAATACATTTCCCAGTCCGGTGGCTTCTACCGGACCGGTGATGACAGGGATCTGGCAGGCATTTGCGGTAAATTGATTCAGCAGCTCGTTTTTGGTCCCTCCCCCGACGATATGAATGACTTCAATGAGAGTCCCCGTCAATTCTTCCAGCCAGCCTGATACCTTGCGATATTTCAATGCCAGGCTTTCCAGAGCACAGCGAATGTACTGTCCGGGGGTTTCAGGTACCGGCTGACTGGATTCTTTACAGTACTGTGAAATCGCTTCAAGCATGTCAGATGGGCTTAAAAATCGAGGGTCATCCGGGTCAACCAGGGAACGAAACGGTTCTGCGGAGGCAGCAGCTTCCGCCAGTTCTGAATATTCCATCGTTTGTCCCTGGCGTTCATAGGAACGCTTGCATTCCTGTACCAGCCAGAGTCCCATAATATTTTTCAGTAATCGATAAGTACCATCTATGCCCCCTTCATTCGTGAAATTCAATTCAAAGGCCCGTTTACCTAAAACGGCAGAATTGACTTCGACTCCCATCAGCGACCACGTACCAGAGCTGATGTAAGCCCAGTTTGGAGTTCCTGTCTGTGAGGTTGGGATGGCGGCAACCGCAGAGGCCGTATCGTGAGTGGCTGGAGTGATGACATCAATTTTACGGAGTCCGGTATGTTGCATGACTTCTTCTCGCAAGGTGCCCAGTTTAGTTCCCGGCGAGACCAGTTTGGGAAGCAGGGAAGTCGGGATCTCCAGTTTACGGAGCAAATCATAAGCCCAGTCTCCTGTCAGGGGGTTCAGACATTGCGTGGTTGTAGCATTGGTGAATTCCACAACCTGACTACCGGAGAGCAACCAGTGAAAGAAGTCGGGAATCATCAGGAACGTCCTGGCCTGTTGGAGCAATTCAGGATCTGTCTGCTGCATCGCCAATAACTGGTACAAGGTGTTGATCTCCATAAACTGGAGACCGGTTGCATCAAATATTTCCTGTTGCGGGACGCGCGATGTGGCAAGATTCAGCATGCCTTCCGTACGCGGATCTCGATAATGATAAGGCTGCCCCAGCATTTCCTGTCTTTCCGACAGCAGTACATAGTCGACTCCCCATGTATCGACACCGACGGAAACAATCTGATCGCCATATTTTTGTGCGGCGAGTGTGAGACCTTTCAATATAGACGACCAGAGGCCGGTTACATTCCAGCGTCGTGTTCCTGCGAGAGGCACCGGTCCATTACTGAAACGATAGATTTCTTCCAGCTGGATTTTATTTTCATGCAGTCTGCCTGCGAGAACACGACCGCTTTCTGCCCCCAGATCAACTCCTAAAAAACACTGCGCCGGCATTGATGATCCTTTTTGATTCACTAAAGACTTCTGGCTGATAGGAAGTAAAATATGTTAATCACAGTCCCGCATCATACAATAACTTCCTTTGAATTTCATTGGATACCGGCGGAGACACAGTAAAGATTTACAGATCATGGAATCTTAATTACCGGTTGATTGTGGTTTTTGAAAACAGACTCTATCCTGAAGAAAACAGAATGTCATTTTTTTCGCATTATTAAGCAATTGATTGAGATCCCATTTTCATGAAACCGATGATTTCAGTGCTCGCTGTTTTCTTGTGCTTCTCATTTTTTCAATCAGATTCTCTCGCTGCAAAGCCTGTGAAACTGATTTTCGATACTGATATGGGAAATGATATCGATGATGCATTGGCGCTGGCCGTCATACATGCTTTGCAGAGCAGGGGGGAATGCGAACTGCTGGCAGTTACCAGCAGTAAGGACAATCCCTGGTCGATTCTGTATTGTGATGTGGTAAATTCATTTTATGGTCGATCGGAGATTCCACTGGGAAGAGTCAGCCAGGGGGCTACTCACCTCGACGGATCATATACACGTCAAGTTGTGGAAACGTCCGAGGCTGGAAAACCGGTGTTTGCGAGACGCTTTCAAAGTGCGGAAGACATTCCAGACGCGGTTTCAGTTTTAAGATCTACGCTGGCAGCACAGCCCGATCATTCTGTGGTGCTCGTTGTAGTCGGGTTTTCAACAAATATCGCCAGACTGCTCCAGTCGCCGGGAGACCAGGTCAGTCCCCTGGCGGGGCGGGAACTTGTAACTCGGAAAGTTAAACTTCTTTCTCAGATGATTGGTCGCTTTGACCGGGATAAGCCTGCGGAATTTCATGAATACAATGTCAGACTGGATATTCCAGCGGCGAAAACGGTTTTCGAATTATGGCCGGCAGAAATTCCCGTCATTGTCAGTGGCTGGGAAGTGGGGCGTGCGATTCAGAATCGTGCCGTCAGTATTCAAAATGATTATGGCTATGTGAAATATCATCCGATCAAGCTGGGTTACGAATATTGGCATAAAATGCCTTATGATCGACCTACCTATGATTTAACCAGTGTGTTGTATGCGATCAGGCCTGAACGGGATTATTTTGGAGTATCCAAGCCAGGTCAATTTAAGATCAACGAGGTCGGAAAACTGGAACATACTGAAAAAGCTGATCGAAATCAGCAGTTTTTGACTTTGACGCCAGAGCAGATACTCAGAGTACAGGAGGTTCTGGAAAGTCTGTCCAGCCAACCACCTGCAATGTAGTACTAAATCAACCAGTTCATTTTTCTGGAGGAGGATTCCTGTGAATCAGAAAACGGAAGATCATGTTGAACCTTCCTTCGGCAAGCGTTTTCAGACCGCTTTGAAAAATCTCGGAATCGGGATCATTTTCCTGATGGCAGGATTGTTTCTGCTCTGGCACAATGAGTCTAAAATTCTCGAACGGGAAATCAGTATTTCGCAGGCAGAGTCAATCCTGTCAGAAAATCAGCAAGAGAGTTCTGAACAGCGAGAGCTGGCGAATAACAAAAGTGGTGATTTACAATCAACAACACTTTTCAATTGGGGGCTTCGGTTCGCCGGTTGGATCATAGTGTTTCTGGGATTAGCTACGCTCTTTAAACCTCTGGTTGTGCTCGTTGATAAAATTCCCTTTCTCTGGAATTTTGTGGGACGTGGCATCACAGTATTTGCCTTACTGAGTTCGTTCAGTCTGACCTTGATTCTCCTGTCTGCTGTCTGGATGGTGGCTCGACCTGTCTTTGGAGCGATTTTGCTACTTTCGGGGATCGTTCCGTTGTTCATTCTCTATCGCTCCGGAAGACGCGGTCGCCTGAAGCAGGCGTTACGGAACGCCTGATACCATCTGCACAGAATGGAATGGATGTAAAAAATACAAGCCGGTGGTTCTTTCACCTGTTTTTCCAGACTACCTGTCTTGTTGTCTGTTGCTGAACTGGTTCCCAACTTTCTGCCTGAGATCTCAGGATTCCTACAAGTCGAATAACCCATATAACCGATACCTTTGATATATCTAATACCCTTCACGCGGAATTTCCTGCGCCGCAGGGTGGTTATTTGCTGGGTCTGTCTGAGTTTGAAGGCAGTTTCGTAGAGCCTCCGGCTTGTAGACTTCTTTAACATGAGATTGAAGTAGAACATGGTAAATCCGGCCTACCGTTTATTGCTTGGAATGATTGTACTCCTGTCAGTTATACAATCACTGTCCGCACAGGCTCCCAATGCATCTGTAGCAGGACAAGCAGGGAATAATTACTCACCGGCCTCATATCATCCAGGGGCGCCTCATAAGATGCAATACGCTCCTGTACAGCAGTATTATGAGCCGGGCCCCGAATACTATGGGAACGTAGACCAATATCAGTCTGAATATTCAGGTATGATCACTCGGGTTCTTCCGGTGGACCGGGGGTGGGCTTATGACCACCCGTGGGATGGACTGTTCAAGAATCTGGCCAATAACAGCTGGATGCGGGTTGAATATTTGTTGTGGAAAGCTCCCCCGGGAAACCAGTTGGTCGGGGCAGATTTACCTTCTGGAAATGACCCGCGTCTTCCATATGCGATTGAAGACCCAGATGGGACATTTAATCTTGAAGCAAAAGAAGCCGACCTCAGTTCCATAGGCAGAGTTGGTTCAAACGGGATTCGTGGTACATTTGGTATCGATTTTGAACGTGGCTCGATCGAGGCTATCTTTTTTGGGATGCAAACAGATGAAAGTTCTGTTTCCTATGGAAAACCTGATCTGGCACGTACAAACTTTACCGCTGATGATTTAATAAATACAAATTATGACCTGTCGAACAGTATTGCGATTCAAACACTGTTGGACGGTCAGGTATCAACCGCTGGCCGAAGATTTAACCAAAAGTTTTCGATTAACTATCAGACTCAGGCCTGGGGGGCAGAGAGTAACTATGTGATTAATACAGAACGCCTTTTCTTCAGAACCTACTATGGAGCAGGTGGACTTCAGATACGACCTTTGGTTGGTTTTCGGTATTTAAAAATAGGCGAAGAGATGTTGATTAAAGGTTCTTTTGAGGACCAGGCGGAAACGGCAACGACTCCGGTCGCCTTGTTCGAATCCACTATTGATACGTCGACTGACAATAAACTGTATGTGCCTCAAGCAGGGATTCGCATGGAATTTATACATCCCTGGTTTACAATCTCTGCAGAGCCGAAAGTCGGCTTTGGTGTGAATAACTATAGTGGAAGTGTATTGACGAATCAGTTCTTAAGTGCAGCTGATCCGACTCATATTACCAGCTTTTCAAGAACCAGATTTGCACCCACCTTTGAGTTTGGTGTCAATGCCCGAATCCATCTGAATCAAAACTTCACTTTCAACGTGGGATATAACTTCTTATGGGCCAATCAGGTTGCCAGAGCCGGTGATATTATCTATTACAATACTTCTTCTGCTAATCCAACTACCGGCGTTTCGTTGCAGGCTCAGGACAGTCTGGACAGTTATAAACTGCATGGTCTGGTGATCGGTGGGGAGTTCAGCTGGCCCTAAACTATGTCCAGTTTTACAGTAGCGACTTCAAGGCCATTTGGGCTGAGTATATTAGATCGGGAAACGCTCTGGTTAAAGGTGCTGCGCTCTAGTCGTCACTGCTTTTGTTGATTACTGTCAGGCGATCAGTTTTTCAACAATTTTTCCACCGACGTTTGTGAGTCGAATATCCAGACCACCAAAATTTTGTGCCAGCTTCAGGTGATTCATTCCGAACAGATGTAGCAACGTGGCATGAAAGTCATTGATGTGAACGGGATCTTCTTCCACTGACCAGCCCAATTCTGTCGTTTTGCCAATGACCTGGCCACCTTTGACTCCTCCACCCGCCATCCATAGACTGAAGGCGCCTGGATGATGATCACGGCCTGTTACCGCTTTCGAACCCGTTCGGTTTTCTCCCAGTGGTGTCCGTCCAAATTCACCAGCCATAACAACCAGTGTGGAATCGAGAAGCCCTCGCTGCTTGAGGTCTTTCAGAAGCGCAGCCACGGGTTGGTCTACAATTCCTGCGTTCCGTTTTATCCCCGCATCCAGACCGCTGTGGTGGTCCCAGGAAGCATGGTAAAGATTGACAAACCGCACTCCGCGTTCCACAAGTCGTCGTGCCAGCAGGCAGTTCCGTGCAAATGCACCCTCCGCATCGGCACCCCCGCCTCTCTTACCCGTTTTAGAGTCTCCTTTTCGGTTGACCCCGTAGGCTTCCTGCGTCTCTTTGGTCTCGCTGGATAATTCAATCAGCTCCGGTGCCGAAGACTGCATTTGAAAAGCAAGTTCATAGCTGGCGATCCGGCTGGCAATTTCATCATCGCCTGTCTCTGTCAACTGTTCGGTGTTCAGCCTCTTGATGGCTTCCAGACCGGATTTCTGCATGGCGGAACTGATTCCGGGAGGATTGTTCAAATTCAATACCGGCTCACCCTGATTTCGGAACAGTACTCCTGCATAAGTTGAAGGCAGAGATCCACTGGACCAGAGTGAAGCGCCGCCACTGGCCCCACGGCCTGCTGTCAGTACTACATACCCGGGCAGATTATTGGATTGACTGCCCAGTCCATAGGTCAGCCAGGAACCAATACTGGGCCTTCCGAAGCGTCCTACCCCTGTATTCATCATCAACTGTGCCGGATGGTGGTTAAACTGTTCGGTATACATAGAGCGGATTAAAGCGATGTCGTCTGCACAGGTTGCAATATTGGGGAGTACATCTGAGAACTCGGTACCGCATTCGCCTGATTTTGTAAACTTTCTGGGGCTGCCGCTCAGGGTAGCGGTCTCTTTGTTGATAAAGGCAAATCGAACCTTTTCGGTCAGTTCCTTGGGGAGTGGCTGTCCGTTTAACTCCTGTAACTTTGGTTTGGGATCGTAGAGGTCAATCTGGCTGGGGCCACCTGCCAGAAAAATGAAAATACAGTTCTTGGCGGTACCGGGAAAATGGGCATCTTTGGGAGCCAGTGGATTTGTGAGGCTGTTTTCCGAAGCAACCAAACCTTCTTTTTCCAACATCGCAGCCAGTGCAAAACTGGCTACACTGCAGGATGAGTTCATCAGGAAGCGACGTCGTGCCAGATTCAAATTGAATGGTTCAGCGTTCATGTTTTCTTTGTTCCGTTATGGATATGGCACTCTGGTTACAGGATAGTGTTATAAAATCTATTTATCCGCGGGTCACAAACTCATCCAGATTCATTAAAACCCGTCCAATCATGATCCAGGTGGCGACTTCCCGCGGGGTACTACCTTCAGGGATCTGGATTTGATTTGTCAATTCGCTGACTGCTGTCTGATCTGACTGCAGGAGTTTTGTCTGTTCCTGATAGAGTTGGCGGATAATATGAATTTCCTGTTCCGAAGGCTGTCGTGCCAGGCAGAGTTCAAATGCATAATTGATGCGATCATCCAGAGAGGGATTGTTGATCTGTGTTGACTCAACAATGCTTGTACCCAACTTTTGTGAACACTCAAAAAAGACCGGGTCATTCCAGATTGTTAACGCTTGTAGTGGCGTATTGGAACGCTCTCTGCGGGTACAACTCAGATTAGAATCGGGTGAGTCAAATGTCATCAGCATGGGATAAGGGACTGTACGTTGAAAGAACGTATAGAGCCCGCGACGGTAACGGTCATCCCCATTGCTGGTCGTCCATTTCACCGAATTGGCATATCCCAGATTAGCGATTCCCTCGGGTTGAGGGGGATTCACACTCGGGCCGCCCACCTTGTGTTTTAGTAATCCGCTGACTGTCAAAGCCTGGTCACGAATGATTTCCGCTTCCACCCGCAGGCGGTTTTGATGAGACAACCAGGTGTTATAAGGGTCTCGTTCCTCGAGTTCCGGCCGGTTCGTGGAAGACTGGCGATACGTTGCGGAAGTGACAATCAGTTTATGGAGTTGTTTCAGGCTCCAGTCGTTTTTGCGAAATTGAGTGGCCAGCCAGTCAAGTAATTCCGGATGTGAGGGGGGCTCGCCTTGAGTACCAAAATCGTTGACCGTGAATACGATTCCCCGGCCAAAATAACGACTCCAGATACGATTAACAGTCACCCTGGCTGTTAAAGGCTGACGGGGATCAAACAGCCAACGTGCCAGGTCAAGACGATCAGGGTTGGATGTGCCAATGGGAGGCAGGACCGCCGGTGTATTCGCTTTGACTTCATCGGCAGGATTCAGGAAATCACCTCTTACCAGTAAGTGTGTTTTGCGGGGTACTTTGAGATGATCGACTACCTGGGCCTTCGTGGTTTCTGCGGGATCGCGGGGGGCTTTTTTCCGATGTGCAAGTTCCTGCGATTTCAGTTTTATCAGCTGGGGATCAATGGTGCGAAAATATTCCAGCAGTTCCTGGCGTTGTTCTGCAGTTCTCTGTTCAACAGGTGTATTGAGTGTCTCGACTACCATGTCGGTCATTCCAGTGAGAGGCAATGGTGCGTCTGCAGTTGAAAGTGAAATGCGAAAGCGTCCCAGGTTATGATATGTTTTTTTCGTAGTGGACTGCTGGAGTGAAACAGTGACCAGCGTACCTTTTTCAAAACCAAATGGTTTTTTGACTTCAAATGTGGCAATCTGTTTTTTCCCCTCCTGGGGAGCAATCGACCAGCCAGTATGAGGACTGTTATTGATGACACGATCAACTTTGTAGCCCTTCATTTCAAAACTGGCCTGTGCTTTCTGTAACGCAACCTTACTGGTCGAGTCAGGTGATTTCAACGGAGCTGTATTGATCGTAAGCATCGTCAATTCGAAATCACCGGTGGCACTCCGTCCCGGTCCCTGTCTGGGCAGACTGGGGTCGGTGAGTGCTTCGAGTCGAATCCCCTTTATGTTCTGTAGATCTGTTTTAAAAGTGATCGTATAGATTTCTGCGCGACCTGGGTTTTCACCTTCAGCCAGTATGCTGCGATCTGGCAGGATCTTCAAAGTGGTGTTCTGTCTGGCCTGTACGGTTTCCGGATTTAGAATTGTCCAGACCGGTATTTTTTCCGGATTCTGTTTTTCCCATTGATTCAGAGCTGAAGTCAGCTGGTTTTGTTCATAATCCTGAACCGCCTGTACCAGAGGCTGATGAGCGATCTGATAAACCTGACTGGCTTTCTCATAATTCGCCTGCTCGGCGGGTAAAGGCGCACCGATATCGGGCTCTGTCAATGAATTGAAAAATGAATACAGGCGATAATATTCTCGCTGGGTAATGGGGTCATATTTATGAGTGTGACATTGAGCACATTCGACTGTAAGTCCGAGCCAGATGGATCCCAGAGTATTTGTGCGGTCAACAGTACGTTTGACACGATCTTCTTCCGGGTCAGTTCCTCCCTCCGTGTTGATCAGCGTGTTACGATGGAATCCGGTAGCGACCAGTTCGGACAGAGAAGGCTTGGGCAGAAGGTCACCGGCAATCTGATGTTGGGAAAACTGATCGAAGGGGAGGTCCTGATTCAAGGCGTCGATTACCCAGGTTCGCCAGCGCCAGGCGTGTGGTCTTTTACGATCTTTTTCGTATCCATCGCTGTCAGCGTACCGGGCCAGATCGAGCCAGTGCCGGGCCCAGCGTTCTCCATAATGCGGAGAGGCCAAAAGATGGTCGACCAGTTTTTCATACCATTCAGGAGTGGGATCGGAATTCCACTTCTGCCATTCTTCGACCGTGGGAGGAAGTCCTGTCAAATCCAGATAGACGCGGCGGATAAGTGTGCTACGGTCCGCTTCTTCAGAGGGACTGACTTTTTCCTGTTCCAGTTTCTGTAGAATAAATGTATCGATGCCATTTTTTACCCAGTCCTTATGCTTTACCTCTGGTAAAGAGACTTTTTTGATGGGTTGGAATGACCAGTGATCTGAGCCAGACAGACCTGTTTTTGAATTGGCATCTTCGGGCCAACTGACCCCCTGTTCGATCCAGCGTTTGACCAGAGCCAACTCATCTTTACTCAGCGGAGTCCCTTCACCTTCCGGGGGCATCTGGTCGCCATCCCCGGTGCCGGAAATGCGGTGAAAGAGTTCGCTTTTGTGGCTGTCACCGGGGGTGATGGCCTTGCCGCTGTCACCACCTTCCAAAGCGCGGCTTTTCAGATCCAGGCGAAAGCCACCCTCCTGAACTTCCCGACCGTGACAGGAATAGCATTTGGCCTGAAACAGAGGTTTGATCTGTTTCAGGAAATCAATTTTGTCTTTCTCAGAAATCGCTTCTGCAGCAGACAGTAAAGCTGGATTGAGTATCAGAGAACTCAGGCTCAACAGCCAGAACATGGAATAGAAGAAGTGGTTCATTTGCTTGCCCTCATTATTATCAGGCAATTCAACGATCCGGGTGCGTCTCTGGAAGGCCAAAGCTGCTCCATTGCAGCATGGGAGAACAGGTAAGTCCCCTGATTGATCGCTATTATTACATAATACTAAGTTATATCAGCGTATGTCAAATAATGGCTTTGAGATCCACTACTTAATCAGAAGATCACAGTATCCCTTATAATCTGGACTGGAATAGATAAAGAGGGATACTAAATGATCTGGTGCCTGTAAACTGAATGAACCGGCTGTTTATTATTTTTCAGTAACCGGGATTGAAGCCTCAATGGGGAACAGCTTCAATAGCATCTTTTTGTTTGGTTTTGAACCATATTCGCAGAGCTCAAACGATTCTGCAAATTTGACCTGCTTCCCGACTTCTTCTCCATAGATGTTGATCAGTTCCGTGCGGTATTTATTCGCTTCTGATGATTGACGGCGAGACCAGGCAGGACGAAGAAATTCGATACGCAGTTCTGGTGGATCAGCAGGGGGGACTTTGGCAGCACGTTCCGGACTGCCGCCAGCTCCTCCCTCCAGTGATTGAGATACAAGTTGTGCAACTGCTTTCAGTTTCTGATCAAATACATTATCAACGGCAACGACCACATCCGGTCGAAAGGGATAGGGTTTCTGGAAACCGTCACTGGAGTACATGAAGACTGGATTTTTTTTGAGACGAGGGATATCAGGACAGAAGTAAGGCACGGTAACCATAAATGCGGCATCCTGGACAAGTACGCCGACGTACCGATGGTCTGGGTGATAATCCCAGGGGCGATGTGAGATGACGAGGTCTGCGTTCCACTCCCGAATCAGTTTGACGATTTTCTTGCGGTTCTCCAGAGTCGGCAGTAATTCTCCATCGTGAATATCTAATACTTCTGATTCGACTCCCAAAATCTTTCCTGCCGCTTTGACTTCGGCAGCTCTGCGCTGGGCTAGTGTACCACCTGCCATCTCGAAGTGGCCAATGTCTCCGTTTGTCACTGAGACCAGTTTTACTTTATGACCCTGTTGCGCCCAGAGTGCTGCTGTTCCACCATTTTTGTATTCCGCATCATCAGGATGGGCACCAAAACAGATGATACGTAACGCTGTCTCCTCGTCTGCCTGGAGTGATGGAATATGACATAAAAAAGAGAGCGTCAGGAAAAGTGTAGAGCAAATTGTATTTCTCAGGATCAGCATCATGGTATTCAGCTCCGGTTATGGCAGGATGAATCAACAGACTTTTATTTAAAATACCTGAGAAGATGATTTGATGAAAGCGTCTCACAAAAAAAGGCTCGCAATTGCGAGCCTTAATTTAGCTGTTATTTCAAACCGGATCGGTTTAGTTGTGAATTATTTTTCAAAGCTGCGAGCGGTCTCTGTCCGCGCTTTGGTTGTTGAGGCTGTCTCAGTAGAGTCGTTTCTGTCACGGGCACGTGCATGCGCCATGCCTACCAGTTGAGAAGCATACTGAAGTTCTGCCTGATTGAAGTAAGGAGATGCAGGAGCACCACCTAAGTGTTTGATTGACTTGGCGGCCAGTTCCTGCCAGCTCATTTTGTCTGCCAGATGCCAGGCTGCAGCCTGTCCTGCCTGTTGATTTACACGACCGGTTGCTACGAAACGGAGCAGTTCCTGAAGAGCAGGGTCTTTTACCAGTTCTTCTGTTTTGACCATGCGGTATTCCATACGAGGCGCTGGTTCAACTTTACCATGTTCGAGGCAGACAGAAGTGTAAGGGACGTAAGCTGTTTTTTCAGGAGGGATCGAGAAAAATCCGCCCCCAGCACCACCGGCTCCGCCGCCCAGACCACCGCCACCTAGTCCACCACCCAGACCACCGCCGGCACCGCCGCCTGTCGTCTGTGCCTGACCACCACCTTGACCGCCACCCAGACCACCGCCACCAAGTCCACCACCAAGTCCGCCGCCCAGGGCACCCTGTTTCAGGACCTGAACCGCGAGAAAGGTTTCTGGCAGTTTCACATTGAGTGGTTTCTCACTATTGTTGGTGATAAGAACTTTACCACCCTTCGAGTTTTTGGCGATAATTTTGACGTCAACCACACCTGCTTCCATTGCTTCAAACAGATCGTCAGCTTTTTCTGCTGCTGGATCATACTTTTGAGGAGGGATTGGTTTTTGACCTGCTTCCAGAGTAGTACTCAGACAGAGTGCCAGACAGGTCGCAGAAAAACACATCAATAAACGAGAAGCAGATTTTGTGGACAACATAGAAAACGTTCCTGTGGTTCACTGGAAGGATACCACGTTGAAGTGGTGTGAGATTAGTAATCACTCATCAAACTGAAATAGCTATTTACTACAACTATCCCAATATTATCATCTTACAGCATACAAATCGGGTCTGGCAACAAAAAGTTGTGCCGAAAGCAACTTTTTCACAACACAGACTGCCGGCTATTAATGTCGAACCGGTCAGGTAAGCGGTGAGTCGTATCAGATTATGCCGATTAAAGGGGGCAAAACGGTGGCAGAACCTGACGGGGAGAGTCATAATTTTTTAAAAAGAGCCTGAAAACACGCTCACAGAAGTCAAACGACGTTTCTACTGAATGAGGTTTTCTGACTTATTTAATGCGTTTGAATCAGCAACTTATGGGAATTCATCATGATACAGGAGATAATGGCTGCAAATGCCATCGATTACTTGAAAAAGAGGGGGCAGTTATCCTCAGGTGAAGACGCTGTCGCTGAGGCACTTGCCTGGGGGGTTTCAAACATAGTCATACGTATAGACCGTCGGTCCGGCGATGATTTTGTCATCAAGCAGTCGCGGAAGCAACTGCGAACTCAAGCGGAGTGGTTCTGTCAGCTGGAACGGATCTGGCGCGAGTTAGAAGTGATGCAGGAACTTCAGAATCTACTACCGGTTGGCGTCGTTCCCCGCGTCCTGTTTGAGGATCGCGAGAACTATCTTTTTGCAATGGAAGCCATCGATAAGGATCACAAGGTCTGGAAAGCAGAATTACTGGATGGAATATTTGACCTCTCGATTGCTTCAAGATTGGGAAAGTACCTGGGGGCCATCCATCGATTGAGCTTTGACAACCAGTCATTACAAGAACGATGGGGAGACTGGATCATCTTTGATCAACTTCGCATTGATCCGTTTTATCGGTTCATTGTCAAAGCTCATCCGGAAATAAAAGACTGGGTGAATGATCTGATCGCCGAAATGGAAAGCAATCGTATCTGCCTTGTTCTGGCTGATTTCAGTCCCAAAAATATTCTGATTTCTGGAAACCAGGTTCATCTCGTCGATTTTGAAACGGCTCATTATGGAGATCCTGCATTTGATCTGGGCTTCTTTCTGAGCCATCTGATGTTGAAAGCTGTCTACTTCGGCGAGAGGGGTACAGATTGTATTCAACTCGTGGAATGCTTCTGGGATCAGTATTTGTCTGAAATAGCTCCTTTGTCAGAATCCAGAAATAAGGAAGCTGAAAAAATGCAGCAGCAGGAACTGGAGCGTCGTACGATCCGCCATCTGGCAGCATGTATGTTGTCTCGCGTTGATGGCAAAAGCACGGTCGACTACCTCGGTGAACCAGGTTTGCAGGATCGGGTTCGCTCGTTTTCGCTCTCGTTGATCCTTGATCCACCGTCTACGATTCATCAAGCCACGTTAAGATTAAGTGAGCTGCAGAATTCCTGAATGGATTCGGGTGAAGATAATGTTCCATTCTGATATCCTCATAGATAGAATCAGTGCTTGGCAGTTTATAATGATGAAGCTGGAAATCGAAGTTGGGAGTGTGATCTGAAATGACGCAAATTGAGTACGTCCACGCACGTGAATTATTTGACAGTCGTGGTAATCCGACAGTGGAGGTTGAGATCTGTTGTGCCGGTTCCCGTTGCGGTCGTGCCATCGTTCCCAGCGGTGCCAGTACCGGAAAATTTGAAGCCGTTGAGTTACGCGATCAGGATGCGGATCGATTTGATGGTTTAGGTGTCAGTCAGGCAGTCGAAAATGTCAGGCGGGAAATCGCTGCTGCATTGATAGGACAGGATGCTTCGAACCAGAGTGGCATTGATGCAATTCTCTGTGAACTGGATGGGACAGAGAATAAATCCCGCTTAGGCGCGAATGCGATTCTGGGGGCTTCACTGGCAACCGCTTACGCCGCCGCGGAGTCCCAGGGGCAGACTCCAGTCGAGCGATTTGCTGAAATCTGGTCTGACTATATCAGTTCTGGCTTTGCAGAAGAATCGGAGCAGACCCAGCGGACGAATCTTCTGGCCCGGTCCATGTCTCTTCCTCTGCCGATGGTCAATATGATTTCCGGGGGGTTGCACGCCGGTCGCAATCTGGATTTTCAGGACTTTCTGATTCTCCCTGTCGGCGCAACTTCCTATCGGCAAGCCTTTGAGTGGATTGTGACAATCTATCGCCGACTGGGACAGATTCTTAATAAGACCGGGCATGAAGGATCCCTCATCGGGGACGAAGGTGGTTATGGTCCGAAATTAAGTTGCAATAGCGAGGCAGTGAAATATGTTGTTGCTGCCATTGAGGCTTCGGGACTGAACCCCGGTGAAGATGTAGCGATTGGACTCGATGTGGCCAGTACCCACTTCTATGCTGCTGAGACCGACACCTATCATCTGAATGCGACGGGAGAGGAAGCATTATCATCTGATGACGTAATCGATATGCTGGAACGCTGGGTCGACACGTATCCAATCATCAGTATTGAAGATGGCCTGGCAGAAGATGACTGGTCTGGCTGGAAGAAACTGACCGAGCGACTGGGGCATCGCGTTCAACTGATTGGTGATGATCTGTTTGTGACCAACCCGAAACGCCTGCAGCAGGGAATTGAAAGCCAGACAGCAAACAGTGTTCTGATTAAGCTGAATCAGATTGGAACACTGACCGAAACTCTGGAAACATTGAAGATGGCCATTAATTATGGTTACTGGCCAGTGGTTTCTGCCAGAAGCGGTGAAACAGAAGATACGACTATTGCCGATCTCGTTGTCGCTACGGGAGCAGGGCAACTCAAGGTTGGTTCGGTAGGACGCAGTGAGCGGCTGGCAAAGTATAATCAACTGTTGCGGCTGGAAGAGTCTCTCTCTGACAGGGCTCCGTATCATGGCGGAGGAATCTTTTCCAGTTTGCGATCCCGATAGAATGACATCGATTTACATATACAATAAAATGCGTCTTCGATCAGTTCGAAGACGCTTTTTTTAATCAGATTAGATTCAGTTCAGTTGGAAGCGACTGGATTCGTTATCTGTTCTATTGCGGGTAACAGGTTAATGTCCAGTGTTGCCAGTAATTGACCTTTGCTGTTCATCACATGCATTTTGGCTTCTGTTACTTTGGACAATCCGATCTGAGGAGTCTGGAAAGCCAGGATGCTGTCTTCCCATGTTTCGATTTTTGCTGGCAGACCCATTTCATTGATTTCCAGGATAACCATACCCTGCTCGTCTCCCAGACCTTCTGCTGACAGTTGAAACCGTTTCCCGGAAACCAGTTCCAGGCGTTCCTGTTTAACCGGTTCCGTACTGGTTTCGGTTTCAGTAAATTCTGCAGATACGGTTTCTTCAGATACTTCAACGACTGCTTCCCCCGTTTTGTTGGAATAGACGGGAGCACATGCTGTGATTACACAGGGCGTTATAATTGGATCGACACAGGTAACTGGATACCAGGGACGACAGACGGGAGGACACAGGGGGCGAGTATTGATATGAACCCAGGGACGAGTCCGGTGGTGATGTCCATGATGATTGTTGTGATGGCCATGAAATTTGTTGTGATTGATTGTTTTATGCTCAGTTTTGAAAGGACGCTGAGTTGCTTTGTGTTGTGGGTTGAACTGTTTGGGAGTTGATTTGAAATGATGGTTGTTTGTTTTTGTGTTGAACGATGTTTTGTAATTGTTCTGTCTGAAAGATGATTTGTCGTATTGAGAAAAACGTTGGGTCGATGAACGATGATTGTACTGTGAATGACCGGAACGATTATTGAAGTTCTTATTTCGAGAATGATGGTTCCCCTGATGACTGAAGGAACGGCTGCTAGAACTCTTGCTCGATTTGCCGGAAAAACGATTGTTTCCAGCTGTTGCATTTCCGGAAACCAAAATCAGGGATACTGTAAAGCATGTGAACAGGGTGGCGGTCGTTTTCATCGTTTCGTTCCTTAGTGTTTTGATTAAGTGTTGTGCTGTGTGTCTCACACTTAACCAAGCGGGAACGGATCAATTCTGTTACAGCAATTTTCAATAAAAAGAGATAAATGGAAATGTGTGCATCTTCTGGATGGTTTCTGGCTGAAAAGAGCGGGTTTTCCGAGATGGGAAACTGTCTGAAAATTATTTCAGGGAGGAGTGGACACGTCTGGAGAGTTCCTCAAGTGCATCCAGATCTGCCTGCAGGGTCTGAAATACACGAAAGATACTGACTGCTCCCAGGGTACCGGCTACAGTGAGAATGCCGATCGCGATTTTATCATTCAGGTTGATCATTGCCAGCGAAGCGATACTGAGTGTTGGCACCAGGAATGCCATGATCAGGTAAACCCAGCTCAAACGTTTGAGTTGCTGATAGGAATCCGGTGCTAACTGAGTGAAATCGGAATTCTGGATCAAGCGAGGGTAGATAGTATGCAGACTGAAATAGGTGACGCCAAAGAAAGGATAGCTGGCAGCGATCAGGCCGCACAGGATTAGTGAGCCCAGGAAATGAATATACGCGGTTGCGGGCAATGAACCAATTGCATAATGCATACTGATCGGATATGCGATTCCGGCAATGATCCACTCCGCCGTACAGATTAAGGCTGCATAATGTCCCAGTCGCAGACAGCGTTTCTGCATGACGATGCTTTTTTGCAGATCTGACTTTGAATCCGTTTCACTATCAGCGGCAAACCGCAATAGGAGCCAGGTTAACCAGCCAATCAAGCCAAGTCCTGTCGGATAGGCGATCATGTTGATTGCAGATTGAATTTTCCAAAAGGCATCCTGTGAGTTTTTTAGGTGTTCAACAATATGTTTCTGGTTGTGAAAGAAGTTGAAGATGCCCGCCAGAATGTTTGGGATTGCCACAATGAGGACGACGAGCGGAACTTCCCAGCCTTTGAGTTTTGTAAACCAGCTTTTCGACGCGGGGAATAGGATCTGCTGTGCCCGGGGATTCAGGCAGAGTTCCAGTTGGCTGGCAAGTTCCGCGCCTGAACGCCAGCGGTGAGCCGGATCGGGAGCCAGGCATTTTTGCAGAACTGAAACCAGATGCTCCGGGCAGTCGGAAGGCAGGTGTTGAGGGTGGTCAGCTAATGAGATTCCCGTTTTACGCTGTTGGATCATCTGTTTCAGCAGATCGGACCAGCCGGATTGGATTGAGGGATCGTGGAAAGGACGGGTTCCCGTTAAGAGTTCTGACAGCATGAGTCCCAGCGAATAAAGATCGCTGCGTTCGTCCAGGCTTTCAGGGAGTCTTGCATCCGTGGGGTCGTAGGCTTCGAGTTGTTCCGGAGACATGTACGCCAGGCTGCCTCCAAAATAAGCGGCTGGAGTTGTACCACTGACATGGGAACTGAAACTGATATTGAAGTCGGCAAGTTTCGGAATGCCATCTGAGGTCAGCAGAACATTGGCAGGTTTGATATCCCTGTGTAAGACTCCCTTTTGATGTGCATAGTGCAAAGCCTGAGCCAGTCGGATGCCCAGCCAGCAGATCGATTCCGACCAGGATAATGTTTGAAATTTCTGATAAGTTAACGATTCAGCAGGTCTTGACTCTCCTCTTAGATCCAGAGACTGATCGAGTGCATTTACCAGAATTCTTCCCGAGCGTTCATCAGGAGCCGTATTGCGAACAATCTCGACGACTGACTGCAAAGTGCCTCCAGGCAGGTACTGCATATAGAGCAGTCGGATTTTCTGATCAGTCAGCAATCGCTGGTCGAAGACGCGTACGATGTTGTCATGATCCAGTTGGGCAAGTGTTTGTGGTTCATCACTGGAATCTTCGGATATTTTCAGCGCCACAATCCGCTGCATGGAAATTTGTCTTGCCTGAAAAACTTTAGCGAAAGCACCTTTGCCTAGAAGTGTTAACAGCTCAAAGTCATCAACGCAATCCCCCGGTTGAAACTGTTTGAATACCTGCAGCGGGGGATGAATTAGCATTTTTGTCGTGCTGTAAGCATGGTCGAGCTTAAACAGTTGTCCGAGCTGTGAGTTGGCCGTGGAAATTAAGCCAATATATTCAGCAGGGTCGACTTCGAAACCATTTTGACGGCGGAGGTGGAATTCCTCATACAACAAATCGACAGGGACCTCTGGTTCTTCCAGAATGGGAAAATCGTCGAGGTATTCCAGAATTCTTTTGGGAAAATTAAACTGTTGCCAGCGAAATTCCAGATCGATTTTTATCAGCTCGATCAGTAGAAATCGGTGTTGAGGATCAGCGACAGACACATAGTCCTCCAAATTGGGTGGGGACTGGCGGGATTCCCAATCACTGACAAACCGTTCCATGGCCTGGGTCAGTACATCAATCACAACTTGACTTTCTGAAAGCTTCTGGTTTGGCTCTGAAGCAGACAACTTTAAGCTCCCGAATTACTGAATGAAGATCCGACTTGGATTATCGCGAAACTTTCAGTGGTTGAACGGCTGTGTTGATGATATAACGATGTCAGGTATGCATGTCAGACAGGCATGATAACCAATTATGAACGGGTGGGAAAGCTGAACGTATCACCGAATCGTTGGACCTGACTTAGCAGGAATTAATGTGAATTATGACGACTGATATCGAGATTCTGGTTCAGGAGATCAAGTCGGGGAGTGAGCCGGCTTTGCTGACTTTTCTGGAACGGCATCGGGCTCCTTTACTGGCATTCATTAATAAAAATATGAGTGATGCCCTCAAGTCTAAAGTGGAAGCGGCTGACATCCTGCAGGAAGTCTCATTGAATGCCGTCGATTCATTTAAGAGCATGGACTTCGAACAGAAACCTCCATTCAACTGGTTATGCCACCTCGCAGAGCGCAGGATTATTGATAACCACCGGAAATTCTTTCAGGTTCAGAAACGTGCAGCCGGACGCGAGGCCAGGCAACCGGTCTCTGCTGAAGGTGCAGGACAGGGGTTTATGGATTTGCTGGTTGCCAGTATCACCAGTCCCAGCCAGGCATTTTCCCGTGGGGCCCGGGAAATGAAACTGCTGCTCGCTTTAGAGAGACTGCCTGAAGAGGCCAGGGAAGCAATTCGCCTGAAGTATGTAGAGGGGATTCCGACAAAAGAGATTGCAGAGCAACTGGATAAATCTGAAGTTGCCGTCCGTGTGATGATCAGCCGGTCGATGGTCAAGCTTCAGGAACTGCTGAAGCACGAAGATGAATTCAAAAGTCTGCTTGGATAAAGCTGATTCAGCGATAAGGTGAAACGCTACTCTTCCTCTTCCGCTTCTTCAGAACTCTGCGGACCCAGTTCGGTGTTGATGCGATCAATCAACTGTCGCAATCGGCCGAGATTCTTGCGATTGAATATAAGGGAAATGCGTGGCAGATCGGCGAGGTGCTCATCGTCCTTTTCCAACTCGTGTGCTTTGACTTTTGTGATAATCCCGGAATCAAGAATATCCTTGAATTCATCATTCAGTTTTTCAATGAATTCATTACTGGGTTCGACATGCAGGCGAAGTACGAGCCGTCCTTTGACATATCGCATACTGTTATAAACGCTGTAAAAACCGATCACTTCATCAACGGCGTCTTCCAAGTCGTCTGTAACATGAAAAAGAGACAGGTCTTCTTTGGAGATTAATTCCTGTTTTAAGAGATTGTTTTTTAGGAATTCTTCCCAGTCTTTCCAGTAAGATCCTCCCGGAGCATCCAGCAGTACGATCGGCATGGGATCGCGTTTGCCCGTCTGTACGAGTGTCAGAGTCTCAAATGCTTCGTCGAGAGTTCCAAATCCACCTGCACAGCAGACAATCGCATGGACTTCTTTGACGAACAGGAGTTTTCGAGTGAAGAAGTAATTTAAGTTGACCAGTTTTTCGTCTTTATGGATGACGTAGTTGGGCTCCTGCTCGAAGGGCAGCATGATATTGACGCCCATCGACATGTCGGTTCCCGCGCCGACATGAGCAGCTTCCATGATTCCGGGACCGGCACCTGTAACAATCATCCATTTTTCTTCCGCCATTCTCCGTCCAAACTGCAACGCCTGCTGATAGGAAGGATCGTCGGGGTTAGTGCGGGCAGAACCAAAGACGGTGACTTTGCGCTGTTTTCGATAGGGAGTGAAAACCTTGAAAGCATACCGTAATTCCTTCAGGGCCCGGTCCAGAATTTTGAGGTCGCCGCGGGTGGCCTGGTCCTGTTTGAGTTTATCGGCCGTCTCTTTAATGCTGGCAACGATAGACTGATGCGGATAAAGTTCCGAACTGTGTTCAGTTGGTAATACATCAGATTCTGAGACGCCGGGGCGTGTTTTACGATATTTCCTCGACATGATCCATTAATCCTTTAACATAGCGAGTCGAGACGAATGTGAGAACCAGACTCTCCGGTCAGCCCATCAGGGCATCCAGTGCTTCATCTCTGGTCTCGTAAATAGCCCAGAGTGTGTCCAGAGCAGTGATACGCAAGAGTTCGTTGGCCATCTTACTGGCACCACATAATACTAACTCTCCTCCTCGGCTGCGAACATGTTTGTGACAGCGCAGCAGCAGTGCCAGAAACACGGAGCCGAAATAACTGACATCACTCAGGTCGAAGACGACCATCGGGATTTCGACTTCCTGCAGCGGTGCCATGACAATATCAGCGGCCTGTTCAATCAGATCCCAGCTCATTGACTCGACATTGCTCGCAGGAATGATTACGACCGTATTTCCATGCCATTCCAGTTGAAAGTCGTCGTGGTAGTTAGCCATGTAGTGGTTCCGCACTGATGAAAACATTCTTTGGAGAGAAATTATATTAATTAGCACCCATGATACTGATATCCCGGAGAGGAGAACAACCATCAAGTACATCAAAAACAAGAATTCATACTTAACGCCCTGTAAACAGTCGCGAACCTTGTCCAGAGTGTTGTGTTTGCCACCAGTTCATCCAGATTTTTGCCTGATCTGACCGGTCCTGTTGCGGGTTCAGATCAGCTGGCTGCTCCGAGTCTGGTACCAGTTTATCAAGGCTGTTCAGGATTTCTTTGAGCGTAGAGTTGTTTCGCTCGGTCCAGGCCATCTGGATCAGAGGTTCTACAAATCGTGTCTGTCCGGAGTTACCCATTTCCTGTACGGCTTCATTTTTCATCGCAACCTGAGTGTCATTTGAGATTCGCAGCAGTTCCTGCATACCGGCAAAATCACCCAGCCGACTGAGAGCCACCACCGTTTCGAAGCGTACACGTCGATTTGAGTGAGTCAGGAGAGAACGAAGCGAAGGCGAGGGATTCTGGCTTTCGCCTGGTTTCTGTATTCCAGAGATCGCAATCGGGTTATGGCACTTGCCGATCGCCCTGATGGCAGCCAACTGAACCGTGTGGTTCTTGTCATCCAGCAATGGGAGCAGCCAGTTTGCATACTGGGGCAATCCATGAGAACCAAAATACTCACAACCCAGGATTCGGATGTCAGGCCAGTTATGATTGATTGCCAGCAATGCCAGTTGTGCAGCTTCATCGTAGTTGTCTTTTTCAACAGCTGACATCACAATTCGCCAGACCAGCCGGTCCTGTTCGTGTGACATCAGCTTTCGCAGCCGAGCTACAACCACCGGGTTCAATGATATGTTCTGTGAACTGACAAATAACTGTTGTGCGGCTTCACGTCGATCCGTGATGTGGGGACTGGTCAGTTGATTCAATGCAGCATATTCAGGAGCCAGGTTAACCATTAAATCAGTATAAATTTCTCCGGGGATTTCGATCGAAGTTTCTCGGATCAGTTTTTCCAGCACTTTGACTTCGGCAGGATTGATGTTTGCGAGTTCCTGGTAGGCCTGTTGATATTCAGTAGATTCCTGTTGTTGATTGATCAGGTTTTGAAAATAGGACTGAATTTCGGCAGCGCGGCCCTGATTGATTTCCTGCCCGGTCTTAAGTCCCTGTTGCATGAGTTGCCCCCAGAAACTCCCCGTGAGCTGGCCACTCTGAACCAGGGCATTGACAGCAGCAACGCGTTCTTTTTGCGGGGCTTCGATGGAGATTGATCCGCCCAGACCTGTCCGGTCAACGAGTTGTATAATGCTTTGACGACGTGTTTTATAGACTCCTTCCTGGATCCCATCCAGCAGTAATGGTACGGCAAGATCATCTGGCCAGTCTGAAATGGCTTGAATAACAGTATGCTGTACCTGAGAACTGCGATCATTGATCAATGATCGCAGATGAAGCGCGGATTCAGCAGTTGGAGTTTTTCCCAAGCCTGTGGCAACTTCAAGTCTGACGGCGGAGGATGTATCGTCTTTGAGTGGGATAAGATGCATCGGCCCCCAGGAACTGAGACCTTTTACTGCAGCAACACGAATATTCTCAGCAGGACTTTGCGCATACTCTTTGAGAATTTGCAGCGCTGTTTCCGATCCCATCATTCCCAGGTGTTCGATGGCTTTAGTTTGAACTACCAGGTCTGCATCTCTCAGTTGAGAGGTGAGAATTGTTTCAGCATCAGGATGGCGAATTAATGCGGCCCAGTAACCAAAGTTCCAACGCATGTTTGCATCGGAGTCCCAGCGAACCTGCATGATATTGGCAGGCCATTCGTCGGGGTTGAAACTACGAGTTTCATCAGGATGGGCCGCCAGCTTTTGTTCAGAATGAAACCAGAAACCATGTAGAATACAGACTTGCATAGCGGCTCGTCTCAATGATTTCGGTGCAGTTGCATTTTGCTCACTGATTTCCAGCGACTGTTCCAGAGAGGGGATTCCAGCAGGATGCGTGAATCGGGCCAGGGCAAGATAGAGTTCGCTTCTCAGTTCAAGGGAAAGGTCAGGACGTTGAAGTCGCTGGGTTAATCGATTTCGTGTCTCGAGTGGAATCGCATCGGCTTGAGACAGTACCAGAGAGATCGCATTCAAGGCAGCATGTTGCATTGCCTCTGATACTGTAGGCTGCTCTGATTCACCGGAATTATTTTTAGTATTATTCTGTGGTCGCAGTGGGAGTTCCAGAGCCACTTTCTCGAGGGTTGGCAGTGCCTCAATGGCCGTTGCAGGCGATAAGGTAGCCCAGAGAATCGCCGCGTTCCAGCCGGCCAGATTATCCCATGTTGATAATTCCTGCAATGCTTCAAATTTGTCGAGTCCGTGATTCTCTGATCGTTTTGAACTATGGTTTTTATGATCGAAGAAATAAACCTGAAAGGCGTTAAATGACCAGCTTTCCGGTTTTTGCTGTTTTGTCGGATTATTCGAATCAGATTGTGCTGTCTGATCGGGTACTGATGGTTCGGATTTGGGCTCAGGTTCTGAAGTTGTCTGTTCGGGGGGAGTCAATGGTTGCTGATTACTGATTTCACTTAACAGAGAGTTCTGGTCAACCGATCCAAATACCCAGCGTTGTACCTCAATCGGTGCGAGATGATACTCTCCGCTGTCCTCCCGAAACGTCTTCCATTCCAGTTCCGGAGACCAGTGATGATTTTTGACCCACTGATCACGAGAAAGATAAACCTGTAAGCCTTCCAGGTGTTTTGGTACTTTTCGTGTCACTTTCTCTTTCAGGGATGCAGCTAACGGAGTTTCTCGCACGTTTTGCAGCATGCTTTTCTGGCAGCCGGATAGTGAGGCGCAGCATAACACGATTCCGATCCAGAACGGTTTCCAGGAAACTCGTTTGAATTCAGAAAATGATTGTGAAATAAGATTTCCGCAAAGAGAAGCAGAATTCATGTGCGCGAGGAGTGCTGAGTTAAGATGACAGGAAGGGAGAGAAGTAGAGAGTTGAGACAGTAATTTATCAAAAAAACGCTTATCATAGAAGACCATTCTGGACTTATCTCATACGCTCAGAGGGGGATGCGGTCGAGAAATCAGAGTTTCTTATACAGCTTATTCTTCCTGCTTTCCCAGTTTTATATCGACAGGCCTCAATTCTCACGGAAATCGGGAACTCATTTAGCTTGAAGTCTTTAGAACTCTCTGTCATGCTCGTTTCCTGAACCGCTTAATTTGCCAGGGGTGACAATTTTAATCAGGAGAGAAAACTATATGTTAAAAAAAATAATAGCAGTCTGTTTCATCTTTACTGTGTCTTCGATGTATGTTTCCGGTGAAGCGGCAGAGAATAAGGAAACCGGAAACCAGTCTGCCGCCGAGCTGAACACTACGATTCCCGTGAAGATGAAATATCTGCTCTATCTACCAGAGAACTATGATGAAAAAGAAAAATGGCCTCTTGTTCTGTTTCTTCATGGGGCAGGAGAACGGGGAGATGATCTGGATCTGGTGACGGTCCATGGCCCACCGAAGCTGGTTAAAAACGGCAAACAGTTTCCCTTTATCGTAGTTTCTCCTCAATGCCCGAAAGAACAGCTCTGGCAGCCTGTCGAACTGACTGCGCTGTTGGATGACATCGAGAAGAAATATAAGGTCGATAAAGACCGCATCTATGTGACTGGTCTAAGTATGGGAGGCTTTGGTACCTGGTCACTGGCGGCTTATACTCCCTATCGATTTGCTGCACTGGTGCCTATTTGTGGGGGTGGGGAAAAGTTCTGGGTCAAGAAAATCAAGCACGTTCCGATCTGGGTGTTTCATGGGGGTAAGGACACTGCAGTCCCTCTGGAACGGTCCCAGACTCTGGTGGATGTCCTGAAGAAAGAGAAGTCCGATGTAAAATTCACTATTTATCCAGAAGCAGGCCATGATTCCTGGACAGAAACTTATAATAATCCGGACGTTTATGAATGGTTATTGCAGCAGGTGCGCAAGCCGGAAGCAGAGGTGAAAGCGGCAGAAGCGAAAGAAGCGAAAGAAGCAGCTGCCCGTAAAGCAAAGCGGGCTGCTGCCAGAAAGAAAAAATAGAGTGCCTGTCCGATTTACTGAACCAGTCCTTTGGTCAGTTCCATGAAAGCCGTTTCCAGGTTGATTTCCTCTTCACGGAACAGGCTGAGTTTGAACCCCTCGCTGATCAGCAGCGAGGGGATGAAGGTATAATCTTTCACATCACTTTTTAATGTCACCAGCATGACGTTTTTCTTGACTTCGAGTTTGGAAACCAGGTCGTGCGCTTGCAGCAGTGCAGCCGCTTTATCGGTATTCTCGCCCACACCAACGTGCAGAATGATTTGTTGTCGCGCCTTTTTCATCACTTCGTCGACATTGTCATCAACGATGAGATTTCCTTTTTCGATCATGCCGACACGCGTACAGACGTCAGCAAGTTCGGGAAGAATATGACTGGAAACAATCACCGTCTTTTTCAGTTCTCCCAGTCGTTTCAGCAGATTACGAATTTCAATTCTCGCACGGGGATCTAATCCACTGGCTGGCTCGTCGAGCAGAAGTACCTGGGGCTCATGCAACAGTACGCGTGCCAGGCCGATTCGCTGTGTCTGGCCGCGGGAGAGCTGGTTGACCATTGCATCCCGTTTGAACGTCATATCGACCAGCTCCAGCTTTTCCTCGCAGATTTTACGACGCTGGGGACCTTTAATCCGGTAAGCAGAAGCAAAGAATTCGAGATATTCAATCACTGTCATATCATCATAGACGCCGAAAAAGTCTGGCATAAACCCGACCAGGCGTCTGATTTCTTCCGGATGGGTATAAATAGACTTTCCACACACATAGGCTTCACCATAATCCGGGCTGAGCAAGGTGGCGATCATCCGCATGGTTGTCGTTTTACCAGAGCCGTTCGGGCCGATAAAACCAAAAACATCCCCCTCACCCAGGCTCAGGTTAATGTTGTTAACAGCGATCAGATCGCCATAGCGTTTTGTTAAATTCCGTGTTTCAATCACTCGTTATCGCTCCCGGATGGTGTGTCCTGCTGATCTTTGGTCTCTTTGTCTTCTTTATCTAATGACGGCAATTCATATTGAATATCGACTGAAATGCTTACGGGGATCACGACTCGAATATAAGTATCCTGATGTTTCTGGTCGAGTTGGTTCTGATCCAGTTCTGCTACACTGAGTGGTGTGTCCAGACGAGCGAACAGGACCGCTCTCCCCAAACGGAGTTGTTCTGTCAGATCCAGTTGTTCGCCTGAGATATTCGAAAGCCCGGTATAGCCATACCCTCCTGACATCTCATGAAACGTCAGGATTTTGAGGATTTCATAAGCATTTTTGGCAAATGGATTATAATCTGTCTGTACTGTTACAATTGTCGCGTTATTCTGCCCTTTTTGTTCAATACGACGAGAAACAGAGCGAGTCAGGTATCCTTTTATGTTTCTCGATTCGATCCGGGGACCATTGATTGACCAAGCCTGGTTGGCCGGGATATAAGATTGATCGAGCTGTTCTGGATTATTGACCGGCAGATAAACACGATTTCCATAGGCGAGTACCCAGTCTTTCAGTGAGCTGGAAAACTGATGTGTAAGCGTTCCCGAAAGTTGTCCCAGGTTATTACCTGTCAGATTGGAAGTCACCAGATCTGATTGCTGTTGATTCCACTCTGCCAGCAGACTTTTGGTTCCCCACTTCAGTACGGGCAGGTTTTCAATTCCCGTAGATTGTTCAGAGAACTGGTATGCTGGACCGGTAATAGTGCCTTCCGCAGATCGATACATTCCTGCAAACGTGGATTCCGGCAGTCCGTTCCAGTTGAGATAAGTGGGAAAGTGGGGCCGATCTTTCGATTGAGAAGGAACGGATGATTTGACGCTGACCTGATATCGACGCGTTTCCGGACTGTATAAATTCAGATAAAATCGTCCGCGCATCTGTCCCGCCGAAACATCGTAGTCAACGACGTTTAATTGAGTCGAGTGCAAGGCGTTGCCATTATCTTTGAAGGCTGTGAAGCCACCCCACGCGATGGCAATGAAAACCATTGTCGGGAAAGTGAACCAGGTGATATGAGGTTTTTTCAAGATCCTGTGAACCAGGAAATAATCGAGGGGACCGATTACCAGCAGATAAATCAGGATCAATGCCATGACCCACCAGTGAGATGGTCGTTCGATACCCGGGAAAGTCTGCTGGGAATGAAAGAGCTGTGTTTCCAGTTCTGATATCCCTGTCTGGGAAATTCGCTTTCCCAGAACCGCGTTCTGTTGACTGGAAGCGAGGGGCTGTTTGGCTCGCGTTGCCAGTTTGCGGCTCAGATTATTTAATCCGTCCCAGTTTATCAGCGGGCTGGTGTTGAGGTCGAGCGCCAGGAATGTGACGATTCCCAGTCCATACGGAACCCGGACTAACAGTGGGCCATCGAGTCCTGTGGCCAGAATTTCGCCGGTTGAGATTTCTATACGACTGGCAGTAGCCACCCCGCGAATTCGGGATCGAACAGCAGCATAAAGTTCCAGGCTGCTTAAATCGCGGACACTTGTAGTACCGAGTATTTTCACGGGAACCCAACTGGCATATTGACTCTGTTGATAAGCTTCAATATCAGCTCCGACGCATAAGGCCAGATGGCCGCCATTAGCAACCCACTTGCGAATGGCTTCATTTTGTCGAGGTTCCAGAGAGAAATCGGCATCCACAACCAGCGTGTCGAGAGTATCGTATCCATAGGGGGATTCGGGAAGAGATGACTGGTCTTCAATCAATGCAGCGTATTCGTCGCGATTCTGGTCTAGGTTTGCCAGGGAGTCGGGTGAGACCGGCTCCAGTCCAGCAACAGAGCCAATCATGGCCCATAGTTCGACTGATTGTTTTAAACCAATTCCGGTAAATTGATTTTGGTTCGATCGAGGGGTGAAAGAAAACTCTTTCAGAATTGATTGAGTCTGTGCATCCCGCAGGCGAACTTTAAGTGGACTGTCCAGCAAGCCAGTTTTAAATTTAGAAAACAGTCGGTGTGTTCCCGGTGTCTTGAGTGAATATACCTGGGAAGGTACTTCAGTGGGGTTTCCATCAGGCGAGCGCGCAATCACGGATAATTGCACGTCGCGGGGACTGTCTGTCGTTAATTCCAGATAGACTGGAACCCAGCGTCCTACTTTATACAGACCATCAAAGCCAACTTGCAGATTTGTGATTTCCAGGCTGCCTGATTTCTGATCTGCTGCACAGGCAGGCGAACTGTTTAGCAGGGTACTCAACAGCAGGACCAGCAGAGACGAGAATCGAAAAAACAAAGATGATTTCATGTGGTTATATTCTGGTTTCGATTAAGCGATGTCTCGCCTGGAGACCAGTTTCGGTAATGACGGTGTACGAAAATATCGAAGGACGTTCTAGTCGCGATAGGGGTTGTTTACAGGAACCAAATGATATTATGGCTTGGATTTGCACCAGTCTCAATGCATTGCCTTTGCAAATAAAGGGTTTCCGCAGATTAACCTGTTATTCATTTAAAGACTGCCCGTCAGATCACTAAGCAACTTACGGAATTTATCAATTGCCACATCGGGAATGGTGTGTGGGCCGACAAATTCGAAAAAGTCCACAGTAAAATCATGCTGTTCCAGCATCTCTTTTAACCAGATGGCACCAGCATAAGGCAGGATGGGGTCCTGTGTTCCATGGCTCTGCTGAACAGGAAAACGGGGTGACTGATCAGCCAGACTTCCCCAGCGCTGTTCACAAAGCAGAGTGCCGGACCAGATCACCAGGGCAGCCGGTGGTTGTGGCAGTTGAAAGGCGATTTCGGTCGAGACCATTGATCCTTGTGAAAAACCAGCCAGTACGATCCGGGAAAACGGTAATCCCGATTCCTGTTGAACAGCGAGAACAAATTCCTGCAGTTGTTGACCGGCTTCAATTAAACCGTCTGGAGTTTTATCCCGCTGGTCGCGGATTGTTCCGGAAGCAATGGCGGCATTCAGCTCTGCGACATCCAACATCCACCACGCACGACCGCCGGGCATTCCCATCTCCAGTAAGGAAAGTGGCGCAGCGGGAAATATGAACTGAACACGTTCTGATATTTGCGGCTGATTTCTAAGGATCTCAGGTCCCAGGGGAACAAGATCATCTCCTGGCGCACCAAATCCATGACTGATGATTGCGATGACATCAGGGGACTGATCGGCGGGTAAATTATCATAGATCTGACAATTGAGCGGACCAAACTTACGAGTTGTGAAGGGCATGGTATATAAATCTTCCGAAGTATTTGAACAGTCTAAGTTTAAGATGGAATTGTGATTATATGCTGAAGGGGACATGGGAGGAAAGGGCAGGCAATCTGCTTTCGCCTGTATTGGGATCAATTTGAATCAACTGTTATCGAAACTACAGCAGATCCGGAGAAATCCTGAATGCATTCGCAGAGGTAGAATAGAAGTGTCAGGTTTTAAGTATCGGGATCTCAATAGTTTAGCTCCAGTGAAGATATTACGATGCTATTAAGGAACGCGTTTTGCCCCTGATCATTCCAGTTGTTCTCATATCCTGGCAGGCAACAGCTCTTATCTGACAGCAATGGATGGTTAACCCCGGGCAGGAGAAAGCAAGATGTATCGCACCACTATGATTCAATTTAATATCGCAGTCGTTTTACTTTGCACGTTACCTGCGAATTCCCTGTGGGCACAACAGACGGATGCCGCGACTCTGGGGAGGAGGCTTAATCAGGACTCATTTACGATCTGCAGGGAGATTCGCACGAATTTTCGCGGAATCAGAGGGCAACGCTTGTTATTTGATAAGGCATATGAAATACATGAACTGGCAGATAATATCCATCGGATGATGATCCTGCAGGCACCAGTGCAGGGCATGCAGCAGGCGTTATCAGATCTGGAACGCCTGGTTGATGATCTGGAACATTCTCTGGCGATGATGCAGTTACCCGTTCTCAGGGAACCAGTGATTCGACCAACGGGACCCAATGGCTATATTTTCGAAGGGGGCAACGGATACCCACAGCCACGGTTTCAATATCATGGATATCCTTACCGGATGATTCCAGAGCGAGAAATGAACCATTTGAGTCAGACGCTGGAGGGGATGCAGACTGCTATCAGCCAACTGCAGTCGCAGTTCAATCCACAGCCTGTCCGTCCCCCTGTTCGTGAAGTCTTCCCGACCCCTGTTCCTGACCAGGAATTTAAACAAAATCGTTCACAGCCAAAAGCAGGACCGATCGGTCCATCGATACCGGATCAGAAGAATAGATGGCAACCTGCTCGAAAATCACTTCCTCAGTTTCCTTCGGCACAGCCGCCCAAACCGAAGTCGCCTGCAAGTGGTGGGCCAGAATTTTTACCGCCACTTCCTTCTGCAGACGGAGACTGAAGTCAATGGTACACTGGATCCTCTAACGCTTGTGTTTTCTTCAATGATAGATCACTATTGATTCAGAAGCGATTTCTGAATGTGATGTATGTCTGTCTGGAAGGAACAGTGATGGAATTCGATGTCGAGGAAGTGACTGCTTACTTGCATCAGCATATTCCGGTAACACGTGCCATGCAGTTCAGCGTATTGCCTGTAACAGATGGTTTACTGAAACTGAGTGCGAAACTGGCTCCCAATCTGAACCACCAGGAAACCGCCTTTGGGGGCAGCATTGCGAGCCTGGGAATTCTGGCAGGCTGGACTTTGATTCATCTAAAACTCAGAGTTGATCAACCGAATTACAAAATCGTTATCCAGAAAAGTGAAATCGAGTTTTTAAAGCCGATTGAAGCCGATTTCATTGCAGAGTGTCCGCTGCCTGGCGATGGTGTATGGACGCCATTTCATGCCAGTCTTCAGCGAAAACGTCGCGGACGAATTACTTTAGAATCAACCGTCAAAGTGAACGGTCAGATCGCGGCAGTCATTAAGGGAATCTTTGTTGCAAAACTGTTGTGAAAAATGGCTGAGTGCCAGCTATTTTTCATGATCCGGGTTTGGGGATTCTGGTTCAGCCGAATCCAGATTCGGTGGCGGCACCAGACTCGACTGGTTTTCGTAGTATAAGTGAATGTCCCGTTGAGGAAAGGCAATTTCGATTCCTGCTTTGGCGTATTGTTCATGGATGGATGTATGGATTTGATGAATCACAACCAGACGTTTTTCCAGATCCGGCAGATAGGCCCGCAGTATCAGGTTTAAGGTACTGTCCCCGAAGGATTCAAACGTAATGCTTGGTGGCGGGTCTTCCAGGATCAGCGGATGATCCATGAGAATTTTTAAAGCGATATCAGAAGCATGATTTGTGTCTGAACCATACGCCACACCCACGGTGATGGTGATACGGTTTACAGAATCGGTTAAAGTCCAGTTGAGGAGTTTACCGGTAATGAAATCACGGTTCGGGACAATATATTCCTTGCGGTCCCAGTTGGTGATTGTGGTGGCACGCATGCGAATTCTGGAAACAATCCCGGTGATCTCGTCGACGGTGATGATATCACCGACACGGATCGGACGTTCAATCAGAAGAATCAGGCCAGAAACAAAATTCGCAAAGATTTCCTGAAGCCCGAAACCGAGGCCGAAGGTTAATGCGGTCGCCAGCCATTGCAATTTTGTCCAGCCAATCCCCATGGTCGAGAAGACCACGAAGATTCCTATTAGCGAGACGAAGTAGCGGGCGAGTGTGGTGATTGCGTATTTGACCGAAGCGTCGAGTGGTAATCGCTGCAGGACCAGAAACTCCAGCAGACCGGGTGCATTGTTCGTCGCCACTATGGCAAACACAGCAAGGATGATTGCGATTCCAAAGTCGAGGTAAGTGACCGGTTCCAATCGTTCTATAATTTTGCCATCATCGCCGACGACCTCTACTGTGGTGGTCCAGACTTTGTAGTCGCCACTATCCAGCCGGTTGAAGGCGGGCAGGGTATCCCCCCAGATCCAGAATGCCCCCACCAGCAGAATAACCACCATACTGGCATTTACCAGTTTTTTGATTTGCGCGGAGATCTTGGTAAGGTCTGCGGGGTTCTCTTCTTCAGTAGTAATACCAGCTATATTTGTCTCTGAACTGGACTCAAGCGATTCCTTGCGGATCGCATCCATTCGTTCCTGATTCTGCTGGTAACTGAGTTTGCGGTGGTGAATCAGGATCCAGCGTAATAAAATTGCCCGGAACAGAACGACAACCAGAAACAGCCAGAGCGTCAGAAAGATCAGGTGAAACAGGCTCATGGCGGTGAAGTAGAAGCCAATCAGAGCCAGGAAGATCAGTAAGCAGGGGACAAATAAGGTAAGAAAATAGACCACATATTTCAGTCGGTCGTACCAGACTTCATGGTTGTAATTCATGATGGACTGAAACAGCCCGGAGCGCGGGTGGAAAACACGTCTGGCAAAAATTGTATAGACAACCAGCAGCGCGGTAAAAAATAAACGTTCCAGCAGGTCCTGTGTACGGTCTACTTCTTTTCCATGCAGCAGTAGCGTAATAAACAACAGGGGAATGGAAAAAGGGATGACCCAGCGGATGTTTTTACGAACATAGAGTACCGTCTGTTTATACCAGCCAAAATGGGATTCACCCAGACCGAGGGGACGACAGATCTGTCTGATGAGTTCCCAGAAGAAAAGCAGCCAGCCTACCTGGCGCAGGCTGTTATCCACGGCTTTGACAAAAGGAGGAACATCAGGATGGCTGCCCACGCGCCAGGCGATGAACCAGATAAAGCCAGGCCAGACAATCGCAATGAACAGGGTGAGAAATGCAACGCGCGCGGTAATTCCAAATTTACGAAAACTGCTGCGGATGATTTCTTTGTTTATAATCCGTAGCTGCTGGCGCACATTGTAAGCCAGATACAACAGGCTGAGAAAACAGAAAACTGCTGTGAAGTAAATGACAGGATTGCTGACGACATCCTGTTGGACAGCGATGAAGAGCTGTTTCCAGTGCGTGGGGGAGAAAAGCCACCTGAGTGTGCTGGAGGTCTGTTTGATTTCAGAAAATGAGATCGGAGGCGAGCTTTTGATCCAGAAAATTCGTTCCTGGATGTAATCTGAATATTTTTCCGTCTCTTTAACCAGTTGTTGTTCGGTCGTATAGATGTCGAGCAGTTTGGAGAAGTAGCTTTTATTACTGCGAATGAGTGTGTCTAAGTATTCTTTTTGTGTGCTGAGTGTTTCTTCAATAACATTTTTGAGATTAAGTTCCTCTTCTTCTGTCAGTTCATGCTGACTGTTATCACGGATTTCATCAAATACCTCATCGACGGAAGGGAAATCATCCCAGGCCTCGTCGAGCTCAAACTGTTTCAAATTGACTTGATCTATCGTTTTGCTGTACTTTTCGATGTCCTGTATTCGGTTTTCAATATCGGGCAGATTCGCCTGCTGATTGCGGAGCATTAAGCCAATCGGTCCGGTGAGACCAATCAATTCTTCTTTTGCCTTGGTCTGGTCAAACTGTTTTTTAAGATCTTCGAGAATCTTTGTCGTTTGCGAATATTTTTTATCGGTGGACTCGATTTTTTTATTGAGGGCAACGATTTCTTCGGCGTAGTTCTGATTTTTCTCCGCGAGTGGCTGCAGCAGAGGATTTGTTTTGAAAACCTGTCGTTTGGCTTCTTTCACCCGCATGGCTGCTTCACGGTTACGCAGCTTCTTGATCTGAGCTTTTAACGCGTCAACTAACTCAGTCTGTTTTTTGACTTCGAGTTTTAAGAAGTCCTGATTAGTGCGGGGGAATCCGATCGTTTCTTCTGCTTCATAAGCTGTCAGTTCACTCTTGAGAGCGGGCTTTTCTGCTTTACGCATGTTCAAACGGGTGAAGAGTTCCATCCGTCTGGCATCGGTGATAGATGCAGGTTCGTCCGCAGGAATAGGCAGTTTCAGCTGTTTTTCCAGCTCACTGATTTTGTCGTCCAGTTCTGTAACCCGGGTCAGAGCCTCTTTCTGGCGATTTGATCTGCGTGCGACTTCTTCGTCCCAACTGGAAGCAGCGGTTTTGTCCTGTTCCAGCTCTGCTTCTTCCTGAACCAGTAACTGCTCCAGCTGGGGGAGAGTCTGGTTCTCAGTGAATGTGGGAGCCGGTTTTTTATTCAGGTTCTCAATTTCAGTTTTTTTAGCTTCCAGTCGCTGCATCGCATTCTGGGCAAGCGTTGAATACTTGGTGGCGTCAGCCTGAAAGTCGGCTGTTTTTTTGAGGTTGTTCAAAGACTGATTATAAAAATCGAGAGCTTTCTTCTGGTTTTCTTCAGAAAGGTCTTTGACCTCTTTGAGCTGTTCAATCCGCTTTTGAACGGTATCGCTGGTGACCGTTGGTGTTTGCGCTGTTGTTGCAGGAGCGGGCGTTGATAGGGGTGGAGTAGGTACAGGGGAACTGTCCGGCGTCTGTCCTTCAACCCGGGCGCTCAAATACAGTATGAGCGACAGACAGATGAAAGGTATTGAAAGTGATTTCAGTAAATCAGAACGTGCAGACATACGATATTAAGTTTCTCAAATAGATTAAGCTGGTTTGGCAGACTTTTAATAATACAGTGCAGCCCAGTTTAGTAGTTTCCTGTGGAATAGAGCAAGGCGGGATCTGAAGGCCCGGATGATTCGCTCATTCTCTCAGGGGGATTCACTCTTCTTGAACCAAAAAGGAGTTTTCCCAGACTACTCTATAGCGGCTACGATCAGAATGGGGTGGGGAGCTGATAATCTGTTCTATGCAGCAGAGATTCTGTCTCGACAGACTGATGAGATTCAATCTCTTGTCGAATAAGTTTTAGTCGAGGGCAGAGAATTTACTTGACAAAATTACCCACTTGTACGAATAATTTAGTATCTGTGCCTGAGTCGCAGATTTCCTGCCTGATGTTCTCCTGTTAAATTCCCTTAACTGATCCTGTCTCCGTGAAAATTAATTCCATTTTAAATTACGAATTGCAGTTACACTGGACGACGCGATTATTGATTCGCGCCTGTCTTCTGCTTTCGTTGTGGAATCTGCCTTTCCCATGGGTTCATAACCATGATCTGGCTCTGGGAGCAGATCAGGGAAGCTGGTTATCTTCCCATCTCCAGGAGTTTCATGGAATTCCTGATTCAAGCGAGCAGGGCTGGCATCTGCATTTTATCTATTTTGGAACGGACAATTGCAATAATCCCCTGGAGCAGAAGTTTCCCGCACAGCATCACTTTATCGTGGGTGAATCTGCTCATTCACTTCCTGCCTGTGCAAACCTCGCTGCAGATCGGTTGTTGTCGTTAATGACTCTGGCTGCAATGTCTGAACACGAAGTTCAAAAGAATCAAGCTCTCCCGGTTCGCGGGGACAAGGCGACTGGCCTGCATTTCATGCAGGCGTTCCAGCAACGATCCCTTCACGATCTGATCAGTATCTCTCTTTGCTGATTCTGTTTCTTTCTGAGTAAACGACGTCTCGTTTTAACAGCAGGATTATGCGCAGAATTCTTGTATGACATTCTAAGCTCAGCATAATTCCTCTCTCATTTCCGTCGATTCGGGAGAAGAAACATGAAAATTCAGAATCAATTAATCCTGGCAACTGTCATTCTGGTTGCTGGTACTGGAATACTCTGGAAAGTATGGCCACAGGCTGCAGATCGCTTCATCAAAACTGAAGTACCAGCGGAAGAGAGTACTGTAGAGGAATTCGAAACTGCAGAAGTGTTGCTTTCCAGTGAGAAGATGAAAGCGATTCATTTAACCGTATCTCCAGTAAAACGGCAGAAATTGAATCAGACCCGGGTCGTACCCGGACGCCTGCAATACGATGACCGTAAGCATGTTGCTGTTAAGGCACCGACCGAGGGGATCCTGGTAGAAGTTCGGGTTAAACCGGGAGACATCGTTCAGGCAGGTCAGGTACTGGCAGTTCTGAACAGCAGGGAAATCGGGACCGCACGAGCTGATCTGTTACAGAGGATCGCAGATTACCAACTGGTAAGGAAACAGTATGACTGGAAATCAGCGATTCAGAATAATGTTCAGAAACTGGTCGACGCCCTGTTAAGCCATCAGGCAATGGATGCCGTTGAAACTCAATTCACTGATACAAAACTGGGGAGTTATCGATCCCAGTTATTACCCGCCTATACCCGTTATTTACTGGCAGAAACGATCAATAAAAAAACGGCCCCCCTGGCCAAATCAGGAGCAATTTCTCAACAGACAATCCAGATGCGCGAAGCTGATGTCCAGGAAACCAGGGCCGCTTTAAAAGCGTTATGTGAACAGTCAATCTATGATGTCAAACTGGAAAGGGATCAGGCGTTAGCTGACCTGAATGACGCAGATAATCGTATGACGATCAGTCGCCAGCATCTGGAATCACTGGTGGGCTGCGCGGTAGATATTAATAGTGCCGAATTAAAAGCAGCAGAAAAGTTATCACGGCTGGAAATTATCGCTCCGTTTACCGGAACGATTGAAGAGAGAACTTTCAGTCAGTCCGAACGGGTAAATCGTGCCGATTCCCTGTTTACGCTTGCACAGACTGATACCCTCTGGGTGGCTGCCGATATCAGGGAATCAGACTGGAACTCGATCGAATTAAAAACAGGGCAGAATCTGACCGTGACCGTCAATGCTGTTCCAGGTCGAACCTTTAACGCACGATTGCACTATCTGGGACGACAGGTATCAGCCAACACTAATTCAGTCCCTTTAATCGCAGAACTCAAAAATCCAGACGGAATTCTCAGACCGGGCATGTATGCTCAGGTGCGCATTCCCGGTAAACAGCAGGCAGATGTGATTGCTGTACCTGCGCGATCAGTACTGGATGACGCGGCTCAGGAATTTGTATTTGTCAAAGAGTCGGAGAGGTCATTCCGGCGCATCGATATTCAGTCAGGACTCAAAACAGAGGATTGGGTTGAAGTTCAGAAGGGACTTAAGGGGGGAGAGCAGGTCGTAGAAGACGGCGCTTTCACCTTGAAGTCCGAACTGCTACTGGAAAGAGAAGAGTAGTTTTCCAGACGTCCATTTCTTTCTGTTTTTCTGTGTTCTGATGGAGTAAAGCTGATGCTCTCGCGTTTGATTGAATTCTCTCTGGCCAACCGTTTTATTATTCTGGTTCTGACATTTCTGATGGCAGCAGGCGGGATTTATTCCGCGATTCACCTTCCCATCGATGCGGTGCCAGACATGACCAATGTCCAGGTGCAGGTCGTAACCGATGCCGGTTTTCTTTCGCCTGTGGAAGTGGAACGATATGTCACCTACCCCGTGGAAACGGTTATGGGGGGACTGCCTGCTGTTGAAGAAGTTCGCAGCGTGTCCAAGTTTGGTATCTCAGTTGTAACGATTGTCTTCGAAGAAGGGACCGACATTTACTGGGCGCGTCAACTGGTCACCGAGCGCATTACCATGGTTTCTGCTGACATACCTCCGGGGTACGGAACTCCGCAACTGGGACCGCTGGCGACTGCACTGGGTGAGATTCTGCAGTTCGAAGTCCGCGGGGAAGATTACACTCCGATGCAGTTGCGTACGATGCTCGAATGGGAGATTGCACCCCGACTGCGTGAAGTGCAGGGCGTCACCGAAATAAACACGCATGGTGGGTTTTATAAAACGTTTGAGGTTCAGCCCAATCCAGATCGACTTAACAGCTACGGGATTTCACTGGGTGAACTGTTTCAGCGGATACAGGATAACAACTCAATCGCCGGGGGAGGCTATGTCGTTCATAATCAGGAACAGCGGTTTATTCGTGGGCAGGCATTGTTAAAAGATCAGCATGATATCGAAAATATCTTTGTACGCAACGATAAGAACAGTACGCCAATTCTGGTTCGGGATGTGGCAGAAGTCAAAGTCGCACCAATGACCAGGCAAGGGGCAGTGACACGCGATGGACGTGGCGAAGCCGTCACGGGGTTGGTGATGATGTTAATCGGAGAAAATTCACGCGAGGTTGTGGCTGCTTCCAAGGCCCGCCTGGAAGAGATTGAGAAGACACTGCCCCCGGGAGTGACGCTGGAAGTTACCTACGACCGTTCATCTCTGATCAGTCGTACTTTGCGGACTGTGCTCACCAATCTGGTCGAGGGAGGGGTCCTGGTGATTATTGTCCTGCTGGTGATGCTGGGTAGTTTTCGAGCAGGACTGATCGTGGCATTGGCCATTCCTCTCTCCATGCTGTTTGCCACAAACCTGATGGCGGCGACTGGAATTACCGCCAGTCTCATGAGCCTGGGAGCGATTGACTTTGGCCTGATTGTAGACAGTTCGGTGATCATGGTTGAAAACTGTATTCGCCGTCTGTCCATGAATCAGTCTGGGAAATCGTATCTGGCCGTGATTCGCGATGCCGCAATCGAAGTTCGAAAACCAACGATGTTTGGCGAACTGATTATTTCCGTCGTCTATTTACCTATTCTGGCGTTGCAGGGCACCGAGGGAAAACTGTTTCGTCCGATGGCATTGACGGTCTTGTTTGCCCTCGCGGGATCACTGGTACTGTCACTGACATTGATGCCGGCTCTTGCTTCGCTGACGCTCCCTAAGAGCATGTCCGAGAAAGAAATCTTTTTGATCCGCTGGGTAAAGTGGATTTACCGGCCTCTGGTGAGCTGGACGATCCGTCGGCCCCGGCTGACAGTCGGGATCGCATTGCTGATTTTTTTGATCAGCCTGCCGGTCGGTTGGAACCTGGGCGCAGAATTCATGCCGCGCCTGGAAGAAGGAGATTTACTGATAGAAGCGGTCAGGCTCCCCAGCGCAACCATAGAAGGTTCGGTAGAAATGTCGACCCAGATTGAAAAAGTGTTGATCAGGTACCCTGAAGTCAAAACAGTCTTCTCAAAGACCGGGCGCCCTGAAATTGCGAACGATGTAATGGGAGTACATCAAACCGATGTCTGGGTGATCCTAAAACCTCAAGCAGAATGGCCTCAGCCTAAAACACGTGATGAACTCATCGAGGAAATGTCAACAGAATTAAATCAGAGTGTTCCCGGTGTCGCTTTTGGTTTTACTCAGCCGATTGAAATGCGTGTGGATGAACTGGTGGCAGGCGTGAAAGCCGATGTCGCCGTGTTGCTGTATGGTGATGCCCTGGAAATATTGAGTACTAAGGGGAAAGAGATCGAACGGGTACTGAAAAAAGTTCCCGGCGCTGTAGATGTCAAAGCAGATATTCAATCCAGCCTGCCGACAATTCGTATCGAACCGAAATGGGATGTACTCGCGCGGAACGGAATGGATGCCAAAAACGTGATGGATGTCGTGTCGTCATTAGGCGGGCATCAGGTCGGGCTGATCTTTGAAGGGCGTGCAAAATTTCCGATCATTGTCAGGATTCCACAAAGCTGGCGTGAGAAAATCAGTCTGCTTGAACAGTTGCCCGTCTCCAGTTCCAGTGGTGCTCCGGTCCCTTTGAAGGAACTGGCTGAGATCACGTTTGAGGAGACTCCTCCCGCGGTACAGCATGAGTCGAATCGACGACGGACGTTTATTCAGGCCAATGTCAGAGGGCGAGACGTCGCCAGTTTTGTGGCCGATGCCAAACAGGCAGTGCAGGACCACATTCAGTTACCTGATGGCTATGAAATTCGCTGGGGGGGAGATTTTGAAAATCTGCAGTCTGCCAGCAGACGACTGGTGATTATCACCCCGATTGTACTGTTATTGATCTTTCTGTTGCTGCACACTACGTTTCGATCGGTACGCCTGGCATTGCTGATATTTCTGGCAGTCCCGATGGCAGCTTCTGGTGGTGTGTTCGCACTGGCGTTGCGTGATATGCCATTCAGTATTTCCGCAGGAGTGGGTTTTATTGCCTTGTTTGGGGTAGCGGTACTGAATGGCCTGGTCTGGGTCAGTGCTGCAGAGAACCTGCGCACGAAAGATCGGGTCCCCGTATCTGATGCAACATTTCAGGCAGCTATGGCGCGATTACGACCTGTATTGATGACCGCGATGGTAGCCAGTCTCGGATTCCTGCCGATGGCACTCTCACAGAGTGACGGTGCAGAAATGCAGCGACCACTGGCCAGTGTGGTGATCGGGGGATTGATTACTTCCACTCTGCTGACTTCCCTGGTAGTGCCGGCGATTTATCCCTGGTTTGTTCCCAGGCTGAGAGAGGAAGAACTGAAGCATCTCGACGCCCAGCCAAAAGATGAGTTCTAGATCGCATCACATTGAACCGTTGCATTTCTCAATCTTTACGCTCGGTTCAAATAGCCCTGAAGACGTTACAGTAAATCTGGACACGGTCTGGTGCAAGTGGGCTGGCAATGCCACGATCAGGAGTCCTGTTGGAAAGAATCTGTATCAACCATACTTGACCAGGGGGGTAATTGCTTCTGGATGATTTGCGCTTTTGTAATCAGTTTTGTCAGGTCAATCAGATTTTCAACTTCGAATTTCTGTAATATGGATTTGCGTCTCATGACAATCGTTCTCTGTGACAGTTCCAGTAAATGGCTGATACTTTTATTGGAGCACCCTTTTAAAAGAAGTTTCAAGACTTCTGACTCAGCTTGAGTTAAACGTTTTTCTTTTTTTTGAAACTCCCAAAGCCAGCTGCGCCCCTGACGTTGTTCTGAGTTCAGTAAAATCGCAGTAATGATGCAGTCCCACAGTTCCTGTTCTGGATAGGGTTTCTCCAGTACCGTTAAAGCGCCCTCTGACATTGCAGCGACAGTGTTAGTAACATCAACATAAGCAGAAAGGATGATGAATGGTATCTCGTATCCCTTTGATTTCATTAGTTTCAACAGTTCGATGCCATTGCAGCCCAACATGCGTAAGTCGGACAGAACACAACCACAAATCTGGTTATCTGTCTTTGAGATAAAATCCTCGGCGGAAGCGAATCCAATGGCTTGAAAACCCATGGAACCGATCAATTCGATGATTGAAGAACGCACCGCTTCGTCGTCATCAACAATATAGACCCGCGGGAAGTAATCGGCGGGTAGCTTAAGTTGATTGATCATAGGATTAGTCACCATCTTAAGTCAGAAACAAGATTGGTAATCCTGTTTCAGTCTCGTGAATGATTTTCATAACGTATCTGTTGTTCGTTTCTCAGTTAGAAATAAATAACAGCTGACAGCTCGAAAATAACATGTCACTGAACTTGAGATAGATATATTTATGGTGACTGTAATGTGTTGCATTCTGTTGCCGAGAACTCAACACAGCACCCGGGACGGTTAGCTCAGTATCGAAAGGAACACGATGAGACATAGCTGTTCGGAAAACCCATTCCAACTCACACTCTGTGATATTGAAAGAACAATGATCCTGCAGGACAGTTTCAAAGCATTCTGTAAATATGACACAACAAAATTTTATCACATTACATCAAAGTATCTGTCCAATCCCACATCGGATCGTATGTGAACTTAGTATTCAGAAGGACCGAGTTCCTCTTTTAACGAATATAGCATTTTTTTATTCTAATATATGTTAATGGCTTGATGCTTTTGGGAGGTGATTCCCGCTGCTAAAAAAGGTCTTTAGGTAAAACTGACTATAAAGCAGTTTAATTGACCTGAGCTATCATGAGATCTAACAATTTGTTTGGTAAAGGGTCAGAAGAACCAGGTTCCAGGCAGATATTTTGGTGGTAGAACTATTCATTCTGCGAACCAGGAGATCAGACAGGCTTCATCTGAAATCAGTTTCATGTCAATTACCATTCACGTTCTTCCAGTTGTGCAATTGCCCGGTCACGTTCTTCCCGTGTAATATCCAGGTCAAACAGCAGTAATTTCGAATCGAGGCGCATCTGGGAGAGGGAATCGGTCAACATGTTCAGGATTTCGATTCTCCGCTGAGAGTATTTCACAATTTTCTGATAACAGGCAGACAGTTGTCTCTGTTCGGGATAAGCGAATGTAGAAATGATATCACCCAGTGCAGCTATTTCCGCTGGTATGATCTCAGGATCAGGTTGATTAAAACGAATCGCTTTTTGATTCATAATGGCTATTCCTTACTCAGGTAATTCTAGAGCAGAGAAAATTATTCTGCTGAACTGCCGATTGACATCGAATAATGCTTCGCGTTGATTACCACATTCCTGAGAGCGAAGCAGATTGTGATGCATGTTCCTTTTCAGGATCTTGGACCCAGTCACAACATTGTTTAAGGGTACCAGTGAATTTCGGTTTGTCTTCAATATAGACGCTCCATATTTCATCACGGACGATCGGGATTCTTTCGGATAGTTTTTCAATGACAAATTTCTGCATGACAAACTCCTTGAATTAATTGAGGTAGTTAATCTCTGAAGTCAATATTTCTGATCAACAGGTCCATTCCAAAAAAAGTCTAGGTTTTGATTACAGTCTCCTGGCAGTAATGAAGCGCAAAATGTTCTGTCTGAGTTGTATGAGAGCAGTTTCAAAAATTGATAGCCGGAAAAATATCTGCAATATTATGCGCCGGTGCGCAAAACAGGTTAAACAGTGTGAAACAGCTGCTTTCGATAATGCAGTGCGTCAACCGGGGGGAAGACGAAACCAGGCCTGAAGGATTTGGTTTGACTGCGAACGGTGCTGTTGTTATTCTGGTGTGACGCGTTACACATATGGGACGCACTCTGGTTTCGGAGGTAGAATGAAAGCAGCGACAACAAGTGTGCCTGCGCTGGAGCGGGGGTTGGATGTTCTGGAAGTGCTGAATCAGGCTCCCGATGGGCTGGGGATCAGCGAACTGGCGACACGACTCGCCCTCAATAAGAATGCCGTCTTTCGGATTACGCATACACTGATGGATCGCCAGTATCTGGAACGCGACCCGTTGAGTAAACGTTTTCGGTTGTCGACGAAGTTCCTGACACTCGGTCTGCCACAGGTCGGAGACGTCAGTCTGGTCGAAGAAGCCTTACCCGTAATGAGGGCCTTGCGAGATGAGACCCGGGAAACAGTTCAGCTCGGACTCCGCGTCGGCGATGAAGGAGTTATCATCGAGCAGGTGAGCGGCCTGCATCCCTTGCGAATTGCCGTCGATATTGGATTGCGCTTTCCTCTGCATAATAATGCTCCTGGTAAAATTCTATTGGCCTGGCAGAATGCATCCGAGTTGCAAGAAACTCTGGAACGAATTCCTTTAACGCAGGATACTCCACGAACCATCACTGAACCGAAAGCATTGCAGCAGGAATGTGATCAGGTTCGCCAGCGAGGTTATGCCACAGATTATGCAGAAGCGGACGAGGGGATCCACTGCATTTCTGCACCCATCCTGGGACAAGATCAACAGCTGCTTGCCGTCCTCTGGGTATCGGCGCCTTCAAAACGACTGCCGAAAGGAATGTTCGCGAGCGTCGGTAAACAGGTTATGTTGAGCGCCGATGAAATATCCGGGAGGCTCATCAAATGAAAGACATCCTCGTCTCATGTTTCTTACTCAGTCTGCTGACGTCGGTTTCCAGTAGCTTTGCAGACGACAATGCATTCTTTCGAGAATCGGTTGAACCCATTCTGAACGAGCATTGTTATGAATGCCATTCTCATTCGGCTGGTCTGATGGAAGGCGGGCTCACTCTGGACTGGCAGAGTGGCTGGAAAAAAGGAGGAACCCGTGGCCCGGCGATCATGCCCGGTCAGCCAGAGCAGAGCCTCCTGATCAAAGCGGTTCAACACACCGATCCCGAATTACAGATGCCTGATACGAAATTATCCGAGCAGGAGATTGCAATCCTGGTGCGTTGGGTGAAAGAGGGAGCCGTTGATCCGCGGAATACAAAGCCAACCAGTGAAACTGCCAATGCCACCGACTGGTGGTCTTTGAAACCGCTGCAGCGTCCGGAAGTTCCGGGGGTTCAAACGGGAAATCCGATCGATGCATTTATCCAGGCACGCCTGAAAGAAAAAGGGATATCTGCATCGCCAGCAGCGGACCGCCGTACTTTGATTCGGCGGTTGACCTTTGATTTACATGGTCTGCTGCCTGACATTGCCGAGGTGGAAACGTTTGATAATGACACGGCTCCTGATGCCTATGCCCGGCTGGTAGATCGCTTGCTGGAATCTCCACACTACGGTGAACGCTGGGCGCGCCATTGGCTTGATACCGTTCACTTTGCTGACTCGCATGGGTTCGAACATGATGTATTCCGACCGCATGCCTGGAGATACCGTGATTATGTCATCAATCGTTTGAATGCAGATGTTCCATGGTCACAATTTATCCGAGAGCAACTCGCCGTCGATTATTTCTTTCCCGAGAGATCAGAATTAATGCCGGCACTAGGGTTTCTGGGAGCAGGTCCTTATGATCAAAGTGCCGCCGCGACCGCTCCGAAATCATTTGAATACCTGGATCGCGATGACCTGGTGACACAGACCATGGGCGCTTTTGTCAGCACCACTGCAAACTGCGCGCGATGCCATACCCATAAATTCGATCCCATCACACAGGCAGATTACTTTGCTCTCCAGGCCGTTTTTGCAGGGGTCGGGAAGGGGGATGTCTCGTTCGATGCGGATCCACAGGTGGCAGCGAAGCGTGAGCACTGGAAAGCATTGAAGACTGCAGCGCTGACACAGAATTCTGAAGTATTGTTCTTACCCGAAAATCAAAAACTCGTCACGGAGTGGGAGCAGACTCGCCGTCCTCAACCGCGTTGGGAAACGTTACAGCCGGATGTGTTCGTCTCAACACATGGTGCAAAGTTAAAACGCCTGCCAGATGGTTCCATCCTGTCAGAAGGGAAGCCCACTGATCAGGAAACGGTTGTCGTAACTGGAAATACAAATCTTTCAACTGTCAACGCCATCCGCCTGGATGTGTTGACGGATGATTCACTTCCACATAAGGGGCCCGGCAGAGCCCATAACGGCAATCTGCATCTGAGTGAATTCGAACTGCAGCTGTTTCCGCCAAATGCGTCAGCCGGAACTGTCATTCCCATTCGGCGGGCGACTGCTGATTTCAATCAGGATGGTTGGACGATCGAGCATGCCATCGACGGCAACCTGAAAACTGCATGGGGAATTTATCCTAAAGTCAGCGTTGGTCATTTTGCCATTTTCGAACCGGAATTGGCATTAAAAGTAGAGCCCGATACCAGAATCGTCGTGACTCTAAAACAGTTGCATGGCGGTGCACATACAATCGGCCGAATTAAACTATCCGTAACCGACTCAGCGAACCTGGATGTGCTTGCACTCCCCGCCGAAGCAGAAACAGTACTTAGTCTTCCTGAATCGCAGAGAACATCGGCGCAACAGTTGTCGCTGTCTTCCCTCGTTTTGAAGTATCGTGCAGAGCAGGAAATAAAGCAGCTTCCCCCTCAGGACAAAGTCTACGCTGCTGCAGCGGAGGCTGTGAATGAACGTGGAATGGTAAGATATTCGCAGCCTCGCGAAATCCATCTGCTGGCGCGAGGTGATCTTGAAAAGCCACGAGAAATTGTTCCTCCGGGGGCTTTAACTGCATTGTCGCCATTGCCCGGTCGGTTCGATTTACCACAATCCCATCCCGAAGCGGCGCGTCGAGCTGCCCTGGCCGACTGGCTGGCTGACTCAAGAAATCCTTTGACCTGGCGGAGCATTGCGAATCGCGTGTGGCATTATCATTTTGGAAAAGGGCTTTGTGATACACCTAACGATTTCGGCCGAATGGGGGGAACGCCTACGCATCCGGAACTGCTGGACTGGCTGGCTTGTGAATTACGCGATCACAATGGATCTCTAAAGCACCTGCATCGTCTGATTTGTAACAGCAGCACGTATCGTCAGTCCTCAGCATCCCGTTCCGAGCTGGTGAAACAGGATCCGGAAAATCGCCTGTTAGCACGCATGTCAATACGAAGGCTTGATGCAGACAGCTATCGAGATGCCGTATTACTTGTCAGCGGAGAACTTGATCTGAAGCAGGGAGGCCCTGGAGATTCCCATTTTACAACGACCCCTGGCCCTCAGGTCACTCCCGTGCTCCACTATGATCAGTTCGATTTGAATCGCCCCGATGCGCACAGGCGAAGTATCTATCGTGTCGTCTGGCGGGGAATTCCCGATCCTTTGATGGATGCGCTGGATTTTCCGGACCTGGGGCTGCTGTCTCCGACTCGCGGTTTTTCTGCGTCGCCCCTACAATCGCTGGTATTGTTAAACAACCGATTTGTTTTACATTTCGCTCAGAAGATGGCCGAAAGGGCAACAAAGTCGGAATCAAATTTATCGGATCAAATCAGACAAGTGATCCGCTGGACCTGGCTTCGTGATCCAACAGCTGATGAATTGAATCAAATGAAGGTACTCGCACAGCAGCACGGTCTGGAATCGGTCTGTCGCCTGGTTCTTAACAGCAACGAATTTCTGTTTGTCGAGTAAGGAAAGGTCACCCCTGATGCACAACCCTCTTACCAGACGAGAATTGCTCTCCTGTTCGGGAAACAGTTTTGGCGCTGCCGTTCTGGCTTGCTGGCTGGGAAGTGAATTATCAAACGCTGCTGAACCGGATTTGAACGGCGGACTGCATCATCGGGCGAAAGTGAAGCGGGTGATTCAACTGTTTATGAACGGTGGTGCCAGCCCGATGGATACCTTCGATTATAAACCTGAACTGAAACGGCTGCACGGACAGAATCTGGGACCGAAGGAAAAACCGGAAGGGTTCACGGGAGCCGTCGGTTCGGTGATGAAGAGTCCGTTCGAATTTAAACAGCATGGGGAAACCGGTCGCTGGGTCAGTTCTGTCTTTCCGCATCAGGCACAGATTGTGGATGAGTTAGCATTCCTGATGGCGATGACAACAAAAACGAACGTGCATGGACCGGCCAGTTACATGATGAATACCGGATTCATGCTGCCAGGTTTCCCCTGCCTGGGGGCCTGGGTCTCGTATGCTCTGGGAAATCTTGCCGACAACCTGCCCACGTTTGTGGTACTCCCCGACAGCCGCGGACTCCCTTACAATCAGAAAGCCAATTTCAGCTGTGGATTTCTGCCCGCGAAGCATCAGGGAACTCTGGTGAATGCCGCCAGCCAGACACCGATTCCAGATCTGTTTGCCGACGCGCAGTACAAATTCGCCCGCGGTTCTGCAGACCAGCAGACGGTCGCATTACTGCAGCAGTTGAATCGACAGCATGCTGCATCCCATCCTGATGACTCCCGGCTGGAAGCACGAATTGCAGCGGGAGAACTCGCAGCGAAAATGCAGTTGAGCGCGCCGGAAGCCTTCGATCTGTCTCGCGAAACCAAAGAGACTCATGCCGCCTATGGACTCGATCAAAAGGAGACCGAAGACTTTGGCAGACGCTGTCTGCTGGGAAGACGTCTGCTCGAGCGGGGGACCCGTTTTGTGCAGGTCTGGAGTGGTCCGCAAGGGGCGGTCAACAACTGGGACAACCACGGTAACATTCAGACAGAACTCCCCCCCATCGCGAAAAGTGTTGATCAGCCAATTGCAGCCCTGTTTCGGGATTTGAAATCACGGGGAATGCTGGAGGATACGCTGGTGATCTGGACGACTGAATTCGGTCGCACCCCCTTTGCGCAGGGAAGTCTGGGACGCGATCACAATCGGGGAACTTTCGTGACCTGGCTGGCGGGAGCAGGTGTGAAAGCGGGGGCCAGTCATGGAAAAAGTGATGATCTGGGATACCAGACTGCAGAAGGGAAAACGTACTGTTATGACCTGCATGCCACGATCCTGCATCTGCTGGGGATCGATCACAAACAACTTACATTCCGCACTGCCGGCATCGACCGCCGCCTGACTGATGTGCACGGCCACGTGGTGCAGGAGATTCTGAGTTAATCTCAGTCACTTCTTGATCTCACGTTTTCCAGCATGGTATCATAAATAGCTCCTGTCAGTTCGCGCTAACCCTGCTTGCTTGAGTTCCAGTTCACATTTTAAAAGGAATCTGAATCGTGCCGTTGAACAGACGTGACTTCGTACAGGCGATGCTGGGAAGCTCGATGGCTCTGACACTTTCCTTCACGCAGTCCAGGAAAACTTCCGCTGAAGTGGAAAGTGTCGGCGATGTTTCTATTCCTGAGATTATCGCTGGAGAAGATCTGTTCTTCTATATCAATCGCATGCGTGGCACTTTCGATCCAGTCCTGTATCGAAAGCTTCTTGGAGCCGCCAATGAATTCAAAGAGGGCGATCAGATGATCGGCGTGGCAGCCGCGGATCAATCCTCTCGACTGCATGCCAGGTCGCTGCTGGCGAATACCCGGATCAAAGAGATCAACGCGCATCCGGTCTATCAGGATCAATTGAATGACTACATCACCCCGGAGCAAACAGTAACAACTTCCAGTACAGTTGAAACCGTGGGCGATCTGAAACAGTTTCTTCTGACCGAAAATGAAGTAGCGATCAAACAGCTTTCGCAGAGTCTTTCCAGCGACGTCATTGGTTGCGTCGTTAAACTGATGAGTCAGCAGGAACTGATAACGGTCGGCTCCAAAATCTTCAACCCGCTTCCAAACAGCCAAATTGGTGCGAAAGGGTATCTGGGGGCCCGCATTCAACCGAATTCTCCCACTGACAATCCGGATGATATCTTCTGGCAGGTCCTGGATGGCTGGTCCTATGCCGTGGGAGATGTGGTCCTGGGGACGAATCCGGTTTCCAGTGAACCTGAATCGGTAGCTGCGATTGAACTGGTACTCCGCGATCTGCTGGTGACTTTTGGAATCGAACAGGTTCTTCCGCACTGTGTGCTCTCACATATCGATGTGCAGGCTGAAGTCGAACGCCGCAGTCCCGGCAGTACGGCGCTCTGGTTTCAAAGTATCGCCGGCAGCGATGCTGCGAATCAGACTTTCGATATCGATCTGAAGAAAATGCGCGACTATGCCCGCTCGCGAACCGGGCAATACGGTTTGTACTTTGAAACCGGGCAGGGGGCCGACTTCACCAATGGTCACAGTCATGGCTTCGATATGGTGCTGCACGAATCCCGAAAATATGGTTTCGCACGGGCATTGACTCGGGAAGTTGCGAACGCGCAGCAGGCGAGCGGCCAGGAATCTGCTCCCTGGGTACACCTGAATGATGTGGCCGGCTTCATCGGACCTGAAGTCTTCCGCACGCGCGAACAACTGGTACGCTGCTGCCTGGAAGATATCGTCATGGGCAAACTGCATGGCTTGACCATTGGTCTGGATGTCTGTTCGACCCTGCATATGGATGTCTCTCTCGATGACCTCGACTGGTGTCTGGATCAGATTATGCCTGCCAACCCGGCTTATCTGATGGCGCTGCCCACCAAGATTGATCCCATGCTCGGTTACCTCACCACGGGATTTCAGGATCATGTCAGAATTCGAGAGAAGTTCGGCTACCGTGTCAACGATGCCATGTGGTCGTTCTTTCAGGAACTGAAGGCGATCGACGCGCAGGGCAAACCGACGGGGAACTTTGGCAACCCGCTGCATGTCTATCTGCAGTATCGACGGAAAAAAGGGGACACCCGTAACTCCGAAGTGATACTAACCGAAGGCCGTCGACAGATGGATGAAGTTCGCAGTCGCGGTCTGTTTCTTGCGGAAGGTTTCGGGAAAACTCAGGGAGAACTGGCGCCGGCGTTGAAGATCCAGATCGATCAGATATACGACGATGCCAAACAGAGCATCTGGGCTGAACTGACTCCGGCGTTTGTCGCCAGTGTCCCGGAAGTGCTTCCCGTGGAAACGAATTCCAGCGATCGGCTGGAGTACATTCTCCACCCCACCACTGGAGAACAGCTTTCAATAGCATCTGTCAAATCGATTCAGAACCTGCGTGAATCCTATCTCGATCAATATAACGTGCAGATTGTCATTTCCGATGGACTCAATGCCCTGTCCATCATGCAGGAAGGACATCTCGATCCCTTCCTCAGTCAGCTCAGACAGGAGTTAAAGTCTGCAGGGTTCTCAACAGCCGACCGGAATATTATCGTGAGATCAGGCCGCGTCCGCGCGGGTTACCAGGTAGGTGAGTTACTGTTCGGGGGATTGCCCGGCAATCGAGCTATCCTGCATATTATCGGCGAACGACCGGGAACCGGGCACAGGACCTTTTCCGTTTATATGACCTCCCCCAACGGTTCACTCTGGGGAAAAGCAGATCAGGTCGATCATAATATCACCCGCGTCGTTTCCGGAATCGCTTCCACGGCACTCAAGCCGGAAACTGCCGCCCGCGACACCGTTCGCATCCTGCATCAGATGAATGCCGGTTGAAGAAGCATCGTATCAATAACAGCTGAAAAGTCATAAATCCAGCGGGTTTGCGACGGTTGAAAATACGAATTGCATGAAATGATGATTTTTCTTACAGTCCGGTGTCATCAGGTGCATTCACAGCCTCTTTAACTCGATGTCCTCACACAGTTTCTGCCCGGCGGAGCATGGACGATCACGAAGGCGGTAGCGGAACATGTCTTACTCAGACTATACATTTCAGGATAAGAATCCAGTGAAACGCTGGCTGCAGCAGCGGCGCATGGTCTCCGCTACCAGGCTCGGACAGCAGACTCGGCAACCCGCTGTCATCTGTGATTATGGCGCCGGAAATGGCGAACTCTGTAAACAGCTTTCTGAGCAGATACCTGACGCAAAATTTATCTGCTATGAGCCGTCCCCTGCCTTTTTCGAAGAAGCAAAAGAAAATCTGAAAGCCGTTCCCCACACAGAATTTTATCAGAACATTAATCAGGTTCCCCGGGGATCCGTTGATTTGCTCTTTTGTCTGGAAGTGTTCGAGCATCTTCCGGAAAAAGAAACTCACGATGCCCTGCAGACGATTTCCGGTTTATTGAAGCCGGGCGGTGAAGTGGTCATCGGGGTTCCTGTCGAAGTCGGAATTCCCGCGCTCTATAAAGGCATCTTTCGTATGACCCGCCGCTTCGGTGCCTATGATGCGAATCCGAAAAACGTCTTTCTGTCTTTTATTGGCAGTCCCCCTCAGGATCGTCCTCACGGAGAAATTGAGCCCGGTTTCGGATATCATTTTCCCCACACCGGTTTCGATTATCGCGAATTCTCTAAAACTCTGGCTGGTTATTTTGATCTGAAAAAAGTTTCCACCAGCCCGTTCCACGCTCCCGGAACGCTCTTCATGCCGGAAGTCTACTTTTCATTAGAGAAGCCGAATAATGCAGCGGCCTGATACTCTGACGGGTTTCATGCTCAGAATCGTTCTGGTCCTGCTCGCAGGTGCAACTGCATCAGCAGCAGAGCCGGCTCCCGAAGAAGACTATCAGACGCTGGAAGGAAAGTGGGTCCGCAGTTTTCGCGATGCCAGCCTCGGACCGCTTCGCGTTGAAAATGAGATGAAATCGAATCTCTCGATCATCAATATTTATGATCGCAATCAAAACGTCACCTATTCGCATCGAGTCAAATATCGCCTGCAGCGCGTGGATGATATTAAGCTTTTGATTTACTACGATCTGGAAGTGTTGAAAGGTCCGAAAAAAGGACTCAAACAGAATACGCTGCAGCCCTGTATCTATCGGCTTCGCGGCGATCAACTGGTCGTCGCGGAAGGCATGGTCGAAGGCGACAACTTTCCTTCCCTGATCATCGTCTGGTGGAAGGTCAAACCTGCCGAACCCGAATCCGGCATTTGAGGCTTAGAACTGGTATCGCAGAATCTTCAGTCAGGTAGTGAGTCTCCTACGCATCTGTTTTATCGTCTGGTCTGGCAGCAGAGTCACGATCAGCAGGCCCAACAGGAAGAACGACATTCCCAGGATAAAGCCCACGATACCTGTATATCCTTTATCTGACGTGATATAGACACAACCAGTGATGATCCCGATATATAAGATGGCAAACGCCGAGAGGAATACGATTTCCATTATGGAATCGAGCGTAGGATTCGTTTTATCCAGACGCGGTTCCAGAAAAAAGCCGGTTGAAATCATCAACAGAAAGGTCAGAAAGCTGAAGAGAATGATTTTGTGGCCGCGACTCATCTTTTTGACACGCTCCGTCTTCCAGTTATTTTCAAGTTGTTCTTGAGTGAGTTGACAACCTTTGGTATTTTCCAGCTCGACTCTCTCTACTACAGCATAACTGAAATCTGCATCACTTAAATCAGCACCATCTAATTTGGTTTCAAACAGGCTTGCTCCACGCAAATCTGCCTCGACAAGATCGGCTCCGCTCAAGTTTGTTAAATTTAATTTTGCCTGACAGAGTTTCGTGCCGACCATCACCGCCTCAGACAGATTGGATGCACTCAGGTTGGCATTGCTGAGATCGGTCCCTTTGAGATTTACTTTGCTTAAATTGCACCAGCGAAGATCAGCATGACTCAGATCCAGACCACTCAGAATGACCTTGCTCAAATCTGTCCAGGTCAGATCCAGTTGCTCTCCGGGATTTTCCTGACGCCATTTTTCGACTGCTTGGGCACCTTCTTTGACAAGCAGATAATGTTTGCCGTTTCCCATTGGTGTCTTCTCCTGATATCGGCCTGTGTGATTACCTGCAGTTGATCTCAGCGTCCGATTCACTGATTATGCAGGGTACTGATGTTTTGTGTATCTGTATGTCCCTTTATGATGAAATCGGTTCAGATGTGCAACGAAAATAGAAGACACGTGACAGGTTTCTACCAGAAAACCCAATCACTCCCAAGCCGTCGAGAGCGAACACTGCTGGCAGCTCAGTATTACTGAAAGCCGTTAATCACCGCTGCCAGTCGCCAGCCGGACTGAGCCGCCCGTTTGACGGCAATCGCGCCCGCAGTTCGATAATACGCGGCGGGCAGGTCTTTCAATTTGAGAAACTCATTCTGTGGGGAATCGTTCTGCTTTGCTGCAGCTAAGATTAGTTGAGTATAACCGGTACTCCTCGCCAGTGCGTGACTCTCATCAATCCAGTCAGCGTAATTCAAATTCTTTGTCGCCTGTTCGCCCAGCTGCTTCAACGCCGGATCGCGGGCCAGTCCGACCGCCTGACCCACAATTTCGGAATACTTGAAACCGTTCCCCAGCAAACCATCCCACTGCGCATGCAGATTTGATTTACCAATCCGAATACTGTTCCCTCCCCGGTCTCCTTCGGGAAACGAACCTTTGCTGAACAAAGCAGATGAATGCAGAGGCTGATGGCTGTCTCCCGTCAGATGCATGATCCAGCAGAGCGCCAGAGCTTTGTCCGCCTCGCTGACAGTGGGGTCTTTCATTAGCGCGACGTTATATTCCAGCGCCTGCAGAATATTGAACTGCAGCGGATCATCTCCCTGTCTGATCGACTTGGCGGTATTCACAGGCAGTTTAGAACTCAGAGAGAGTTCGGAAGCCGGGTCCAGATAGATCGGCTGATTGATGTAATGCCACGTGCCATGATGATACTTCTCGCGATCCGCTTCTTTAAAACTGCGGGCAATATCCGGCCAGGTCGCGGCCCGCATGAACAGCCAGCGATCCTGAACTGCAGGGCTCGCCTTCAGGATTACCTCAGGCATCCGTGACTGGAAATCCTGTTCAAATCGGGGATGCTGTTTCAGCAATGCAATCATCGCCGCCTGTGTTTCCGGCGTCAGCTGATCCCAGGCAATCGAAGCAATCACCCGATGCCCGGCGTAATTCCAGGCCTGTGTTGACTCTGGTGTCAGCAAAAACAACGCGAGGAAAACAAGCAGGAGAATAAAGCGTTTCACAGTCAGACCTCAATTCAGCAGGATGTATGCAACAGTCAAAGATCAGAACCAATTGTGTTCAAGTGCGCGGCTAACACAACTAGATAGAGACACTGTTTATCAAAAATTCATAATCAACGCCGTGCACATCGTGAACCGCTACTGAAGAGAATCCACTTGACGCCGCCGCGCCAAAGGCGATAAACGCTTTTCTGAGTCGCGCGCGTGCCCAGTTTACAGTGCACTGAAACACGCGACAGTTGTTCGTTGTGTGCATCGCATTTAACCCTCTTTTTTCCGGATATTCAGTTTGCATAACCACACCAGTTCCCAATGTATGCCTGCGGGTCGCCGCACATCGAACAGCATCGCCCCGAAACCGCCCCGGCGTCGCCCTGTGTCGGTCCTGTATCAACCTGTATCGCCAACTTGAATTGTTCATGCCCCTTGACTCCTCCATGCGCTTCCACAAAATTGTCCACCATGCAAAAAATGGAACACAGAAACAGGTCAACTGAAAAACTCCCATACAAATAGCATCACCGAGCGCGATTGTCTCCCGCCCGACAGTGATCAATTTAAAAGACACACCACTAAAAAAGGGTAGGCCCGGATGCACTTCCGGGCCGAGCGCAGCGAGCAGGAAACTGACAGAGCAAACGCACAAATAAGTTTTAACTTACCGATCTGCCCAGTTGCAGGGAATACCCCCTGTGTCATTCCGCAAATCGATTCAATGGACAGATCCTACCAGATTTCACCTGAATCCCGGCAGATGAACATCGCGCAGGTCTTTTTATAAAAAATTCAGATTGCGAACACATTTCGGGAACTCTCGTGCTTGTCGGTGACTCTTTAAAGTATGCAATGCCTCATACTATTAAATCTGACGCTGCTTACAGCCTGTCCCGGACATAAGGTCATGGACTACCCGGTCCCGTATCAGGCAGTGCCGACCCCTGGAATTTCATCCCCCCTGGTTGGTACGGCGGATGGTCTGTTATTTATTTGTCCCAGTGAGGACAAGATACAAACGATGGAACCCGATCCATGGTTTGGTGAGTGGGTAGACGTCTCTGATGAGTTGGAGCTGATGGGAGAATCAGAAGACTTCGAACCCGAAGTCGTTATTCCAGGGATGATAGATCGACTTTATATTGGCCCCATTCAAAATTCATTAGAATTGAATTGGCCTGACATAATTAGACATGATATAGATTAGATGGAAGCCAACTGACGCGACGAAAATGATTTTCTGGTTGACAATTCCCGGATGGCACTTTTGTCTCGCCAACATTGACCGAGGATCCAGCTTCGAACCAGATAATCAAGGGTAGGCCCGGATGCACATCCGGGCCGAGCGCAGCGAGCAGGAAACTGTCAGAGGAAACGCACAATCATATTTCCACTGACCAACCTGGCATCCCGCAACTCACCTTTACAGACAGATCTTACCAGTTCTCACTCAACAGACTGCAGATAAACATCCTGCAGCACTTTCAGAAAAGTTGAGCCCCCGCACATTTTTCGGGAACTCTCAGGAATCCCGAAAACTCTAACAGGTATGAAACACCTGATCCTCCCCAGTCTGATTTTGCTCGTCGTCGCCTGTACCGAGACTCATGATACCGATCAGTCAGATCATGCGGTCCCGCCCCATCTGCAAACCGCTTCTGAAAACCCCGCACCCGCTTATGAAAGACTGACTTTTGGAGGGATACACGAAGATACTGAGGTTGCGTATCAGGTGCTGGGTGATTCCAGAGAGGATGTAGTTGGTATCCCAGAACTTCCTGCGATAGAAGATTTGGTTTCCAGCTATTCAAAGAGTCATATGCGAAATGTCCATCCACTCAACTGGCCTGAAGACTATGAAGTCGTAAAATTATGGCGTGGTTCCCATGATTTTCCCCGGGACGACGGATCAGACGAGTACCAGGTCTTTGAGTCCCTCAAGACACAACTGGGCACGGATGAATTGAGGATCAAAAGTACGAAACCGGTGGGAGCCAGACTCCGGTACATCGCAGAATGCCAAGACAAAAGATATGAAGTCGAATACGATCTCAAAACCGTACAGATCATCAAAGTAATTGCAAACACTGATTAGACTGGGCCAGTTTTACTGTAGCGTTTTCAGGGCTGTCTGGCCCGGGAATATTAGATTGAGAGGCGCGATACTTAAATGTGATGCGCTCTAGAAAGCCTCGGCCTCAGTTTTTAATTTTCTCAGTCTATTGTGAGTTGACTCATTATTTCCAAACAGCAGTTGTGAGTGTTTGGTGACAAATTCTCTCAGGACTTCACGGGAACTATTAATGTGAATCCGTCCGCTTTTCTCTGAGAAAGAGACCTTTTCCTGAATCAACAGTGTTTTCATTTGGTTCCAGGCAAGAGTGAGGGGCGTGATCTCGATTCCTGCTTTTGTGACACTGATCCGGGCGATGGAGCGTACTGGAATTGTACCTTCTACGATTCCATCTTCTTTCATTAAGACCAGATTGCCATCGTATTCGGCGTATAAGATGCCATCTTTCAGTCGAGTAAATTCTGCGGTGACAGAGAGAATGTTTTTTGAACTGGAATCAGAAGGAATGCAAACAGCATGTACTGCAGTCTGACCAGAAGTTGTTTTCGTGAATGTCCAGATGATCTCATGTTGTATTTCATGATTGAGTTCGTTTTGTTGCGTACTTTTCCAGGTTCCATAAATGGAAGGAACTTCTATCGCCTCCCCCTCTTCAATCAGAGACGTCTCAATAATGGGGGCGCAGGAACTGCAACTGAGAACGAGAACTGTTGCAAGTGTAAGAGCAAGGAGAGATGGCTGGCAGAGCGACTCGGCATCATGTCGAATATGAAACAGTCTCATGGCATAATTCCTGATGTCTGATTCCTATGCGAAACAGCCCCGCGGGATCCTTCCTGTAGGGCTGTTTCTTGCACCATGCTGGTTCTTTCACGCAGGAATAATAATCCACGCACTCGAGTTGTCAATCCCTGCTTGAAATCACGTGGCAGTCATCCGCTTACATTTTTACGTAATGATTGACTACCACGAAAATTACGAAAACTCACGAAATAATATGACCGGAAATCAATCAGGTCAAATCCGGTCATCACCATCATTAAATCAACCTTAAACGGGGTTGTTAATTGACGTGGATCCGACTCAAACAGCATCGGCAAAAAAACAACAAGCTATAGACAGATCAACCGAATCAGTTTCGAAAGTTCACTACCAGCGCCCGACCTGCTTGCGTGTCATTTCGCGTTTTTCGGAGTAGAAAATATCGGAGCTGGAATCAGGTCCCCTGATCATGTACCTCAGTCATGGGCCGGGATTTGTTGACTCGATCTTCTGCCGGCAATGTGAAGTAGAAGGTCGTGCCTTTTCCGACTTGTGATTCAAGCCATATTTTACCGCCAGACTTGTCTACGACTTTTTTACAGATCGCGAGGCCAATACCAGTCCCGGAGTATTCATTCTTAAGATGTAATCGTTGAAAGATCTGAAAAATACGCTCGTGAAATTCGGGCGCAATGCCGATGCCATTATCCTTGATATAAAACTTCCACTGGGAACCATCCGGTTCAGCACCGATTTCAATGACCGTCAATTCTTCACGACAGTACTTGATGCCGTTACCGATCAGATTCTGAAACAGCTGTATCAGACGCTGTTTATCTGCCAGGACAACAGGGAGCGGCCGACAGATAATCTGAGCTTTATTCTGCTCAATCGAATCAGAAAGATTGTACAATGCTTCCTGACATGCCTGGTGGGCATCAGTTGGCTGGGGATCGTATCCGAGAGTACCGATTCGAGAAAATTCAAGCAGGTCATTCACCAGTTGGCGCATCCGGACTGCACCCTCAATCGCATAGCCAATCCACATACGACCGTCATCATCCAATTTGTCTTCGTAATCATCTTTCAGCATCTGGCAGCATGAAGCGACCTTGCGGAGGGGTTCCTGCAGATCATGTGAAGCAATATAAGCAAATTGCTCCAGTTCGGAATTGATGCTTTCCAGGGCAAGGTTCGACTTTTTCAGTTCTTCAGATTGTCGTCGATTTTCTGCTTCAGCATTTTTCCACTTTGAAATATCCACGACCGAACAGATCACGGCAGGTCCAGATCGAGTCGTTTGAACGTAATTGATAAAGATTTCGACAGGGAATTCGTGTCCGTCTCCATGCAGGCCGATAAGATCGCGTCCTACATCGAGATGACGGGATTTACCATCTTTGAAAAATGAAGCAACCTGTTGTGGATGTTGTGAACGATATCTTTGGGGGAGTAGTTTCTCGATTTTCTCTCCCAGTAATTCCTCTTTTGTATAGCCAAAAAAGTTGGACGTAGCCGGGTTGGCGATGATGATCTCTCGTTCCTGATTAATCATAATCATGGCTACCGGCGACTCCTCGATTAACAGCTCAAACTGTTCATGCACGAGTTGGATATCGGATTGCATTTTTGAAGAGAGGTTGTGGATGCCGACCAGCAGTCCGATGAGGAGGCACGAATAAGAAGCAATCTTCATGATGTGTGCCAGGTCAAACATCGAATCGAAAAGGGTGAATGAACGTGACATGACCACTACCTGACAAATTGTTCCAATCAGTAATGACATTACGATCCAGTATTCAAATGCGTCGTGTTGCCAGTCTCCCTTCCGGTAATATCCAATGAGTGCCAATAGAAAAAACACTCCGGCAACGAGTTCTTCAGGTCGACCCAAAAAGAATTCCGGATAATACGCACGGGGTAGTGGAACAAAGATGAAGAACAAAAAACTGAATAGAGTCAGGATCGCGGTTACGGCTAATACGCTATGGTCACTGATTTGTCCCGCTTTTCCCAATTTCTGTTCCCGCTTCCATGCCCAGAAACTGAGATACAAAAAACCTGCCAGGTAGACTCGCGAGGCATTCCAGCTCCAGGGGATCAACGACTTGGGGGGAGAAGGGAAATGATCCTGAAAGAAGGAACTGGTGACGAGGCAATGATAGCTGTCGAGCAGCGCCACGCCGAGGAAACCCATACTCACAAACAGGTACAGGTTATTTTTTTTGAATAAAAACGAACGAGGGATAAGGCCGCAACAAAAATCGCCAGCATGGTTGCCACCACTTCCATGGTGGTGTGCAAGTGTTGCGAGCCTCGATAGACCGAGTGTTGGAGCAGAACGCCGAATCCAAGGCAGAAGCTTGCAGCGATGGTGTATCCCCAGATCTTCAGGTGTTGTTTTTGCTCAAACGTCATGTTCGATACCTTCTTACGTGAATCTCTTCCAGATATGTATCATCGAGCAGTGTGATGTGAATCAGCCGGTCTCAATCAAAGTCCCGCATCAGGTACATTCAGCTTATAGTCTCAGATCCATTTTGGTGATAGACGGGCTTTGTCTGGCAATTGATGATGAAGTGGAATACCTCATGGTAACTAAGGTTAAACCCTCGACCAGCGAATTTGGGTTAAAACCCTCATTACATTGTTCTCAAGTGTAATACATGCTGCTTAATGAACTTAAAGAGACACGCGCTGTAACGGCAATCAGCGAATACAGAAATGGATAGAATAATTATCTGGTTCTGGTGTACGTGTCATATGCTTTTTCAGGGCCTGGGTGATTAAGCAATCAAAATAAGCATCAGGAGAAAGATCATGAAAGAGCAAATCCAAGCAGCGAGTACAGACCTGTTGGAACCCACTTCCCGTACGACCATTCTTTGCGTTGACGACGATCCTGATATCACACGCGCGATTCAAAAGATATTATCCAATTACGACGTGGACGTGATCAGTGATTGCTGCGGACGTCTTGGTACGTGAAATGTTTATAAGAAGAAACCGGATTTGATCATCACTGATCTGCGAATGCCGGATGGCGACGGACAGCATTTACTGGCAGAAGTAAAAGTCAATGCGCAAACGTCACACATTCCGGTTATTGTGCTGACGGGACAGCGGGATGCCCATCTTCCAGGTCAATTGAGACATCTTGGTGCTGCCAGTTTTCTGCAAAAACCGGTGCATTACACCAGTCTCCTGGCAGAAATCGGACGTTTTGTTTCGCTGACATCTCTTGATTGGGCCACGGCAAATAAAAACGGATTAGTCTATAAGCAGACAGAAAGTCAGACTTTTGTGGAGTATGAAGATGAATAAAGCGATCCTTCGAGTATTATTGATCGAAGACGACCCGGTTGATCATCACTTGATCAAACTCAGTCTGTCAAAATCGGCATCAGCTTTTGAACTGGTCTGGGCACAAACCCTCGAATCTGGCTTGTTGAAATTTGGTGAGAACACATTTGATGTCGTTCTGACAGACTTATCTTTACCCGATAGTTTCGGCCTGGAAACGGTAAAGAAAATCCGTGATTACAATCGAGATGTGCCTATTGTCGTACTCACGACTCTCAATGACAACGATGTTCGATTAATAGCGCTCTCCGTTGGTGCTCAGGATTATTTCCTCAAAGACGAAGCTTCACCGCATATGCTGGAGCGGGCCATCCGCCACGCAATTCAAAGGCAGGAAAGCGTTGTGGAAAATCAGCGTCTCTTGACGGAAGTCGAAACGAGCCGGGAACTGCTTCTGAAACAAAAAGTGCTGCTTAAAAAGAAAAATCGACGTCTGCGCAAACTCAATCAAACAGCACATCGTTTTGTCGACAACGTATCGCACGAATTTCGCACTCCTCTGACCGTGATTAAGGATTATGTGTCTTTAGTCCGCGAAGGACTGGTGGGGGAAATTAACAAGGAACAAGGTCAGATGCTGGATATTGCGAGTATCCGTACTGACGAACTTAACAATATGGTCGATGACATGCTCGATGTCAGTAAACTGGAGGCGGGCCTGCTGGGTGCATGGCGACGTCCCTGTCAGTTGTCGGACATTATTGAATGTGTCTGTTCTCCTCTGGCAAAAAAGGCGGCTGTAAAGGGAATCCATTTCGAAGCGGATGTTGATCCAGTACTACCGGCGATTTACTGCGATTCGGAGAAGGTCGGCCGCGTGATTGTCAATCTGGTTACGAACGCCATGAAATTCTGTGGCAATCCGGGAAGCGTACGGTTGTGGACTGAACAGAGGGCGGACCAGGGAGAAATTATCATTGGAGTGACCGATAATGGCCCGGGCATCGATGAAGAAGGGCTGGCGGAAATCTTCCAACGCTTCAAACAACTCAAAACCCAGCTTGACAGCAGTACCAAAGGGTTTGGACTGGGGTTGAATATCGCCAAGGAATTAGTCGATTTGAATTTTGGTGAAATGTCAGTGGAAAGCGAGGTGGGAACAGGAACCACATTTTCGTTCAGCGTACCTCTGAATAATCCCTCCAGTGTGATGACACGCTATCTGGATCGTACTCAAAGATTAACCAGCAGCGAATCTGTGGTGGCCCTGGTCTTTGCTCGAATTGATGAAGAAACAACCGACACGGATAAAGAAGACATGGACGCTTTCTTCAACTTCTTACTACGGACAAATGATCTTTTATTCCGAACAGGCAGTTGTGAATGGCTGTTTGTACTTTCCATTCCCTGCCTGGAACTTTCTGAATTTGTCACCAGGCTTGAGAATGAGTGGGAGAAGACGAATCGGAATCGACCCTTTGGCCCCTTACCCGGTTACCAGTTAACCATCGAGGGCAAATGGAAAATAAATGCAGATTCAGAAGAGATCCACAGGCACTTTTGCAGAATCACCCAGCAGCCGACCGTCTCAACATAACACTGACTTGACGATCGAATTAACGATGGATGACATTATCTGGCGAATTCTCACACGCAGGATGGGCTTCCACTCGTTAACCTGAAAAGGTCCGGAATCCAATTCTTTAAGGGAGCAGGCACATGAAGCGTCGAAAGAGAATATTACTGGTCGATGATGATTCAGATATACTTCGCGCCACCAGTCTCAGGCTGACAGTAGCCGGTTTTGAAACGTCTACCGCGCTCAATGGAATGCAAGCAGTCGCGAATGCAACCGGCGATCAACCGGCGGCTATTGTTATGGATGTGAGGATGCCGCAAAAGGACGGCCTGACCGCACTGGATGAACTGAAACAAAAATCAGATACACGTCAGATACCGGTAGTGATGCTCTCAGCGAGCCTCGTGGACAGGGAAAAAGCTTTGGACGCCGGCGCAAGCTATTTTTTAAGTAAACCATATGAAGGCCATGAACTGATCAAAGCCGTGAACGCGGCGATTGAGCAGGCAGAAGATGATAAACTGCCGGGTTCAGCTTCTGCCACTCCCAATATGAAAGTGAAGTACAGTTATGACTGATAAAGTGGTACTGATTGCAGATGATGACCATGAGTTATCACAAGCTCTAGCCATTCGCCTGAGAGGCTTAGGCTATACCGTGATGCGATCTCCCGATGCCTCTCACGCACTCATTGGTGCGATGAGAATCAAGCCAAACCTGATCATACTGGACGTGGACATGCCCAGCGGAAATGGTCTGGCGGTGTGTGAAATGTTGAACGGTGATGAAAGCTGCCATGGAATTCCAGTGATTATACATACGGGCCACACAGATACCGAGACAATTCAACGTTGCAAACAACTCGGGGCGGTGTATATTCAGAAATGCCCCGGTTCTCCAGCAACGATTACTGAGATCGCCAGAGAATTTCTACAGCTTGATATCCAGCCAGTTGTTGAACCGGTAGAGGAAGCTCAAAAGACTCCTGAAACACGAGATCTCAGCCTGTCCTACATTAAGTCTATCGGCAAAGCTGAGTATGAATTGTCCGAAGCAGATGGGACTCCGATTGACCCTGCTTCTGAACAGAATGTCACAGATCAAACCCAGGAGGCAGACTCGGACTCCCCGGATTCCCGTGAAAAGCGACCGCCGATTGTACTGTCAATTGATGATGATCGTGATATTTCTAAAGCGCTGCAAATGAAACTCAAACCTCACGGCGTAGAGTGTCTGTCTGCTTACACTGGTGATCAAGGTTATGAAATGGCTGTGGAACATATGCCTGATGTGATTATCACAGATCTGGTGTTACCAGAGGCGGAGGGCATTTATATTATGCGCCGCATCAGGTCGAATCCATTACTCAGTGAAATACCAATAATTGTTCTGACGGGGCAAAGCTATCCGGCAATTAAACATCAGATATTGAGTCTGGGAGTGGAAGCATTTCTGACGAAACCCGTTCCGATCAATGAACTGATCAAAGAATTACAGAGTGTGATCCCAATCAAATATACACTCACACAGGAAACGGCAACAATCTCATTTAACAAAAATGACGACAAGGTAGCGTCGATGGCATGAGATTAAACCTGAACTGAAATAGTCATCTACTGTATTCAGTCTGGGAATGGTAAGATCCAGCGCACAGCGTTTTATTTAGATCTCTATAAAAATTATACTCATGAGAGTTAAAAATGAGCACTGCCGATTCGACTGACAATATAAAACAGACCAGGACAACGCGACGGACTTTTCTTAAAAAGACTCTGGCTTTGTCGAGTGGGGTGGGAGCATTTACGAATGCTCCTTATGTGTTTGCGCGTCATCGTACGAAGCTACGGGTTCTGGGTACGCATGTGACGCTGCAGGAAGAACTGCGTAAAAAAGCGCAACAGGATCTGGGGATCGATATTGAATTTCAGCCCGGTGGCAGTGCGTCTGTTCTGCATCAGGCTTCTACTCGTCCGGCATCGTTTGACCTGTACGAGCAGTGGTCGAATAGTCTGAAAGTCTTATGGCAGGCCAATGCAATACAAGCGATTGACATCGAGCGACTCAAATACTGGGATGAAATCAACAATCTCACCAAAACCGGTCGCATCACGACAGGAGCCAAACTCGGTGCGGGTGATGCTCCCTCAAAACTTTTGTATGTTCAAAAAGATCAGTCACTGAGTTCTGTTCCCAGTCAACAGGTCAGCTTTCTGCCTTATGTCCACAATGTGGATTCCTTCGGCTACAATGCTGGTGTGATTCCGCGTGGCATACCCTATAAAACAGAAAGCTGGAGTTGGCTGCTGGACGAACGCTATGCAGGCAAGGTAGCACTGGTCAATGCTCCATCGATTGGATTATTTGACGCCGTACTCGCGGTCCAGGCGAAAGGGTTAATGAAATTTAAAGATATAGGAAATCTTTCCAGAAACGAAATCGATGAGATGTTTGCGATATTAATCGAACTCAGACATCAAGGTCACTTCCGTGGTGTCTGGAGTTCCGTGCCCCAGTCGGTGCGACTGATGCAGCGTAAGGAAGTCGTAATTGAGAGCATGTTTTCGCCTGCGGTATTCGATCTCAAAGGACAAGGAATCGATTGTGTCTATGCTGCCCCTGAAGAAGGCTATCGTGCCTGGCATGGTGTGATGTGCCTTTCTTCTCAAACACAGGGCGCAGTTAAGGATGCGGCTTATGATTATATGAACTGGTGGCTGTCAGGCTGGCCTGGTGCCTTTATCGCGAAACAGGGGTATTACATTTCCAACCCGGAGCGTTCACGTTCGCTGCTTACTGATAATGAATGGAACTACTGGTATGAAGGAAAACCTGCCCTCACTAATCTTGCCGGAACTGATGGTCGAGTCGTAGTGAAACAAGGTGAAATCCGTAACGGAGGCTCCTATCTTGAACGTTTCAGTAACGTTGCTGTCTGGAATACAGTGATGGATACTTATGAATATTCTCTTCTGAAATGGAACGAATTTCTCTCGACTTGAAGGATTGTGGAATTGAGTATTAAGCCTGGCGCTGGCTGAATGATGCCCGAAGTAGACTGAATCATGATAGACAAGATTAAACCAAAACGAATGACGAGCCTGCAGTGGAAAATCTACATCGGTTTTGGCGGGATGATTCTGCTTCTGATTTCGAATGGTATTTTAGGTATTTACGGTCTTGGCAATGCGATGCAGAGCTTTGATCAATACCGCGATGTGGAAAAAACCTATAACGAATCTCTGGCCATCGATCGCAATGTGCAAGAACTGAAACGCCGTGTGAATCAGTATATTAATACCGGCCATTCTTCGAACCGCGATGCCGTGCAGGTGACTTATGAAAAACTGCAGAAGCAGGTCAGCGGTCTCCTGTCTGACGTGAATGACAAAGAGATCAGTGAGTCATTGATCATTATGAACTCGCATCTGGAGGGATATTTCAAGAATTTCACACTGGCAACGGAAGAACGCCAGCTGCGGACGTCCCTGGTTCAGACATCTCTGCCAGAACAGGGGCAAAGAGTACAGGTGAATCTGGAAAAGCTGGAAGCGCAGGTACATGACAGTCCCCAAGAGCTGAGTCGGCATTATCTGGCTGCGTTATCCGCTCAGCGTTTTTTCGCGCTCGCCGAAAAAAATGCCTTACGATATTTTGCCGAACCCAGTACTCCTTTTGTCGATAAAACTTTAAGCTCGCTTCAGGACGCCCGTTCGATTATTGAATCCATTCAAGCCGAGGCGCTCAATTCTGAAAAAGTACTCGTAAATGACCTGCTGTCACAATTAGATGAGTACGAAAGAATTTGCCTGAGAGCATTTCAGGCAACACGAAGTTATCTCTATCTGGTAAATGTTGTGATGTCTGGTGAAGCCTCGGAATTTGCATATTATTCGATGCAGATTAAAAATATCGCCGAGAGCAAGCGAACAGAGATCAATCAGGCCACCATCGTGCATACACAGGATATTAAAAATATCACAACGATCGCGATTATTGGAGCCTTGCTCATCGGATTATATTATGCCTGGCGACTGGCATATTCTGTTGTGCAGCCGATTACAGCAATGACAGAAACATTCAGAAGACTGGGAGCGGGGGAAACACTTATTACGATTCCGGCTACAGATCGTAATGACGAAATCGGGCAGATGGCAATTGCTGCAGATATTTTCAATAAGCAGAACTTTGTGACCAAGAACCTTTTGCAGCAATCGCAGACATTGAGTCAGGAACTGATACAAAAAACCCGGGAGCTTGAAATGATCAATTCCGAACTCGACAACTTTGCATATATTGCTTCCCACGACCTTAAGTCTCCTCTCCGAGGCATCGACCAGTTGGCTAAATGGATTCAGGAAGACTCTGCCGAAGAACTTTCTGAAGAATCGTGTGTCAATCTGAATAAGCTGCAGGGGCGAATCAGAACCATGGAGACACTCCTGAACGACTTACTGGAGTACTCCCGCATTGGTCGAATCACAGGAGAATGTGAACAAACCGATACGGGAGCCATGCTTAAAGAAATCAGTGAACTGATTGATAATCCAGAGAAAATTCAAATAACCATTGCCCCTGATATGCCAGTTCTGAATACCTTTCGCACACCACTGCGGCATGTTTTTCTCAATTTGATCACCAATGCCGTCAAGCACCATGATCATCCCGAAACGGGGGAAATTAATATTGATTATCGGGAACTTCCCGATTTTTATGAGTTCAGCGTCAAAGATAACGGGCCTGGGATTGATCCCAAGCATCACGATAGAATATTTCAAATGTATCAGCGCGTAGGTAATACTACTGCCGAGGGGAGTGGAATGGGCCTGGCCATCATAAAAAAACAGATCGAAACTTTGGGGGGTACAATTTCTGTTGAATCGGCGGAGAAGCAGAATACGATATTCCACTTCACATGGTCCAAATAATAACCTATGATATTAAGAGGAGCTTTTAAGTACATAAGGATTAAAAAAATGCTGCAAAACCGGTTTTCAATTCTTTTAGTTGAAGATGATGACGTCGATCGTGAAGTGGTCAATCGGGCCATTAAACGACAGGAGTTGGATTGTAGCTTGTATACCGCCTGTGATGGGGCGGAAGCCTTATCCATACTGCGAGGGGAATCGGCAGAGAAGCTGAATGAAGATTTTGTCGTTCTGCTTGACCTCAACATGCCCGGGATGAATGGCCTGCAGTTTCTGGATGAACTTCGGGAAGACCCTGAACTTAGCCATACCATCGTATTTGTACTTTCCACATCAGAGCATCCACTCGATATTGCCAAAGCCTACAAAAAAAATGTGGCAGGATATTTCAGCAAAACGCAGGTCGACTTACTGGTCAAAATGCTCAGTGATTATGCCCAGGCTTCTCTGTTTCCAAATCCTCGGGTGATACAGAGCATCCATTAGTAACTGCTGTTACTGTCCCTTTCTTCAGTGCGTGCCATGTGTCCGGTCTAATTACTGGCCCACAGCGATCGACTAGAATGCATCGCATTTAACCATGGCGTCTCTCAATCTATTATAGCTTCTCCAAATGGCTTTGGAGAAGCTACAGTGAAATGGGACACAGTCCAGGCAGCCTCCCATACCAATAAAAAAAGGCAGGACACAAATAATCTGCGTCCTGCCCCCTGTTGCATTATCTGAAAAGACAAGCTTACTCAGGCCAGGGAGATTTCTCCGTCGCCAGGGAATAAATCACGGACTTGGAATTACAGAATTCGTGGGCCGCTTCGATGAAACCCAGTTCCGCTCCGAATCCACTCTTTTTGTAACCATAGATCGGCACGTTCGGTCTGAGATAACCGCCACCATTGATCGAGATCCGTCCTGCCTGCAACTCGCGGGCGACTCGCAGCGCCCGTGTGCCGTCAGTGGACCAGATATTGGCCATCAAACCAAAGTCGGAATCATTGGCAATGCGAATCGCTTCCTCTTCCGTTTTAAATGTCATCACGCTTAAGACCGGCCCGAACACTTCTTCCTTCGCGACAGCCATGTCGGGTGAGACCTGGTCGAAAATGGTCGGCGGATAGAAGCAGTCCAGCGGATCATCGGAGATATCACCCGAGAGAACTAACCGGGCCCCTTCCTGTTTCGCCTGTTCAACGCGGCTCCGCACGAAGTCGCAGTGCGTTGGCGTGGCCAGACAGCCCAGGTGCATTTCGGGATCGGTCGGATCTCCCTGTTTCAAACTCTGAGCCTTGGCGATAATCCGCTCAAGCAGTTCATCATGCTGGCTCTCATGCACCAGCAGTCTTGAGCCGGCCACACAGATCTGACCCAGGTGACAGAAGATGCCCGTAATCACACCGTTGACAACATGATCCAGCGGGGCATCGGGAAAGACGACGCTCGGCGTTTTGCCGCCGAGTTCCAGCAGCACCCCTTTCATGCCATCCTTGGCCGCTTCCATCAACTGCGCACCAGTTTCATACCGTCCCGTGAAGGCGATTTTGTTGATGCCCGGATGTTTCACGAGAGCCGTACCCGCTTCTGCGCCCGTACCGTGAATCACATTAATCACGCCAGGAGGAAAGCCCACTTCTTCAGCCATCTTCGCCAGCATCAATGCGGATAGCGGCGAGACTTCAGAAGGCTTCAGCACCACCGTATTGCCGCAGGCGAGAATCGGCGCCAGTTTAATGGCGGCGTTAGTCATGGGATAATTCCAGGGAACGATGGCTGCGATCACACCCATCGGCTCGCGAAACTGCATCGTCACATTGTCCGGCAGGCCGCCATAGGAATGACCGGCGATTTTGTCCGGCAGTCCTGCATAACTTTCGATGACGTCTGCCCCACAGGGAATGTCAAAGCCCAGCGTGTCGCGAATCGGTTTGCCGATATTGAGCGTATCGGTCATCGCGAGATCTTCCGCAGATTCACGAATGCGTTCTGCCAGCTTGTAAAGCAATCGACCCCGCTGCAGAGGATCCAGGCGCGGCCATTCCCCCTTGTCAAACGCACGGCGAGCCGCAGTGACGGCCAGATCAACATCACTGGCATTCGCCAGGGCAATCTCCGCCAGTGGTTCCCGGGTCGCCGGGTTCGTGATCGTCCAGTTCGTTTCCGAGCGACCGTCGACCCATTTTCCATCAATATACATTTTCTCTGGCCAGGCTGGCATATTCTTATTTCCTTACTGAAGTGATTAAATCATGGCGTTGTCTGATCGATTCGTGGATTGACGGTGACCAGAGCAGGAGCGGTATTATCTTAACAAAGCTAACCAATCCGGGGCAACAGTTCGAGAGAGTTTGAGACCAGAACCAGACAGAATATGAGCCGTCATCAATCAGTTCATATACGGGCATAACAGGCGGTACATCCACATGTAATCAGAACTGTCTTTAAATATGAAATCGGATCAAAAGACATCGGCAAACAAACTACCACATATCAGCAGATCAACAGAGTGAGATCTGATATGTCACTTGCAGTGCCCTGCCGGCTTTCATGTTTTTCGTGGTAGATAAAAACGGATCTGGATTCCAGCTCCCGTTCTGTTAGACTCAAGAGAGGCTGTGATCCCGTCTCGTTTCTGAAAATGGCACTTAATGTGAATCCCCGGGTGAGAGTTTTCTCGGGGAATAGTGTCAGGTTTGTCGTTCGTTACTTATTACAAACCTGGAGATTCCATGTATCGACTATCTGCCCTGCTGATGTTACTGCTTCCTGCTTTAGTTCAGGCGGCTCCGCATGAAATTATTCATGTCGTCAATCCGCATCATGTTACCCGGGCTGAATATCTGGCTGATCTGCGGGCGAATTCCAGCTTGACTGACGACCAGATAGATGACCGCTACAGGGAGTTTCTTCAGGATCGGGAACGAAGCCAACGGGGGCTGATTCTGAAGTTGCGGGTTCTGATCAAAAAATACCGCCTGAAGGGCATCTATTTACAGGGGCTTTCTGAGAAGAATCACCAGGCAACGCTGGATTACCTGGAAAGTCTGAAGCAATACGAGAAGACCAATACGATCAATGAATCTGAATTTGAAAAACGGAAAAAAGATCAAAACCGACTCGATTTGTCAGAGTTGGGAGCCGCAGGTCAATTAGTCATCACTGGTGAATTACAGACCATTCTGCCAGCGGAGGATGCAAAGGCTTTCGAAGCGGTTAATTCGGTGAAACCTGATGGAGGTATCAACTTTGTTGAGAAGGAAGAACACGAGCGCGAGAACGCAATCGTCAGAAACTTAATGAAAGCCGATGGTGTGGCTGTGATCGTGTTGAGCCGTGATCACAACCTGGCAGATAATCTGAAAGAGCTGGGGTTCAGCTGCAGGTATGTGATGATGGGGAGCAGTCCATCTGTGGAAAGTAATATAGATACTTTCAAAAAATCCATCTTCAAACGTGGCGATAAACTTACAGGAAACCGACTCAAATAACATCGGTAGAAAACAATAAGTTACTTGCAGAACAACAGAGTGAGATCTGAAATGTCACTTGCAGTGTCCTACCTGCTTTCGTGTCATTTCGTATTTTTCGTGGTAGATAAAAACGGAGGAATCTGCCGCCGTTTCATTCCGCCTCCCGCTCCACCATGATCTTCCGACACAGAATCGTCTTGCGTTTTACGCCGTCCTCATCCGGATAGTAAAAATCGCTGTAAAATAGCAGGGCACTGTTCTCGTCGAGAGGCACGATCTCCGGGTTATTGCAGGAGCCGTCCCAGTCGTGAAAGGTCGGGTCAGCCACTGGCTTGTTCGCCAGTCCGCTTCGATCACCGGGCGTCATCACCACCAGCGGTTCAGTCCACTCTGTGCCGCTGTCGTTGAGCGCAGCCCGTACGAATGTCCCCGGACGGGCATAACAGAGCAGTGTCACCCCATTCTCGAGTCGACACAAACGCGGCAGGATACCGACGTCGTCGAACTTCACCGGCTTCGACCAGGTCCGCCCCAAGTCGGTCGAACGCGTCATATACATCGGATCCCACTCTTTGCCGGTTGAAGAATACCAGGTCGATCGCAGGAACCAGACAATCGAACCGTCCGGCATGAATTCAAAGTCGCTGTCACTGAAGCCGCCACTCTTATAGGGGAATTCGTGGCCGTTGGCTTCGTATTCCAGATGCGACCGCCGTTGAAACGTTTTTCCATTGTCTTCAGAACGAAAGATTTCCGCCGAGTAGTACGGGCTGTACTGTCCGTTCTCCGGATTGAGATGCCCCTCGCCCGAAAAGACACTCACCCAGATCGCGCCGTCGGGGCCCAGTTTCGGATTGCCTCGCGGAAAGATCGACTTGAGTACCTTCTTACCATTGCGACTGACATGCACCACGCGTGTCAGGTAAGGCCAGTCTACACCCGCCTGTTCCCGTACCGGTTTTCTCTGACCTGCAGGGATGCGAAACAGCGTCCATTCCTTTTTCGACAGGCTCGGCGGCAGGCGATCTGCATTATACGCATTGATTGTCGTGCCCCCCATCCAGAAGGTCATGCCATCTGGAATCGGCAGGATACCTTCCTCCGCCTGCTTCGAAAAATCATAAGCGGGCGTATACTTATTCCAGGGGATCTGCTTGTACTCGCTCACATCCACGCCCGATTCCGGCGGAAGATAAACCCGGTCACCACTGGGGAGCAGCAAGCCGCACTCCTGCGCCACTGATGCATCGACCTCTTGCCAGGTTTTCCCTTTGTCGCGGCTTTCAAACCAGAGGGCCGTTGAGCCGTAGTTGCTGATGTCGTCATTTTTTACATGCACGGAAACCACAAACCGATCCTTCAGCCGATAAGGCCGCGGAAACTGGTAGGGCCCCCACAATTGCTCCTCCGGTCGAATCCCTCGCACGATCACATGCGGTTCCCCCATTGTCAGCTTGATCCGGGGCGCAGGTCTTTCTTTGATGTTCGACTTTCTACTGTCTTGCGCAACTGCGTTGGTCGTGCAGACGATCACCAATAATAAGGAACTGAAGAGGGAGCGCATGGTAATTCTCATGAAATCTGCTGTTGAACTCAAAATAGAAATAAAACGGCTTCAGTTTACGATTAACTGTTTCAGGATTTGGCGGGGATCTCTGTGATCTGTTTCGTGGCGATGCCGACGGGGCGGTCCAGGGGAATCCCGGCGCAGGTCAGCAGGGTTGTTAATAAGTCGCCCTGGTTGCCTTTGACATCGGGCAGAAAACGTCCCGTGTTGATCGCACCGCCGCCTCGTCCTGCCAGAATGAAGGGCAGATTGGCCCGGCTGTGCCTGTCACCGTCTTCCAGGCCCGAGCCCCACATCATAATGCAGTTGTCCAGCAATGTGCCATCGCCTTCCTTCAGGCTGTGCATCTTGTTGACCATGTAGGCAAACTGGTCGATATTGAATTTCGTGATCGCGGCGACTTTATCCACCTTCTTCTTCTCGCCGTTATGGTGCGTCTGGGAATGGTGCTGATCGTTGAAACCGAGTTCAGGATACGAGACGCCGTTCGGGGTGGAACCGATGTAGGTGCAGACGCGAGTCGTGTCGGTCTGAAACGCGAGCACGTTGAGGTCGCACATCACCTGCATGTACTCGCTCCGTTTGTCTCCCTCGGGAATCTTGATCTCGATGGGAGGCGAGTCGGTTTTGTGACTGCGACTCGGTCGGACTCCCGCTTTCTCCAGTGCCGCTTCTTTCTGGCGTATTTCAATGGCGGCGATCCTTCGTTCCACCGAGCGGACACTATCCAGGTATTGATCCAGCTTGCGCTGGTCAGTCTTTGACAGTGTGCGACGCAGATCGCGGGCACCGCCGATCACCAGGTCCAGCATGCTCCGATCTAAACTGCTCATCCCGTTCGCTGACAGTCCGTCCCCTTTTTCCTTCTTGTTGAACAGACGATTCAGCACGTTGCGGGGATTGGTCTCGGCGGGAACCGCCTGGGTCGGCGAACGGAAGCTGCAGTGGGAATAGTATGCCTCGTTCAGCCCCGCCTGGTTTTCCTTCCACGTTTGCGGCATCGTGGCCAGTTCCAGTGAAGGCAGCGCAGTAAATGCGCCCAGAGAGTTCGCGGCAATCTGGTCGGCGGAGATGGAAATACTGATTTCGTCCCGCTTATCCGGATCGGGTAATGCTGCGGTGAGCCATGTCGAGAGTTCGAGCGCGTGCGGCGCGCCACGAAAGGGACCGTTGGAAACGCCGGCGATCCCCTTCATCAACAGACATTGATTGAGCACCGGGCGCAGCGATTCAAGGGCAGGGGGAGGCGAGGTCAGAAACGTTTTGGGATCTTTGGGCCAGAATTGATCCATGATCACGCCATGCGGCATATACATGAACCCCATTCGGACCGGCGGTTGGAACGTTTTTTTCTCGCTGTCTTCAGCCCAGCCCATGACATCCAGCAGAGGCAGTGCCAGTGTGGCTCCCAGGCCTTTCAGACAGGTGCGACGATTGATTCTTTTATAATTACTCATGAGAAGGCTTTCAGGTGGGTAGCAGAGGAAAACGGGTATGTGATACGACGGCTTGCCATTCCGCCCTACCGGTCACTGGGTGTGGTTCGCGGGTCACTCAATACGACGATGCATGAAAGGGTAACTGGTGACGACCTTGGTGATGAGCGTCTGCATGCGGTAGTCGTCTTTGGCGATTTTCTGCATCAGTCCATCGATCACAATTTCGTCGTACCCTTCCAGGCGTCGGCATAATGCATAGGCTAACAGTCGTTCAACCAGATTGCGAGAAAACTTTGCGTTATGCTGAGCGATAATCGCTTTCAGTTCTTTGGGGTTGGAAAATTTCCTCCCGCCGGGGAGTTCGCCCGAGGCATCGATGGCCTGGCCGTTCTCGTCCTGGTCGCGCCAGCGTCCGATGGCGTCGAAGTTCTCCAGACCGAATCCGATCGGGTCGAGCAAGCGATGGCAGTTGGCACAGACCGCCTCGGAGCGGTGCAGTTCGGTGCGTTCGCGCAGCGTCAGACTGGCGACCTGTTTTTGATCCTGTTTCTCCAGTGAAGGCACATCGGGCGGGGCGGCAGGGACATGATCCCCGAGCACCTGTTCCAGCACCCAGACACCACGATTGACAGGGCTGGTGCGGTTAGGGAACGAAGTCGCCGCCAGCACGCCGGGCATTCCCAGGATTCCGCCACGATTTCCGTTGGTCAGTTTGACCTTACGCATCTCGGGGCCGGTGACCGTTTTTTCCAGACCATAAAGCGACGCCAGATTTCCATTGAGGAAGGTGTAATCGCTGTCGATAAAATCCGAAACGCTGCGGTTCTCCCGCACGATGCTTTCGAAAAAGAGCCGGGCTTCATCGTACATCGCGCTGCGCATGGCGGCGGTCATCTGCGGGAATTTCTCCGGGTCAAAGGTTCGCGTATGCAGATTTCCCAGCTTGAGCCACTGCGCGCCAAAGCCGTCAAACAGGGCCCGCGATCGCGTGTCCATCAGCATCCGCGTGACCTGATCTTTCAATACCGGAAGCTCGTGGAGTTTTCCCTGGTCCGCCAGCGTCAGCAATTCAGCGTCGGGCATGGTGGCCCACAACAGATAAGACAGACGCGAGGCAAGCTGATAATCATCAAGGGGCACAATCCCCTTTTCAGTCTCCACTTCTCTCGCCGGCGTGATAAACAGAAACTGCGGGGAAACCAGTATCGCCTTGAGCATCAGACGACAGGATGCCTGGTAGCTGAGGTCGTTCTGTCTTCCCAGTTCAAAAACTTTGAGCAGGACATCCACTTCGGCAGCAGAGGGGGGACGGCGGTAGGCACTGCGCGCCAGTGACTTTGCAAGCTTGCGGGCATTTGCTTTAGCGTCGGTCTCGGACGTTGGCGGTTCGCCAAAGAGTTCTAATTGAATGGCGGTCGGCGGTTCCCCTTTTAAGGCCACCACCTGGTTCAGGACTTTTTCGGAGATGGCCAGATACTGTTCGAGTTGCAGCGGGGAGAGCGAATTGAGATAACCTTCGCCGCTGACTTCGTCCGGCAGACTGGCGACGATGTCAGGATTGACGCCCAGCAGATCGTGCAGCGTGTTGCCATATTCCGTTTTGGTGAGCCGCCGAATGACAAATGGACCTGGATCTTTCGGACTGAGATATTTTATCTGCTGCATCCATTTGGTAAACATCTGACGTTCTTTGTCGGACGGCTGATCCAGTCCTTCCGGAGGCATGTCATGTGCTTTCACGCGGGCCGCCGACTTTTTCCATTTCTCACTGAAGGCCGCATGCCCGGGACTTCGCAGAGCCGGGTCAAAGCTGAGACCGGCTTCCGTCGGCCGACGGTTCTGATGACAGTCGATGCAATATTTTTTAATGAACGGCTTGATCTGCTTGCTGAAAAACTGCTCCGCTTCCGCTTTCCGCGCCGCCAGCGCTTTGTTCTCTTTCGACGCAGCAAGCCCAGCCTGCGGACAGACCCACAACCCCCACACCAATCCGGCAATCACACCGCAAACAAAACGCGCCTCTAACACTGACATTGCAAAACTCCTCCGACACTATAATCGTACCCACCCATTATAGTTTCTGCATATGTCAGTGTAAACAACCGTCAGGAAACGTAGCGTCTGCACGTGAGTGTAAAATAATAAAATCGTATCGAACAGATCGTAATCTGTTCCTTACAGTTCTGGTCGCAGAGACCGTCGTTCTAAATCATTCGATGAAATTAAATAACACTTCTCAGGTTTCAGGGGCATTTGCCTGACGAGGTCTACTTTGGAATTGTTGATGAGATATCGAGCAACTTCAGGATGTGACAAACAGCAGGGCTTTGAGACGCAGGGAACACGAAGTTAAGATAAGGAGCAAACAGACCTGGAACAGTTCCAGAATTCAGTTAAATAGAGAAGCTCAGGTTTACCGATTATGAAAAACATGGGAGACGATAACATATCCGGTTGCAGAACAAATTACGAATTTGCTCACAGTTCGACCCGCTGTCTCAATTGACGTATCGCGGGCCGTTTATGTTATAATCAAAATTCTACCCAAAAACATAAACCGGCTCTGTCCCAAAATACGTCCCACTAGAAGACTCAACAGGAAACCCACCATCATGACCTCCACCTCAGATACGACCCGCCGAGATTTTTTGAAAACAACCGTCGCAGCCGCATCCGTTTTTGCTGCTCCCGCATTTGTCCGCGGACAGAATCTGAACTCGCAGTTGCAGTTTGCAGGCATCGGCACCGACGGCAAAGGGTATTCCGACATCAAGCTCATCGCCAGCCACGATAAAGTGAAATGCGTCGCCTTCTGTGATGTCGATTTGTCCCGGACCACTAAAGTCAAGCCGTTAGCACCCGAGGCTCCCATCTACCAGGACTACAAAGCAATGCTGGATGAACTGGGTGATAAAATCGACGCTGTTTCGGTTTCCACTCCCGACCATACTCACGCCATCATCAGCATGGACGCGATGCAACGCGGGAAGCACGTTTACTGTCAGAAACCGCTGACTCGCACGGTTTGGGAAGCCCGCCAGATGCGTCTTCAGGCAAAAAAATCAGGCGTCATCACCCGGATGGGTAACCAGATTCATTCGCACACCGCTTATCGCACCGGAGTAAAAGCGATTCAGGATGGCGTCATCGGGAAAGTGAAGGCCGTGCATTCCTATGTCGGCACCACCGGTCATGGACGCAGCGGACTGCTCGAACCACCTGTGAAAAATGAAGCGGTTCCCAAAACTCTTGACTGGAATCTCTGGGTCAGCGTGGCACCCATGCGTCCTTACGGCGGAAACCGGGTCTACCATCCCTTCACGTGGAGAGACTGGCAGGATTTCGGCTCCGGTGCCATCGGAGATTTCGGCTGCCATTTACTCGATCCGGTATATACGGCTCTCAAAATTACGGGTGACCCGATCAGCGTGCACTCGGAGCACACCGGCATGAATGATGAAGTCTGGCCCGCCCAGGAAACCATCAAATACATCATTCCCGGCACGCAGTACACCGCTGGTCGCAGTCTGCCGATTACCTGGTACGATGGCGGTCGCCGGCCCAGTGACAGTATCGCCAAACTGTTACCCGGTCAGTCTCTGCCGGGCGGTGGTTCTATTTTCGTCGGTGAAAAAGGCAATCTGATTCTGCCTCACGTCGGCATGCCGTTCGTCAACATCGAAGGTGTGACAATCGAACCGGTAGAAGGACTCGACCATTATCATGGCTGGGTCGATGGTTGCCTGTCCGGAAAACAGCCCAGCGACGGGTTTGAATACGGTGGCCATCTGACCGAAGCCGTGCAGTTAGGGAATGTGGCCGCGTTCTTCCCGGGTGAAACCCTCGAATTCGACGGGAAAGCGCTGAAGATCACAAATAACTCAGAGGCGAACAAATACCTGACGCGAGACTACCGCACCGGTTTCGAAATCGCTTCGATTTAGACTTCCCAATTCATTCAGATAGAAGACGCCTCGTATGCAGTGTTTTGATCTCCGCCGTTTTGCTGTTTTACTGGTGATTCTGTCTGGAACGAGCTTTTTGCTGGCTGCCGATGCGGAGTTGGCAAAGCACATCACAGTTCCGACTGGCTGGAAGGGGGAGCAGATTTCGCTCCCTCCTTCCTTTGCCAGGGAAATGAAATTCAAAGGGATCGAAGAAGCCCGGTTTTCGCCGGGCATGTTCCAGAAAAAATCGGACACGTTTTTCTCCTACTTCTTCGTGTTTAAAATTGATCCCGGCAGTGAACTGACACAAAAAAACATCGAACGCGAATTACTCACCTATTATCAGGGGCTGTCGCGCACCATCTTCAAAAGCAGGAAGAAGGAAATCGATACCAGCGGCTTTTCCTGCGAACTGAAAAAAGTGGTCCCCGTCGATCCACAGAAGATTTCCCCCGAGGGGCTCACCGAATATTCGGCAACCGTCAAATGGATTGAACCGTTTGTCACTCAGAAACCGCAAACGCTGCATCTGATCATCCAGGTCTGGACAGACAACACCACCAGAGACGGCTATCTGTTCGCCTGTGTTTCGCCGCAGGAGAGGGAAGCCGAGATCTGGCAATCAATGCGAACCATCCGCGACACGTTTTACCGCAGACTGCAGAAGTAGCTCTTCTTGAGTGCAGCGAGCAGGAAGTCGCAGGGAAAATGGATTGCTGAGATAGCAGTATCTTGCAGTGGATTTGGGTCTCGGTGCCCCCCTTTTCGATTATTGGGGGAAACGTCTGACAGAATATCTACGGACTGAATTTCAACAGCAGTAAGGTGTAAGTCTGCGACAACACACGTGATTACACCAGGCCACTTGCCAAAGCGCAACTAGAATTAACCACGCTGCAGAAACAGAGCTAAATTATAAACTTTCGGGACCATATATATAGGACTGGGAATTGCTCTAAAGTTCGATATTTCAAATTTATTTAATAAATGGAAAAGCACATGGGGCACTCATTTTATTGCTCTAAAGAAGGGGAGGAAATTGATACCGCAATTCCCATATGCGGTAGTAACGAAGCCTGTGAATATTGGCATCCAGTAATAGACTTGAATCATTTAGAACTATTGAGACTAGCTTTCACTGGTTATCTGGAAATTGATGAAACCAACATTGAACAATTCAAAAAGGAGGTCGTACTGATCTTGAATAATTTCAAGCGTCTTAATGAAACAGAAGGATCAGGGGATTTCGATTTTTCAATAGAAAGATGTCAGCGGCTTTTGGATTTACTTGAGAAATACCCACCAGAACAGGGATATTATTTATCAGTAGGTTAACCAAATATTTTATATGCATAACAGAACAAAGAATAAGGACTCAATGCATTGAAACCTGACCTTCTTAATTCAGAACGCATTGAATAGGAAACGGATAGGGAAAGCAAACCACACAGGTTCTGATCCCGTGCCTCCCAATTTCATTTCAATGCCTGATAATCCTTCCCATTGATACTGCGGATCACAGACCGCATCCAGTCATCCAGTTCCTGCTTCATCTGTTTCACTCGCTGGGCCTGTTCTGGATTTTTAGAAAGATCGATTTTTTCCATTGGGTCATCGTTTAGATTATAGAGTTCGTATCTGGTACCTTTAATGCGATGCAGTTTCCAGGGCCAGTCGTTCCAGGCGGCATGCCCCGTCGTGGTCTCTTCGGGAAACTGTGGGAATTCGTCGACGTCTTTACGCATGCGGACAGGATCATGCGGTAAGGGGGCACCCGCCTGTTGTTTTTCCATGATCGCTTTCTGAATCTGGTCGCTCCGTGTGCCTTGTCCCCCCTGTAATTGATGCCAGAAACCCATCGGCTTGTTGCGTTCGGTCACCGACCCTGAAATGATGCCGCTCACATCCATGCCATCCAGTGGGTGTGGCGCATACAATTCCACGCCGGCCATAGCCAGGAGAGTCGGGTAGATATCAAAGGTCGCCACTGGGACCGAGGTGCGACCTTTGAGCTTGCGTGCGGGCCATTCGATGATCCCCGGCACACGCAGCCCCCCTTCGTAGATGCTGCCCTTTTTCTCGCGGCCGCCGGAGGTCTCCTTGACCAGCCCGCCATTATCGCTGCAGTACCAGACGATGGTATTCTCCGCAATGTTCATGTTCCTGAGAGCGCGTCGCAGTCGTCCAACCTGCTGATCCAGCAGCGTAATCTCACGGTAGTATCCCGCATGCGGTTTTCCCTCATAAAGACTGGGTCCTTCCGGCACTTCCGCGTGCGGTGAGTGTGGAGACGGAAACCAGACGACCGTGAAGATCGGCTGGTCGCTGTCCTTGTGTTTCTCGAGGAACTCAAGCGTATCATCCATTAAGATGACCGAACCTTTTCCTTTACGATGCTCGATCTTTCCCATGCGGCTCAGGTAGGGATCGTTGTCGAAAAAGTTGAGTCCGATCACCCATTCATCGAATCCCATGCCACTGGGATTGCAGGGGGAGTCGGGCTGTCCCGAACCCAGGTGCACTTTGCCGAAGATACCGGTGACATAGCCGGCCGCTTTCAGCGTTTCAGCGATGGTCTGCTCGTGCGGACGCATATAGCGGCCATGGTTGGTGACTTTGGTCCGGTTCGGATTGCGACCGGTCATCACGCTGGCCCGTGTCGGAGAACAGACCGGCGCACCGGCATAGAAGCGGTCGAAGACGAATGCGTCTTTCGCCATGGCATCAAGTTCCGGTGTCTTTACAAACGGGTGACCATTATAACTGGTGTCTCCCCAGCCCTGATCATCCGCCATCACCAGAATGATGTTGGGTTTACCGGAGCTTTCCGGTTTCGCCGCAAAGGAGGGGCCAGTCGATACCAGAGAAAAAACGACTCCCATCACTGCTATAAAAACACGTCGATTCCACATCATTGACTCTCTTCTGCCTTGTAACTGAAATTGTGAATAAAAGCCCGGTTCAAATCAGGATCATCAGTAATAATCATACCAGTGCCGGTCCCTGATTCACATTATCAGATCGTAAGAGGATGAAATTATTTTGTATCCAGATCAGGGGAGATTCATAGATCAAAAAGAAGGTTGACCCATATCAAATTCAGGCAGAAGAAATAAAGCAGCTGAAAAGAGCGGTGCTGCTGCTTCATCTGTGTCTCCTGGGACGCAGGCTTAAAAGAGACTACATAGTGATAGCGTTCTGAAAACGAGAATAAATAAATAGTGCTACGGAGACGATGACAACGAGATTCGCATAGATCAGCTTGAGCAAGGTAGATTCCGAAAGGGATTTAGCAAGCGAAAAACCCAGTGCAAAACCTACTGCTCCGAACAATATCATTCCGATGGGAACTGTAAAAATAAAGAAAGGCCAGAACCCTTCAATTTGTGTGTAGAACATAAAATAAAGGAGGCCATAAAATCCAATAAATCCACCAAGTACAATTCCATTGATTGTGGAAAAGATAGATAAAATGATGGTTAAAATAGTTTTATCAGACACAATCAAACCTCAAAAAACAGCCATAATCGAAAATGTAAGTTTCGCTGCCTCAACTATGTTTCTGGGCGTAGAGAGTGATCAAATCTCACGCGTATATCGAAACAAATCATAATAAAAATGAAGGCTTGTTCACAAAATCGAAATGATCGACCTTGATCGGAGGCTGACTGCATATACTCGTCTGCTTCCCATGATTATCCAGCAGGGAACAACGGTTTACGAAATTATCACTTTGAATGTAAAGTGGTTTTCAGAGGAGGTGCTACTTTTTTTGATATAAATCAATTCGTTTTTGAATATCGATCGCAGGCTCGGAATTTGGAGGAACAAGAGTGAGTGCAGTTTGCAGGACGCTGATTGCAGCTTGAGTTTTTCCCAATCGATAGAGAGATTCTCCCAGATTGAAATAAGCCGGCGCGAAATCAGGCGACGTTTTCATAGCTAGCCGAAAATAATATTCTGCCTGCTCATGATCCTGTTTTTTCTGTAATGTGGTTCCCCGCATATTGTAGGTGAATGTCAATTCCTGAATAACCTGCCTGTGCAAATCAGGCATCTTTGTTGAGTCCAGGATTTGCAGCGCAGATTCGTAGTGCTTAATGGCTTTCTGCAGATCAGCATTCTTTGCAGCCATCAATCCCAGATTAAATTCGTTAGCCGGGTCTAATAAACCTTGTTTTCTCGAAAGATCAAACTGGTGTTGTGCATTTGTCATGTCTCCCAGTTCCAAATAGAGGTTCCCCAGCGTTTCCCGAATTCCAGGGGCGTCCGGATTGAATTTTAAAGCCAACTGGTAATATCGCAGAGCTTCTTCGTAATTTTTCTGCTTTCGGGCCAGGTTCCCCAATCCAAACAAGGCATCTGCATTTTGGGGTTTTGCTTGTAGAGACTGGAAGTAATGGTTAAATGCTTTTTTGTTGTCTTCTTGAGATTCGAAGTAAACACCTAAAGCAAAATGTGCACCTGAATGTTTTGGATCAATCTTCAGGACCTTATTAAAGTATTGTAATGCTTGATCCTTACGCCCCAGTTCCATGTAAATCGTTCCCAGGTTCTCATTTGTTCCCACATCATCAGGCATCACCGTAATCGCGTTTTTAAAATGGTGAAGCGCCTCATCATACTTTTGATTATTAGAAGCCAGGTGGCCGAGATTATTTGACGCAATAAACGCACGGGGATTATGCGCCAGGCAATGTTGGTAGAGTATTCTGCTGTTCGACCAGACTGCAGTCTGGAAAAAACTCAGGCCAGCGAAGAGAAAGAGAGCAGCATAAGTCAAACTCAGGGAAACCGTTTTATGATGACTTCGCAAGAGCCAGGCAAGCGAAAGAGCAGGACCCAGCATAGCGAGGTAAACATATCTGTCTGCAACTGTAGAGATAAATTGATAAGAAAAAGGAATCAGACCCAGCACTGGCAATAGCCCGACAATAAAAATGGCCAGTGAAGTCAGCAAGATGCGTCTTTGTCTGGGAATGCAGGCGAGCAGAAAGATCAGGCAGGGGATCAGCCAGGACCAATAAATCCAGGATGTGTTCAGAATTAGTTTGATACTCTTATCGTATTGCATTATCAAAGGAGTGGGAATAAACAGTTTCTGAAAATAAAAGGCAAGCGCATCTCCAAAAATCAATGGTCTTGCCCAAAGCGGACTTTCAAAGAGAAGATCTGACTGTTCCCCGCGAGTGATGAAAATGAATGCCAGTGCAAGCATCAGCCAGCAGAGAATCCATCTGCCCAGTTTTTTAAGATGCTCAGCAAAGAAAACAGAGATGAGGATTCCGATGATCAATGGTGTGGTCACCGAACTTGGTTTTGCTAACATTGAGAGTACAAAACACATCGTCGCAATGATCAAGTCGAAATTGGTTTTCCCTGTTTGGGCAGGTGTGGAAGTTTCAGACTTTTTTACATATTTCAGAGTGAAGTAGATTGTGGCAATTGAAAATAAATTACTGAGCAGTCCGCGTGTTTCGCTGATCCAGACGACGGATTCTACCTGTAAAGGATGCAATACGAACAGCAATCCCCCCAGGCAGGCTGCACGAGTGTCGTTCACAATGATATTTAAAATACGGAATATCAGAAGAGAATTGACTAAATGTAAAAGTAAGCTGCCAGCATGAAAAATGTAGGGGGCCAGGACCGCATGATCCTGAAAGCCGAACAACCGTGTGAGATAAACCTCGATCGCAAAAAAAGTATAGCTAAGGGGGATATAGAGTCCCTCATAAGGCTGACTCCAGATATTCCACATCCCCTTAAAAGAAACGGGATTCAGATAGGGGTTATCTGTGAGGTGCAGATTGTCATCCCAATCCAATAAGGGATATGGCAGGCATCGCGAGAAAACAAGTAATATCACAAACAGATAAAGTAGTGTTACTCCCAATAAATTAGTTTTGGTTGATCTCTTTATGGGGTCATGCTCTGCTGGAATCTGAGGGTTTATCTCATTCATCTATCGTTTTCTATATGTAGCATTCTAAAACGCATCACAGCTAACCAGAGCGTCTGTAGATCAATTATCCCTGGTCTCAATAATCCTGGAGATGCTGCAGTAAAACTGGATGCAGTCTCAAGTCAAATCGCATTCTCATATTATTTCACACGATGAATGACTCGAATCGGAGAATGTCTGTTTGTTACATCCTATTTAACATTGTATGGTGCTTCAATGGAATTATGTCATTTCTTTCCTGCATCTCTCTGTTTCCGATATTCAATAATGATATTGAATCAGACAGCACAGTGATATATGGGAAGTGAGTTAAAGATACTGGCACATTGACGCGACCTTCCAGTGACTTATGTGCGAACACAAATTCATCTGGTCGGTCACGGAGCAATGCGAACAACCGGATACCGCGTCTCGGCGTCAGTTAGCTGAGTCGAGAACTATCAGGGGCTCAGGCTTGGATCGGGGGTGGCTACGTACTGATCTCTGCCGGCCGCCAGCATCTGATCTGGTTCGAGTTGCGAGATCATTCTGGTTTCGTGATCACGACTCCCCATTTGCCGAAGTTGATGCGGTCGCCTGACTCCACGCGGCGTTGGTAGACCGAACAGACATTGCCGGGAATCTCGCGTCCGCCCGGCATCAGGAACAGCACGAATTCGGGAACGGCAGCCAGTTCGAACCCCTGCTTTTGTAATTCGTCCGTGACACTGTCTCTGTTGCGGTCTGGCAGCGGTGTCACGACGTAGACCACGCCCGACATGGTACAGACAACTTCGGTTTGCTCCATCGGGCTGAAGATAAATTTCCCATCTTGCAGGAACGAAGGCAGCTTGTCATGGAAGACATAACTGCGGTTGCTGAAGATCGCCTTGCCGAGTTTTATATCGCGTATTTCACCATTCACGGGTTTCAACTGTGCGCCGGGTTTCTTGAGCAGAGCTGCCGCTGTTTCATGCTTGATTAGCGAAGTAACGCGCTGCTTCTTCAGCCAGGGCTTTGAATTGACGCCCGTCGCGTGGTTGATGAGCACTCGCTGCCGGGCCTTCGAACTTTGATATTTGCCAGCCAGTACATCGGCTTCCGTGAAAGTCGTCAGCAGAATGTGTTTCTCGTCCGCTCGGTTCCAGTCGTAAATCACGTAGATGGTCCCGTCAGGGGCCTGGGTTGCGTCCGGATACGAGACCGTGTCGCGTGCGTCCAGCAGCAAGCCTCCTTTCCACGATTTGCCATCGTCAGCGGAGAGGTAAGCAGTCAGATGATTGCGGCCGCGGGCGCGTTCATCGATACCGTTGTGCTTGATCAGCAACAGATTGCCGGATGCCAGTCGCTGAATATGGAAGCGGGATGTGGTTTGCTGCAGATGATCTTTCACTTCCGTCCAGGTGCGACCGGCGTCGGTAGAGACCGAATCTCCAATGCCGTGGCGGGAGGTACGGACCAGCAGCCAGAGTGAACCGTCCTGTCGTTCGACGAGCATCGGTTCATCGCAGTTTCGACGGTCTTTCGGAACATTCGCGGCGCCGCGCAAAGCCCAGGTGCGGCCTTGATCCTTCGAAACCATGACGCGACAGCTGTCATCCTGCTGCCAGATTGCGGCGGGCATCAGCCACTCGCCGTTTTTGGTGACGATCGGTTTGTTGATCATCACGCCGGGGAATAACGCCCGCGGTTCGGTCCAGCTGGGGTTTTCTGCATCCGGATTCTCAGTCGTGATCGACATCGTCACATTCAATCCTCCCCCGTTCATCCACCAGAACAGCCACAGTTTGCCGGAAGGATCAAGCCAGAAGCAGGGGTCCGAAGCGCGGCGTGGTCCGTCTCCATCGGGGTTGATCACGAATTTCAGATCGCTCCAGTTTTTGCCATCGTCGTCGCTGATAGCGGCCATCACGTAGTTGAAGCGGTCTTCGTTAATCGGTCCGGCATACCAGCCTGCCCACAGGCGACCGCCCGGCGTGCGTTCTATCGTCGGGATTCCCTGGTATTTTCGAGCCTCGGAGTTTGATTCTGCGCCCGGGCTGAAATTAACCGGCGGATGAACAAAGTCTTTTAACAGTTCCCCGGTTGTGACAGGGGTATCCTTCGAACCGGCGAGCAGGGGAGTATGTACCATTAACAGCAGGATGGTGCTGAGAATCAGAAAATGTCTCATGATTGTAATCTTTCTAATGTATCGAATGATGGCGTGTGAGGTGGGAGCGGGAAGTTACGCTGTATTCCTCAGGTAGGAACCGATCCTGGCACACCAGCGGCGACATCCGTCTATAGTACTCTCAAGTCTTCTGCGTTTCCATGATCTCTTCTCGTCTACCCAGGCACAGGGACAAACTTCGTGGTGCCCACGTAATGAAGCTAAACATGGCATGGCCGGATACCGGGTTCTGTCGCATCAGGCGGAAAAGGGGGATCATGATTATATAACGAGCGAAATTCATACTGCAATTGCTTTGTCGAGAGTGGCATTGCTAGAATACAGGATATGAAAAACTGGCCTGGATCCAGGCTCCAGCTACCTGGGAACTGTCTGTGTGCAACGATTTTCATTAATTGACTCACTCAGCTCAAGCGGAGACGCCTCCGGGGGTTTTCGGAACGGGATAAAACGATATGGCGGGCAAACCATGCAGCGGACCGGTGAATCGTCGGGAATTCATGCGCATTGGTTCCTTATGCCTGGGCGGGTTATCGCTCTCACAACTGCTGGCATTACGAAGTGAAGCAGGTCAGCCGCGGCAGGATACCTCCGTGATCCTCCTGTTTCTACATGGCGGACCTTCGCAACTGGAGACTTACGACCTTAAGCCGGAAGCTCCCTCGGACTATCGTTCTCTCTTCAACCCGATTGCGACCAATGTCCCGGGGATGGATATCTGCGAACTCTTTCCCCGGCAAGCTAAAATCGCAGATAAATTCTCGCTGGTTCGTTCCTTACACCACGACGTGGGAATTCATAGCGACGGTGGGATTATCGTGCTGACAGGCAAGCGTCCCTCCAAACTGGATCCTTCGTCTGGATCAAAAAGCGAACATCCAGATTTTGGATCCGTTACCAGCGCGGTGCGGGGCTTATCAGGCAAGGGGACGCCTTCCTATGTCTCGATTCCCTCAAAGTTTTATATGGTACAACCGACTTACCTCGGTCTGCAGCATGGCCCCTTTGAATCCACCGAACCCTCGTCTGCAAATTACCGTCCGCCATCACTGAAACTGCAGGCCGGTCTGGATGGCCAGCATCTGGTCGAACGTCGGCAGTTATTAAGACAGATCGACCGTCTGCGGAACGACCTGGATCTAAACGGTGACCTGGCTGGCAACGACAAATTCCGTGATCTGGCTTTTCAAATGCTCACCAGCCCCGATGCCGCCAGCTCATTTGAAATTGATCGAGAACCGGACAGTCTACGTGACCGCTATGGCCGTAACATGTGGGGACAGGGCTGCCTGCTGGCCCGCCGACTCACGGAATCCGGTTGTGGCGTTGTTTCCCTGTTCTTCAATACCCCCAAAAACGGTCAGGAATTTACGAACTGGGACGATCACATTTTAAATGCAGGGCGTCCCGGACATTTCGCGAAGTATATGAAAGTCCGTCTGCCGTATATGGACCAGGCACTGGCAACTCTTATCGAAGACATTCATGAACGAAGCCTGGAGAAAAAAATCATGGTGGTCGCAGTCGGCGAATTCGGCCGCACGCCCCGACTCTCATCCAATAATTCAGGGACCGGTCGTAACCACTGGCCTCAGGCTTACACCGCACTCTTCTCTGGTGGCAATCTTAAAATGGGACAGGTCGTCGGTGCCACCAATTCCAAAGCAGAGTACCCCACACACTCACCCTGCACGCCACAGGATATGCTGGCTACCATCTATCAGCACCTGGGTATTGATTTTACCCAGTCTCTCGTCGACCACCAGGGGCGACCGATTCCCATTCTACCGCATGGCAAACCTATCGCCGAACTGATCTGAGTGCTTCCCTTTTCATCAACGGGGATTGTCCATGAAGCATTCTAGAGTTCAGGAATGAAAGCCGGTGATATTCACTAAGCCTCCAATTTCTACCCCCGTTTACTGCCTCTCTGTTTTGAATTCTAATTCCAATCATCAGAAAATGGTGTTTTTTTTAGAAAACAGACCTGAATTATTCTTCGGGTATACGATTACTTATATGACCCAATCTCATTGAGTTCGTTCTCGTGTGACTACACCTTTCTCATTGAGTGGTTCGCTGCTGCGCGGAGTGATAAATAGCAATTCTTATTCAGTAACCTGTGTTGTGACTATCGAATAAGTAGTACTACCAGCTGCTGAGTCGAACCGTCACAACGATCTCTGTGTGTGCAGGGCTGTGAAAATCACAGCTTGATCAAGCTGTCACATTTCTATTTTTGTTGTATTCAGTTCTTATTCCTCAGATTGATTATCTTGTTTCAGGAAGGGCTTTGTTATGTTGAATCGCAGTCATGGGAGAAGGTCAGGTTTTACACTTATTGAGTTGCTGGTTGTGATCGCTATTATCGCGATTCTTATTTCATTGCTCTTGCCAGCGGTACAGCAGGCACGTGAAGCGGCACGTCGAAGTACTTGCAAAAATAACTTGAAGCAGATCGGCCTGGCGCTCCACAACTATCATGAGACTTATGGTATGTTTCCCATTGGTGGAACTGGAGATCGCGATTTGCCGCCACGTGTAAGCTGGCAAGTTCGAATTTTACCTTATGTCGATCAGGCAACATTGTTTAATCAGATCGACATGTCTGGCGCTACTGCCTCGGCTGTGCAGGCCACGCTTGCCGACGGCAGAATCGTACGCGAAATTCCCATGACAATTTATACCTGCCCCAGCGACCCATACAATCAACCACGGGGCGGATATGCTCAATGTAACTATGCTGGATCCATGGGGTCTCAATCAGCACCCAGCGGCTCTTCGGCTTGCAGCCCTTTTCAGGTTTACGCGTTGAAATCAACACTGTATGGAAAGACGCTTTTGAAAGGCGGCATTTCCGGGATGATCTCGCGCAATGGTGCCAGTATTCGTATTGCTGATGTTCTCGACGGCAGTTCAAATACGATTCAGGTGGGAGAGACACTGCCATCATGTCTCGACGCAGACCGGGGTAGCTGGTCCTACGCCCAGTCGACCTGCAACGCAGAAACGATGACACTGACTCCCATCAATGAGTTCACAACCTGCGATCAGTTGGGGCCGTCCCGACGCATCACAAACTCTGCATGCACTGCGCATACTCAATGGAACTACTCTCTTGGGTTTAAGTCGATGCACTCGGGGGGAGCCCACTTCCTGATGGTCGACGGTGCCGTGCGTTTCCTCAGCGAAAACATCGATCATGCCGACACGTTCCAGCATCTGGGCGACCGAGCTGACGGCGCGGTTCTCGGCGAATTCTAATCCTGTCTGAGACGTGAGGATGGGAAGGCGGCTTGCAACATTCTGTTTCTGGTCAAATACGTACTGACATCAGTTGGAAACCTGTAACCGACCAACGGCTGAATGCAAAGTCATTCTCCAGAATTCAGGCTGCATCGAAGGCTTACAGGTATTCTCTTTGAGCCTGCCTGATCCCCTGGTCTGAACAAGAGAGCGTTATAGAACGCCGTTTATTGTAAACAGGCACTTTATGAACAAAATCTAATAGGAGAATCGAATGAATAGATTCACTGGCATCCTGCTACTCATTTCAGCGTATACACTGGTTGGCTGTAGCGGGAGCGATGGTCCGCAGGTGGCGGCAGTGGAAGGAACAGTTACCTGGGAAGGAAAACCGCTTGCTGATGCTGGCGTTGCTTTCACTCCCGAGAAGGGCCCTGTTGCTATTGGCAGAACAGATGAGTCTGGTCAATTCAGCCTTTCTACTCAAGGACGCGACGGTGCTGTTGTGGGGCCACATCGAGTCACCATTGAAGCCTTCGAACCACTGCCACCCGGTAAGAAAGCAGTCAGCGAGGAGGGGGAGGTGCTGATCGTACCCGTTTCACGCATTCCTTCCAAATACGGAATCCTCACAAAAAGCGGTCTGGAAGCCAGGGTGACGGCAAATGACGGCGAAAACAATTTTGACTTTGAACTGAAGTGACAGGAAACTGAAGTGACAGGCATCATTGCAGCTCTGTAAAATTGTGAGGTGAACCATCGTTAGTGTTTAGATTGCACGTCGATGCCCGCAGGAAGTGAGTGAGCTCGATCTCTGCTGCAGAACCAGGCGGGCAGCAGTTTATTTAGCTCATCTGGCCGCACCGAAAATATGACATCCAGGTTTTTACCGGTTGCGATGGACAAACGGTCTCTGGATGTTCGTTGAGACTGGTCTCTCTCCGAGACTACAAAAAACTGAATATTTTGTAGATTATTCGAATACGCAACCTGTAATATCCATTGGGCGTACGATTACTTATAGAGACCAGGATAACTGCGTGTTGCCATGATAAGGATGGGAGTGGAGTTGTGTTGGAAAAGCTCGCGGAGCAGAAGAATCAGGAAAGTCAATTTACAAAACTGCTGACAGCTCATCGTCGTCAATTGTATGCTTTCATTTATTCATTATTAGCAGATCACGCTGATGCAGAAGATGTTTACCAGCGCTGCAGTATGATTATGTGGGAAAAATTTGATCAGTATGATTCGAGTTGTGATTTTCTCCCATGGGCGATGGGAATCGCTTTTTACGAAGTGAAAAACTTTCAACGTGTCTCATCGCGAGATCGGCATCATTTCTCAGAACAGCTTCTCGAACAGCTCTTTGCATGTATGTCTACTCATAAAAACGATCATAGTACACAGATGCTGTCACTGGAAAAATGTTTGAAATCACTGCGTCAAAAAGATCTGTGGCTGGTGCAGCAGGTTTACTGGGAAAGACGGAAGTGCTCGGCCGTCGCAGAAGAAATCGGTATGAAAATCAACGCGCTCTATGACCGGGTTGGCAGAATCCGAAGTCAGTTGAAAGATTGTGTGCGGCGACGCGTAGCAGAGGTGGAACATGTCTGATAACAATCAGAAAAATGATGAAGAATTTAGACGACTATTAAGCCGGCTTGCCGAAGGTTCGCTCGACAAAGCCGATGCGGAAGTTCTGGAGTCGTTGCTGATAAATCAGCCAGAGCGTCAGGCATTGTACCTGGAAACCATGTGGCTGGATGCGTCACTGATTGAACTGGGGGGCGTTCTCAACAGTGCTCCTGAACTCAACGTGATTCATGCACAACGAAAATATTCATTCCCCTTCAGCGGGTGGGCGCTCGCGGCAATCGCTTTAGTCTGCCTGGTTGCAACTGTTCTCCTGACATTCCCGGTTTTTGAACAACGAAAACAATTCGCGGTAAATGAATCTGCAGAGAAAGCGGTAGAATCTACGACCGGAAGAAAAAATCACGACGAATTATTATCCGAAGCGATATTGATTGCAGGGCATCGTACTGTGTTGCGTGGCTCCAGTTCTCCCATTTCGATTGGCAGTCGTTTCCGCTTCGCAGAGCATTACATGCTGCAGGAAGGGTTGATCAAGATTCTTTTTGCTTCGGGCGCCGAAGTGATTCTCAGCGCACCGGCACAGTTTCAGATCGTAGATAACGAAAAGCTTGCCGTGAACCTTGGCAACTGCTCTGTATATGCACCAGCGGGGGCCGAAGGCTTTGAAGTCACGACGCCGACAAGTGAAGTGATTGATCTGGGAACCCGTTTTTCCGTGGAAGTTGCTGAAGACGGGGCATCAAGTGTGTCGGTCGTGGATGGTGAGGCCGAAGTCACTCCTCTGAGTAAATCTCAAAAACGCACACTGTTCAAGGGCGATTCTGCTTATGTGGGTACTGATTTGCACATATTGGAGGGGGGCGAGAAACCACAAGTTGATGCGTATGTGGCCTCGATCCCTGATCGCCTGATTGCCTATGAGACAATTCAGGACAAGCAGGGACAGGCAAAAGAACTTTCGTCTTTGACTGTACAACGTGGGGGAGTGAGTCGAACCTATCACCGTGAGGATTTCATTCTACCTGGTATCAATCATTTTCGGCCTCAAACGAATGTCTTTGGTGTCGTTCCGGCTAATTCTCCCCCGGATGAATTTAATCGATTTGGTTCGATGAATCTCCTGTTTGCATCGGGGTTCATTAATCCCGGCGGTCAGAAAGATTATTTTGAGGGTGGTTTTATTTCAGGAAAAGATGGTACTCCTGGTATGAATATTGTCTTTGATCAACCCGTTATTAATTCACCCGGTCCCGATATTGTCATCTTCGATGCTCAGTCAATCGCTCACTCTCTCGAAGGAGATGTATTCCATTTGTATCCACATTCCAGTCATCCGAATGCACATCCAGCAACTTTCATGAAATACGACATTGATGGCTATTCTGCAGATGCGCAGTTCATGACCGGTTGTCGATTGATTCACTTGAGTCAGGATTTTGCCGAGGATGGGACTCCACTACCCAAATTTGGGCGATCTCAATTGATTAATAGAGTTCCCTCTCGCATGTTTGCCATCGGAATCGATCTGGATGACATGAATATTCCACCTGGCGGGTCGATCACCGGCCTCTTTCTTCAAGATGCCCAGGACGACAAAGACTGTATTGACCCCGTCGTCATCGTCGGGCTCCCACCCGTGAAATAATTTGCAAGATCTCAACATTCATGCTTCACATATTCAAATACCTTGTGTGTATCCTTTTATGTTCTCTGCTGACGATTTCCTCGGCCAGTGCCGCTGATCTGTCACCGGAAGTGATGACTTTCTTTGAAAAGGAAGTACGCCCGCTTCTTTCAGAACACTGCTGGTCCTGCCATGGTAAACAGGAACAGAAAGGAGCACTGCGTCTCGATACACGCGGTCACACGCTCCTGGGAGGTGAGTCTGGTACATCAATCGTTCCCGGAAAACCAGACGAAAGCCTGCTCATCGAAGCGGTGCGCTACGAATCCTACGAGATGCCCCCTTCGGGAAAACTGAAGGAAAAGCAGATCAAGATCCTCGAAAAATGGGTCGCTCTGGGGGCGCCCTGGCCCGGCGCAGACGATTCTGTTCCGGTTCGTAAAGAACACGGTCCCGCGTTCACCGACGAGGATCGCACCTGGTGGGCCATTCAGCCTCTGCAGGAGGTGACCGTCCCGGAGATTGAAAACTCTGACTGGGGTAGAAACGAAGTCGACCGCTTCATTCTTGCAAAATTAAAACAACAGGGACTGGCTCCGGCACCGCAAGCGGATCGAAAAGCATTGATCCGCCGGGTCTATTTTGATCTGCACGGCCTGCCTCCCACTCCCGAGGAAGTTCAGGAATTCGTAAATGACCAGAGCCCTGATGCCTATGAGCGGCTGGTAGAGCGACTGCTTGACAGTCCACGCTATGGAGAACGCTGGGCCCGTCACTGGCTTGATGTCGTCAGGTATGCAGATTCAGACGGTTATCGCGCTGACGGCTTTCGCCCGAATGCGTGGCGCTATCGGGATTACGTGATCCGCTCGCTGAATGAAGATAAACCTTATAATCAGTTCGTTCAAGAACAACTGGCAGGCGATGAACTGTTCCCCGATGATGTCGATGCGCAAATCGCAACCGGCTTCCTCACGCATGGAAATTATGAATGGAACAGCCGCGACGTCGCCGGTCAGTGGAATCTGATGCTGAACGAACTGACCGATACGGTGGGCGATGTCTTCCTCGGAGTAGGCATGCAGTGTGCCCGCTGCCATGATCACAAATTTGACCCCATCCTGCAAAAAGACTATTTCCAGTTACGCGCTTTTTTTGAACCGATTCTGATTCAGACTGATCAGGTCGCTGCCTCTGCGAAACAACTGGAGAAGTATAATCGCGAAATGGCCGACTGGGAGCAGGCGACGAAAGAAATACGCCAGGAAATCGAAGAAATTCAGATCCCTTATCACAAGAAAGCCGAAGCAGTCGTCAAGTCGTTTCCTCCTGAAATCCAGGCCATGATCGATAAACCGGAAGAGGAACGAACGCCGCGCGAGCGTCAGTTGGTCAAACTCGGCTGGCGGCAGGTGGAATACAATTACGACAGACTCGACAGAATGTTGAAGCCGGAGGACAAGGAAAAAGTCCTCGCGCTAAGACGTAAGCTGGCGAAGTTCGACAAGCTGAAACCCGCCCCGTTACCGGTTGCGCAACAGGCCAGGGATATCGGTCCCGTTGCTCCCAAAACAACCATTCCCAAAAAACGGATTGAATGCAAACCAGGCTTTCTGACAATTCTGGATGAAACCCCCGGCGATTATTTCAACTCCCAAAGCGAAGAAACAACCAGTCGCCGCAGTGCACTGGCCCAGTGGCTCACTCAGGAAAGCAATCCCCTGTCGACTCGAGTGATCGTGAACCGTATCTGGCAATATCATTTCGGCAAAGGTCTGGCACCGCACAGCAGCGATTTCGGTCGCCTGGGAGGACCGCCGGACCACCCCGAACTACTCGATTGGCTGACGCGACAGTTTCTCGAAGATGGCTGGCGATTCAAGAACCTGCACCGGTTGATTGTCACTTCAGCCACCTATCGCCAATCCGCCCGGCATCCACAGGAAGCAGCGATGTCCGCCATCGATCCGGGGAATAAATATTACTGGTGTGCCGATACCCGCCGGCTCGACGCGGAACAGATCCGCGATTCCATTCTGTCTGTGACAGGTCAAATGAATCTGCAAGCAGGTGGTCCCGGTGTTTCTGCCAGCGTCCCCAGACGGTCCATCTATTTGCGCGTGATGCGCAACAGTCGAGATCCGCTGCTGGATGTGTTTGATTTACCTCGGTTTTTTGTCAGCGTGCCTGCACGCGACACGACAACCTCGCCGGTTCAATCACTGCAACTGTTCAACAGCCAGCAAATGCTGAGACTCGCCGATAAACTGTCCAAACGAGCTTACGACGAGTCAAAAACAGTACCCGAAGCAGAAAGAGAAGAAGCGGCATTGCGTCGCGCCTGGGAGATCGTTTTTGGCAGAACCATTTCGCAAGATGAAATGACTATCGCCAGAGAGTTTCTCACGCGGCACTCAAAGATGCTGTCTGAACAGGAAATTACTGTCGATTTACAGGAACTGGAAACCGCGACCATGCCTTACCGCACTGGACAGTCGGTCGTTTTTCAAGCAGACAAGCCGTCTCCCTTTTACGTCGCAGATGACAAACAATTGAAACCGGAAAACTGCACGATCGAAGTCTTTTTCCAGGTCCGATCGATCTACGAATCAGGGGCTGTACGCACACTGGCTTCAAAGTGGACCGGTAAAGTGCCTGAACCCGGCTGGATATTCGGTGTGACGGGCCGTGGCTCACGCCGCAAACCTCAAACGCTTGTCTTCCGTACATTCGGTAAAAGGAACGACGGCTCAGTCGGCGACGAGATCATTTTTTCCGACCAGCACATTCAGCTCAACACGCCCTACTATGCCGCTGTTAGTTTTCATGTCTCCGGTAAGCAGGCAGGTACAATCGACTTCTACCTAAAAGATCTCTCAAACGATGATGAGCAGCTAGGCCGGATTACCAAGAAACACCGGATTGTCCAGGTTCAGGATAATAACCTGCCCATCGCTTTCGGACGCATGGTCCGTAATTCTCAGAGTTACTTTGACGGTCTGATTGACGACATCCGCTTTTCCTCAAAGGCGCTGGACGCTCCGTCTCTGCTCTTCACGCAGGAATCCGTGACGAAGGATACACTGGGCTACTGGAAATTCGATCCTGTTCCAGGCATGTTCCAGGACAGCTCGAATCATCAGCATCATATTACGCATGAAGACCAGTTATCATCAGCCGGCAATCCGCGACGGGCAGCCTTCGTCGATCTCTGCCATATCCTTCTGAACTCAAATGAATTTCTCTACGTCCATTAAGGTTCTTCCATGTTTTCAATACCACATATTCAAGTGCCTCAAAATCGCCGCGAATTTCTGGAAACCAGCGGCCACGGATTCGGTGCCGTCGCACTGGCCAGCCTGCTCTCCCAGTCTGAAGCCTCAGCTGCCCCGAGTCGATCCACAACCGCCGGACCACTCCCGCATCATAAACCAAAGGCGAAGAACATTATCTTCCTGTTTATGGAGGGGGGACCGAGCCATATTGATACGTTCGATCCCAAGCCGCTCTTAAATAAACTGGCCGGTAAAACGCTTCCCGATAGTTTCGGCAAAATTCTGACCGCGGCAGGGGAATCGCGATCACCGCTGCTGGTCTCAAAACGGAAATGGAAACAACACGGCGAAGCCGGTACCTGGGTCTCCGACTGGCTCCCCGAGATCGCAACCTGCGTCGACGATATCGCCGTGATCCGTTCCTGCTGGGCTGACGGACTGAACCATTCTTCAAGCGTCTGCCAGATGAATACCTGCTCGCTGATTGGCGGTCGCCCCTCGCTGGGAAGCTGGGTCTCTTATGGGCTGGGCTCGGAAAACAGGGATCTCCCTTCGTTCGTCGTCATGCAGGATAACCGCTCGCAGGTTGTGAATGGCCCACGTAACTGGGGAACCGGATTTATGCCGGCCGTCTATCAGGGAATTCAACTGCGGGAAGGCAAACAGCCGATTCCGAATCTGAACAATCCTGAAGGAATTACCGACACGCGCCAGCAGAGTAAACTCTCACTGCTGAAATCTCTGAACCAGGGATTTACCAACGCACATTCCCGGCAGACCGAACTGGAAGCACGCATCGCCAGCTATGAGTTGGCGTTCCGCATGCAGGCCGAAGCCCCAGAAGCCGTCGACCTCGCACAGGAGACTCAAAGCACACGCAAGCTTTACGGCATGGACCAGGAAGAGACATCCTCTTTCGGTCGCTTATGTCTGATGTCTCGTCGGCTGGTCGAACGAGGCGTCCGCTTTGTACAGCTCTATCATGGAGCCGGAAGTAAATGGGACGCCCACTCTGGTATTGAAAAGAATCACACCAAGCTCTGCAAAACGATGGACCTCCCTGTAGCCGGTTTAATCAAGGACCTGAAACAACGGGGACTGCTGGATGAAACCCTCGTCGTCTGGGGAGGCGAATTCGGACGCACCCCCATGTCTGAAAAAGGAGACGGCCGCGACCACAACCCGACCGGATTCACCATGTGGATGGCTGGCGGAGGAATCAAAGGCGGCCAAACCATCGGCACCACCGACGAACTGGGGCTCCGAGCCATTGAAGACCGCATGCACGTTCACGATCTGCACGCTTCCATCCTCCACCTGCTGGGCCTGGACCGTATGAAACTGGTTTACGAATATAACGGTCGACCCGAACGCCCCACCATCAATGAAGGTGAGTTCCAGACAAAACTGGTAACAGGTTAGAAACGCATTCGCTTAAACTGACCGTTATTACTTATCGTTACAAACGAGAAAGTACGCCAATCAAGGGGGCCCCCGAATATGATTCGGCCCGAGCGCAGCGAGCAGGAGGTCGCAACAAACACGCATCGCTGAGATAGCATGTGCTTGCGCAGGATTCGGGTTACGGAGGCCAGGTCTCTTTCGGTCCGTGGAGATTAGGTTGTCTGTGTCATGCAGTACGGTGTATCATGACTGGTATACAACGATAGTCATCAAAGGCTGGTTTTCTACAGAGCAGTTCGCACCCCTTTGATTTACCGTGGAAACAACTGGCTCAGGTCAAAATTCACGAGCGGAACGGAGAAAAGGGATGAGTAGCAACAGGAACCTTCGTTTCGTACAGAAGCGGTGTCTGCACATCGGATGGTTGGTGATGATCTTTGGCGTCGTGCTGATTGCTGTCGGCAACACGGCTTCTCTGACGCAAACTGCCGACGGCAATGGAATCTTCAATCCCGGTTTTGAAAAGGCCGGCCCGTTGCGATGGAGTGCTGGTTCAACGGCAGCCACGATCGAACGCTCGGCAACTCTCCCGCATTCAGGAGATGCGTCTTTGCGTGTTGCCGATCAAAGTCCGGATGCGGTCGCATTCGTTGCCAGTGAACCGAATCGCGTGTTATTGCAGGGCGGCGGCCGCTTTTACGCTGAAGCGTGGGTGCGCGTCGACAATGCTGCGGCAGGTCGCACCGGCTATGGTAGTGCATCACTTGATGTTGTGTTCTACACCGCTGATGGAAAATATTTGAGCAGGGAAAACGTCGGTACCACCTCTTCGGCAAAGTGGACGCGTCACAGTAATGTCGTCACCTTGCCGTATGAGGCGGCGCTGATCGGATTCAGGGTGACGCCCGTTGACAACGTGCCGTCTTTACGTGGCGCGGTGTTTGTCGATGACCTTTACCTTGCCCCCTTGCCCGTAGCCGAGCGTCATGACCGCGTGAATCTGATTTCGGCACCACAGCCACCGAAAGGTGCGCCGGAATATGTTGCACCGCCGCGTCCTGCTGATGGCAAGTTCATGTCACAGACGGTTAACAAACTCGAAAACGGTTTTGATCCGCCCCGACCGCTGGTGATCTGGGCGATCGGCTCGAGTTTTACCGACTTCCTGGGAAATGGCGAGCAACTGATCACCGCCATTCGCAAACGGTTCCCGAATGCGCCACCGATCGTTTACAAGAAAATGGTCGGAGGTTCGACGCCCTGGCATTTGACCCGGGGCTGGGCGCGCCACCTCGTGGCTGCCGATCAGCCTGATGTGGTGCTGGTCTATAATTTCGGTTCGACCTCGGGCCTGGAAAAGCTACTGATCGAACTGCGCAGCCGGACAACTGCCGACATTCTCGTCGGTACCTTGCACTGGTGTCGAGGGCATCAACCGGTCTGGCCAGATCCAGAAGCCGCGACCCGGCATCTCGACCCACCCGCTGTGCGTGAACTATGCGCGCGATACCAGGTGGAACTGGTCGAAAGTCGCCGCGAGATCACTCGCTACATGCTTGACAACAGCCTGGAGATTTCCGACCTGCTGGTCGATTCGGTTCATCAGAGTCCTTACGCCGCACACATCATCAACGCCAATATCGCGCGACACTTTTATCGCTCGAATGCTGCAGTGGACCATCTCCCGCCTCGAGAAACACGCATCGCTGCGAACGCGGAACAAGTAGCCAGAACAGGCAAATGGAATTCCGCTGAGAGAGGGGCAGCCATTCAGACGACAGGGCCAGCCAGCCTCGAAGTCGAGTTCACCGGCACAGGAGTGGACTTGATCGGCTGGAGGAAACCTGACGCTGGCGTGGCGCGGGTCTGGATTGACGGCAAACCGGCCGACATGGCCAAGGCTTTCTGCGCCACGTATATCCAGCCGGACGCTGACAACTACATTGATCTCCACTCAACCGATGTCGACTTTCGACGTCACATTTCCGATCGCTGTCCCCATGGCATTTCGCTCGGTCAAAACCAGCGGCCCCAGACCTGGAGCATCGACATGACCAGCGACGCGGGAGATTATCTGGTGACCGGTTCGGTGACCGGTGCCGACGGAAAAGGTAACGCCTTCCGACCGTTCACCAGCACCAGCGGACAGATCATCATCGATCCTGAACTGTGGCGCCTCGCAAAAACGAATCGCAGCGGTGACAAGTTTACTTTTGAAGTGATCCGTAACGTACTGCCGCAAGTCGACTTTGCCGGTCGGGAACAAAAAGTCCGCTTTCGTCTCGTACACGATCTTCCCCATGGCAAGCACACGCTGAAGCTCGAAGTCGAGCCAGGCAACGAGGTCAGCATCGAAGCCTTTGATGTGTTCAGACCGCTATTGAAAACGTCATAAGGGTGCCTTATACTTTTGGGGAAGAGCAGGTTGTCGAATCAGTCATAGGTGAAGTTTCCCAGAAATAGTAGGCGCGGGAATTATCGGTACTCTAATCGCACTTCTGGTTCCTCTTTTGATATGAAACTATTGGAATAATAATGAAGGGCGAGAGAAGGGAGTGACATAATCCTGTCCTCTTTACCACTCGGCATAGAAACAACCAAATGCCAAAAGACACCGAAAATAATCTACCCCCCAAAGACCATGAGCATGAAAAGTTATTAATTGACTTCTTCAAGCATCAGACAACGCTCTGCACAGCTACGATTGTTGTCTTCTTGGCAATCACAGGTAATATATTTCCTCAACCGATGTCGAAGTTGCTCAAGGCATTGATTGGCACTGGGAACGTCGCCATTCTCTGTGCCATGGGCGCAGCGTTTCTCGCGTTAGTAGATATCAACATGTGCTATAAGGATGCTGAAGAATCAAAGCACTGGAAAGGCAATATGGTGTTTTCTGCGATCGCATTCCTGATCGGGCTTTTCTCTTTCCTGTTGGCTCTGTTATTGGGCAATTAAGGCTGACTGCATACAAGAGAGTGTCAGACTTCACAGAACGCTCAGTTCTGCTCCGCCATCCTCCTGCTCACATCTTTCGCACTGGGGCGTTTGTCGGGGGCCATCGCAAACAGGTCAATCAGATCGCTGCGGAACTCCTGGGGAATCTGCTCGGTCAGAGATTCGACGAAATCTGTTCTCCATAAGGCAGAGATGATTTCCAGAGCCGTCATGTCTCGCATTAAAGGTTCACCACACAGCATCTCTACGAAAATTAATCCCAGGGAGAAGATGTCGCTTGCTTCACTCAGTTGCGCTCCGCGGGCCTGTTCGGGAGACATATAAGCCGGCGTGCCAGAGATCCCGTTGGAGTCGGCAGCCGAGATCGTGGCAGGGGTGATTGGATTGGATTCAAGCACAAAGGTCTCATCTAAATCCAGCTCTGATTCTTTCGATTCAGTAGCGACATCTGCTTTCGTCGTTATCGGGAATTGTGGTGCGTTATCTGAACTGGTTCTGGTGACGACTCCCATCTGGCGATAAGAACGAGCGAGCCCAAAGTCGACAATGACCGGTTCGTCTCCGCCTCGCAGCAGAATATTCGCCGGCTTCAGGTCTCCGTGAACGATTCCCTTTTCGTGAGCGGCCGCCAGTCCCAGGGCAATCTGCTGTGCAATCCTGCGGAACTGATGGCGATCGACGCCACTGCGAATCCTGTTTGCGAGTGAGCTACCTTCGATGAACTCCATGACGATCGTCGGTAAGGTGTCAATTAAATCCGCAGAATAAATCGTGCAGACGTTCGGGTGATTGATACCGGCCGCCGACCGTGCCTCCCGCAGGAGTTGTTTTTCGGTTTGATCATCTTGTTTCGAGATCACTTTCAGTGCGACTTTACGCTCAAGACGCAAGTCGTCTGCTTCGAAAACCTGCCCGAATGCTCCCCGACCCAACTCCCGTACGATGCGGTAATGCCCGAGCACCCGGCCCGAATTCAGTAGCGACGCGGTATCCAGCACACCATCGGCTCGCTTCCAGTTGGCCGGACAGAGTCCTCCCGCCTGCAAAGCGTCTAAAATACGCAGGACGTCTTGAACATTCCGCCCCACACTCAGGTCATAACTGGCGGCGAAACGCAGTATCCCATCCGGGCCAATCAGAAATACACCGCGATTGGGCAAGCCGTCGGCCTCACGCCAGACACCATAATATTTACAAAGCGCGCCCTGGGGATCAGAGGCCAGGGGAAATCGGAGCCCTTCAACGCCTCCTTCGTTCGCAGGAGTTTGAAGCCACTGAGAGTGTGTCTCGAGGGAGTCAATGCTCACCCCGAGTAATTCACAGTTGAGTTGATCAAACTGAGATTTCTCAGCGCTGAATCCTGTGAGTTCGGTGGGGCAGACAAATGAGAAGTCATGTGGATAGAATATCAATGCCAGCCAGCGTCCCTGGTAATCTGCAGATTCGATGTCTTTGTGTTGAAATTGGGGAGTCACCGCGTGTAATTGAAATGGTCGGACCTGTGAACCAACGACGCAGCTTTGTACCGAGTTCATTAAATATCCTTTAAACCCTGCTTGATCATTTATGAGAAACGCGACACGAACACTGTCAGGCCAGTTTAACTGGCAAGTCAGTCACCTGGCCACGATCATCATAATACCTGTATCAATCCAATTCTCCAGCGGCAACATGAGCAACCAGTCTTATGAGGCCTGTGGTTCGATGTTCGCTGCATACAAGCATATAAAACGAGCAAGTCAGGTCCACTACCAAAGTCAATCATTCAGGAACAAAGGCAGTAAAATAAAAGAGCCTTAAGCGATGGCAGCTTAAGGCTCTTGAACATGAGGGCGCGAGGACTGATTTCCTTGTGTACTATTTCATCGAAAGCTGCTGCCAGTCAGCGCTTTGGGTTTTATACATACTCAAGGACATGCTTTAGACGTTCTAAGGTCTCTCCTGATAGTCCGGGCGCGGCACTCAGATTATTACTATCACAAACTGTTCACGAAGTTTGTGGTTTAGGAACTACCTCTAGGGACTGATCGAGAGCATCATACCTGATCTGGAATTGATCTCCGGGATGGTCCCGCTGACTTGCCGGACAGGTCGACTGGCCGGCGGAGGCAGCATTGAAGAGTTAAAAGGCTTTAATTCTGGTGCTTTCGGCTTGGGTAAAGGTAAGGGGGCTGAAGGTGCCGAGACCGGAACCGCTGTGCCTGATGCCGGTTCCGACGCCGGAGCTGCACCGGTAGTGGTATCACCACACTTTTTACACTCTTTACAGTGAGCCAGTTTGATGGTCAGGCTTTTGTTGACAGAGTAGAGCGGTAGTGGATCCAGATTGCCATTAAGAAAGACCTGGATATTGCCGCTGAGCTGAATCGCTTTAATATCATTATTGATATGCTTGCTTTTGAAAATTGCGTCTTTGATTTTTTTCGAGAGCGTTTTTGAATTAATCTCAGCCCAGAAAATCATTTTCTTATTCAGATTGTCGACCAAACGAAGGATCTGAGCGTCAATGTAAATTGATATGGGAAAACCAGAAGTCTTTGCTACGAGATTCGTAAAATTCTTTCCGTCAGTCGAAATCTGAAGATTGGCCAGCAGTCTGATTTTATCTGCTTGAAGGGGCAGAACTTCCGTCTCAATTTTGATGTGTGCGTCATCTTCGAGTTGCAGATTGACATAACGGGGTGAATTGTATAGATCGAGACATCCGTCAATTTCGGTGGTCAGCCATTCGAATTGTAAAGGCGGATTTTGCTTTGCCGCTTTGACCTCTTTTTCAACTATGGCAAGCCTGGCATTGATACTGGCTTGAACAGGAGTTGCCTGAGGTGGTACTGCTGGAATCTCCAGATGGCTAGTTACACCATGCGGTGTCGCGATATGCACGTCAACATATCTCTGGCCATTCGGGGTTTTAGATTCTTCAACGACAACGTGCGACGGAACGGTGACTTGCAATACATTGCGGCTGACTAATTTTCTGTCACCAGAGATATCAACGCCACCAGCGATGATGCGTGTTTTATTTCCCAGGGAAGTGAAATTCTTTCCGACCAGAAACAGGGTCGTAGGAGGGTTTTCGATCTTTAGTTGTGATCGGCTTTCCAGAGTCGTTCTGGTTACTGGTGGATTTGACGTTGCTTCATGGATCTGATGATCCTTCACTTCATAGTTGGGGCCGCCGACGGCAATTCCAGGTCCACCATACCAGTCGATGAGTTCTGGTCCGAGATCGGTGACGCCATTATTGAAAATTTCAAATCCGCTCAAATTGTTCTCATAGGGGATTTGAACATACGCCGTCTGCAGGGGCAATTGCCGTTCAATCTGATCGACGGCCCGGAGCAGACGATGTGTTTCTCCATCACGATAAAGATGTTCGTCTTTTTTACAGAGACTGGCCAGTTCACGCAGTTTCGTGACATCTTTACTCAGTTCGACGGCATCGGAGAGATCGAGTTGTCGCTTCAAATACTTGCCAGTGAAGCTGGTGCTTAATTTGAACCAGTTGGTCTGCACATCGACTGTAATATAGGGGATGAAGGATGGCATCACGATTAGAGCCGAGCATTCACGGATTGCCGGTTCCAGCATTTGATCTTTCAGCCGTTTTTCACGAGACTGCCCTCCGATGAGCGTTTGTCCGAACGCTGTGATACTTCCCGGAACAGGTAGACTCTGAATGCGGGGATAGAATCTCCAGCCGAACGTATCTTCCCCGTGAGAGAATCCGATGGCGGTGCGGTTCAACTGGATTGTTTCCAGATCGTACTCCAGACGACGCACAAAACGCGTCAAACTCTGTGCTCCGAAGATTCCTTTGGAAGCAGCGATTGCCAGAGCCAGTTGCAGTTCACGACGCTGGCTGAACGCATCGGCGATATTCTGATCGTCCGTAACCGGATCTAAAGCGAATACATGAATGGGCCAGCGACACCGAATATAATCCTGAAAGGCGACACGGGCTTCGATGCTCGGATTGGGACCATAGAACTTCAGGCCGTCGGGGGGCATCTGACAACAATTTTTATTGGCGGATACCGACTTCATATCTTCAATCAGCCGCTCATTCAACATGACCGATTCGACTAAGATATGCCAACCGAGATTGATCGTTGGGGACCAGTTAGCTCCTGGAAAAGACTCACTGACTCGTTTGTAATAGATAGCTCGTAAATTTGAAAGTTTATCGGTAAGCGATACACCAGAAGGAGCTGTCCGGTGTTCAATGATCGCGTTTTTGATCTTGTCCATATAGGTGTCATCGTACCAGAGCTCTGCCATTTGAGGTTGGCTCAATAGATCATAGGCCGCCTGGAGTTCCAGGATCAGGTAGCGACGGACATCTTCCAGATGGATCAAGGCACCGTTCATTTGCAGGTGGTCGTGTGCAGCAATGCTAACTGAAGCCAGTGAGGTTCCGGAAATAGCTTCGGAAAGTGAGGGCGGATAAGCTCGTTTCGAATTGACAAATGGAGCCGAACCAAGATGTTCGATCACGCCAGGTCGGCTATCCTGTTTTACAGCCTTAAAACTATTTTCTATCGCTGCTACACTATCTTTTTCCATTTTGTTCGCGGAGTTTACTGCTGCCTCTAAAGGTTTCAATTTATTCTCGATTTCAGTTTGGGCGGCGGATAAATCTATTGACTCTTTAGAATTTGAATTAAACATTGGAGATTCTTTTAATTCATCAATCTTAGCATTTATCCTCTTAGATTCGTTTTTTAGATTTTTATAGTGTTCTGTATCTTTGGGGTTCTTTGTTTTCGCATCCTTGTAATCAGCCCATGCTAATGTAAGCTTATCAACTTCTGTATCGTTGTTGATGACCCGCGCTACTGAAGGCGCGATGCGATTGATCACACCGTTGATGACAAAATTCCGAAATGCCTCCGGAAGCAGTTCTTCGCTGGCATAGGGATCCACGGTAATCGAAACCTGCGCACCGTAACCTTTGCGTGTTTCGCGGCCAGGGAGGACGGAAACGGGAATGCGCACCAGATTTAATGCATAACCGGGGGAGTCGGCGATGTCGTCACCTTCATTCAATCTGCGCAAGGCATTCAGATGATCGAGATAGCGTCTCTTCTGATCAAGAAACACGGTTGGCTCCAGGGAGATGTTCAGTTTCTCATCGGTTGGACCTGCACTTTTAAACTCATTCACAAACTGAGGGCCAAAGCCCGATGAACGGGGAACTAAAGTACTTTCTTTAGAATTAATCGCTTCGTTACCCGGAACAAGCTGATCTGGGGTGGCCACAAAAATTTGTGTATTGGCTTTTGCTTCATCGGTATCAGATGAGGTGGCGATGGGAGGTCCAATAACATTCGAGAGTGACAACGCACTTGCCAGAAAAGCAGAGTCTCGTGTTGATTGGGCTCCTGACAGTGTTTCCGTGAATCTGGGTAAGTCTTTAAGTAATTCTTTTTCAAATTCGTCTCGGTGTTGAAGTAAACGGGATTCTCCCCAGACGTCTGGGGATTTGGCAACGATCGTGCCGTACTTGTCGAGACGGTGTTGCACGTGATCGATTTTCTTCGCCAGTTCTTCGACGGTGGTCGTTTTTCCAATCTTATAAAATGACCAGCTTCCGGCGAGAAGCTGTGTTGGCAAGATGGAATTTGCCATAAAGGTTGCCAGCAGACAGTAAATGCCGATCTTTCGAATTTTGACCCGACTCATAACTTTATTGATCCTGTTAAAGAGAAATGCATCAATTTGTATGCCGCTTAATATGGAAACACTTGAACGACGAAGTGATTTGATCAGGCTCAGCCCAATCGTAAGCCACTTACCAGTGTTAATTAGCTGTCTTGAAAGCAATCAGATCATGTGACGGGAAGGCTCATCATCATTAGCATTGGTATTACTGCTACAATGCTAATAATCGGTAAAGTGAGTGGATCTGTTCACATCAATACATATTGTGTAGTAGTATTCACAAGGCCATTTGAATCTGGTGTAGAAGGTTGATGTAGTTTGTCTAAACGCGGATAAATACCCCAGGTCAACAGGGTGTGCAGCGGGTCTCAGTCTCAGAGACCTGAATCGATGTCTGCCATTCGGATCTTTTGACCACTGTCTCGACCGCTTCTGAAATAAGTATGAGCCATCAAAACAGCTTTTTTCAGAAACGAAGTCTTTCCTCATTTCCAGTGAATTTCATTGCATACCCAGAGCCTTAAGCACGGCATCACGGGGATCGGACAAAAACTGGTCTGGAACCGGGCGAGCAGTTCAGGGAGCTGCACGCAGAACCGGGGGCTACATCCGTAGTCCCTGGCGGTAAACTCAATCTACGGAAATGCAGTATCAGAAAGCAAGAGGCCATGCATAACAGATCTCCTAAAAATTCCGGCAACCATCCTGCTACCAGTGCCCCGCGACCCCGCTCCCGGCACTGGGGCGGTATCAGCGTCATGGGGCTGCTCTGCCTGCTGGGCACGTTTTTGATCTCCGGCGGTCTATTCTGGCTCGCGGCCCCGGATGCGAACCAGGCACCTTCCCTGACGGCCGCCTCTACTGCTCCCTCAGCATCTGCTAAGGCCCCGCTCACTCACAAAAAGATTCAGGACATCCGACCGGGGCAATGGGTCAGAGCGGAAAACACCGGGGAAGTAGATGACCTGGAATTTGGCAGCGATGTCGATCCCGCTTCCTGGAAGCTGCTCACGCTTAACGCTCCTAAACTCGACGGCACCACCGCCCGCGTCCAGCTCTTAAGGCCCGAGTTCTGGCTTGCCCTGCAGCGGGCGCTCGTGGACGAGCAGGTTTATATCTCCGTGCCGGATTGCGGCATCAGCGGCAACGCTACCGTGCTCCAGATAGAAGATTGTCCGCCCCTTGCGCCCCGTCCGGGACTGGGCTCCAGATCGTCACCGGGACCTACCAGCACGCAGCCTCGCAAACCCTGGACATCTCAGTGGAAGGGGAATCAAAACCGATCGGCACCACGCCGAACCACCCCATCTGGAGCGTCGACAGGGACGCCTTCGTGAGAGCCGACTGGACTTCAGCTTCTACAGGTTTGAGGTCGGGAGCAGTCCAATAGAATCGACTTACCAAGATTGACGTAATTGCGATTACTTCTGCACTATTTGGCCATCTGGATGGACAGGAAGGTGTAACTGAAATGTATGTCGGCGAGTCAGGCAAGGAGTACACGCCATCATTTATGCTAACCTTAAAGATTCGATCTGTATCAGCATGGTTAATTATAGAGCTACTGTCCTCTGCCACTTTTAATATGAATGGGAAGACGAGCAAATCAGGTACACTTTAAAAATCAATCAATCAGGTACATAAATCAGTGAATAAAAAAAGCCTTAAGCTATTGAAGCTTAAGGCTCTTAAGAATGAGGGCGCAGGGATTCGAACCCTGGACCTACGGATTAAAAGTCCGTTGCTCTACCAACTGAGCTACGCCCTCATTTAGTCTTACTGTATTGGATACGGCTGGATCTTGAAGCGTTGGAATTCGCTTGCTGTTCTCGACAGGCCGTTTGTTGACTGAGTCAGGATAATAGCAACACACACGCTGACTACACAACATTACGGGCAAAAAAAATCATTGTAAATTCATATTTTCTCAGTGCTTAGTCCTATAGAGGCTTCCGCGACGCAGCAGGTTCGCCGATTCCCCGCTCTGAACGTTTCTGAACTGCTTTTCCTGCTGCCTCTGTTGACGGGTTGCCCCGACATTATGCCTCGTAGTCAGCCTGTGTGTACATTCCGTCAATATATCGCCACAGGTTGCCGTTCGGGTTTTTCGGTTGTAACGCCTCGGGAAGACGCTGCGGGCGAACATTGTCGTAACACTGCAGCATCGAAAAGCGATGGATGGTCGCCGGAATTCCGACCGAGGTGAAGACCGGGTGCCCCGTGGACGGGAAGGGGCCGCCATGGTTCATTGCCGGGCTGACAGCCACGCCGGTGGGCATCTTGTCATTCAGCAGGCGTCCCACTTTCTGACGTAGCGCGGGAGCCAGTTGTTCGTACAGGCCTTCATCTTCACCGCCGGTATGACTGTAAATGCAGCCAGTGAGATTGCCCTCCAGGCATTCGGCGATCTGAACCAGCTGTTCGTCCGAGTCGGCGACGACGATCAGGGAACTGTTCCCGAAGGCTTCCGCCTGCAGATCTTCGGGGGTTTCCAGGAACTGGCTGCCACTGACTTTGAGTAAGGTGTTCGCACAGGAGAAGCCGGGGCCGTCGGTCTGCAGGCCGCCTGTCACGAGTGTCGCGCCGGCGTACTGAAGCGCGGTGATGCCGGACTGGAAGCCACGCTGAACTCCTTCGCCCAGCAGAACGCCCGCGGGGGCAGCTTCGAATTTCTCTTTGACGGCTCCGATGAAGGCGTCAGCAGTTTCACCGGCTTTAATGGCGACCAGACCGGGATTGGTGCAGAACTGGCCCGTGCCCATCAGGCAGCTACCTTTGAATTCTTCAGCGATGTCAGCGCCCCGTTCGGTCAACGCGCCGGGCAGGATGAAGATCGGGTTGATGCTGGAGAGTTCCAGGTAGGCCGGCTTGCCGGCTTTGTCTGCCGCTTCTTTGATCGTGAGACCCGCACTACGTCCGCCGGTATAGCCGATGGCACCCATCAGGGGATGCGAAACCAGTCGGCAGCCATCTGCGTGACTCGTGCGATAAATCAGCTGAATGAAACCTGCGGGCATGTCGGTCGCTTTGGCAGCAGTGTCCGCGGCTTCCGCGAAGATCTGCGTGGTTTTGGGGTGTGAAGAGTGACCCTTGGCGATTACCGGGTTGCCGGCAGCGACAGCAGCAGCGAAGTCACCGCCGGCGATGCTGTTGAAGGCAAAGGGAAAATTGTTCGGGCCAAAGACGGCTACCGGACCAATGGGACCAAACATCGAACTGATTCCGGCAGCCGTGTCGATGGTGGGTTGAGTCCAGGTACCTTCGCGGGCATGTGCGGCTGCCTGGCGCAGTTGATTGGTCGTGCGGGGAAGCTCGCCGTCTCTTAAGCGGGGTGATTCTGGATAGCCTGTCTCTGCATGCGCGGTTGCGACCAGATCGTCGGTTCGCTTTTCAATCTCGTTGGCGTAAGCTTCCAGGAAAGCGGCGAAGCGCTGTCCCGACCAGCCACGTATGGCTTTTGCAGCGTTGGCAGCTGCTTCGAGCGCGGATTCGATTTCGTCCCACGGGCTGACAGGGAAGACGGGGGCCAGCGCTTCGGCAGTAGCCGGGTTAACAGCCTGGAAGCTGGTGGTGCCTGTAGAGGGAATCCATTGTCCGTTGATGAGAACCGGTTGTATCTGCATGATCTATCCTTCTGAACCTGCCTTTGAGTCAGCAATCGGTTAATATGTCTGCTGCGAATTGTTTATCAAACTCTGAATCAAGTAGAATCTATCCACTCTCATGCAGCACTTTGACGTCGTGATTCTGGGAGCCGGCTTTGGTGGCAGCCTGACGGCACTGTTGCTGGACCGCATTGGCTTGTCGGTCGCGTTAATCGACCGCGGAAAACACCCCCGTTTTTCGATTGGGGAATCGTCGACACCCGCGGCCGGCTATCTGCTGCAATCACTGTCCCAGAAGTACGATCTTCCACAATTTCAGCCATTTTGCAAGTATGGGACGTGGCAGCAGGCCTGTCCTGATATCGCCTGTGGTGTTAAGCGGGGCTTCAGCTACTTTGTCCATCAGCCGGGCTTGCGGTTTCAAACCGGTGCTGCGCATTGCAGCGAACTGCTGGTGACAGCGAATTTGAGTGAAACGCTGGCAGATACGCACTGGTACCGGGCGGACGTTGATGAATTCTTCGCGAAGGAAGTCCAGAAGTCGAATGTTTTGTACCTGGATCAGACGGAAATATTACTCCAGCGGACAGACGTCTGGAAAATTTCAGGCAGTAGAAACGATGAAGGAGTCTCTCTGCAGGCTGCGTTTCTAATTGATGCGAGTGGAGCCGCAAGTCTGGTGCCCCGCGCTTTGGGAATCAGACCACAGACGGAGTTCGCTACACGGTCGCGCGCGATGTATGGCCATTTCAGAGACGTCCAGCTGTGGGATGAGGTGCTGGAACAGAGCCAGGTGGATCGCAGTGATTATCCGTTTGCCTGTGATTTAGCGGCGTTGCATCACGTGTTGCAGGAGGGTTGGATGTGGCAACTGCGGTTCAATAACGGCATCACCAGCGCGGGCTTTGTGCTGGATGAGCGACAAGACACTTTAGACTGGCAGCAGATGCTGGCACGATATCCCGCGATCCAGGCACAGTTCGCGAAGGCGTCTGTCATTTCACCGGAAGCGGGGCTGATGACTACGGGGCGTCTGCAGCGGGGCTGGACGCAGTGTGCTGGCCCCGACTGGGCATTGTTGCCTCACACGGCGGGTTTTATTGATCCGCTGCACAGTACCGGGATCGCGCAGACATTATGCGGCATTGAACGACTGGTCTCCGTGCTGGAGCAGCATTGGAAAAAAGACTCGCGGCGGAAGCAGTTAGCCAACTATTCAGACTCATTAATGAAAGAGCGGGCGCTGATTGATCGGCTGGTGGCCTGTTGTTATCGCAGTCGATTTGATTTCAATCTGTTTACGGCGAGCACGCTGTTTTATTTTGCAGCCGCGACCAGCTTTGAGCATCAACGCAGCCAGGAACAGAAGCAGCCGTTATTTTTATGTGCCGACGATAGCGAGTTCGTACGAACCGTCGATCGCTGGCTGCAACTGGTGTCAGAGTATGAGCAGCAATCCCCGGTTGCGAAAACGGCAATCAGGCAGGCAGTCGAACAGGCGGAACGGATGCTGGCGCCGTGGAATCGGGTGGGACTGTTTCAGCCTGAGGTACCCAATATGTATTACTACACCGCGGCTCCGGAGATGGAACCGCGGTGAGCGAAATACGATTCAGTAATGTTGCTTTGTGAGAACGCGTCATTCCAAATGGGAGGAACCGGGGCTGATGCCCTTCGGCTAATTGCTGTTAACAAAATCAGCCGCACGGCGTTAGCCGCGGTTATCTCCGATCTTGGTGTGATCGTATTCCAGAGAATTACTCTCAATACGAATCAATTCGCGTTACCTATGTAATAATGGGAGAGCGTTTCTGCGCGAGTTCTTCCATCATGCTCTGGATATTTTCCGTGATCTGTTCCGGACTGGTGGCGATGCCAGTCATCAAAGACGCATTCCAGAACAGCTGTCGCCCGCATTGTTTGATGAAGGCGTGCTGATCGTTGTTGGAGGAAAGTGTGCAGAGCCGTTTGATCAGTTCGGCGTCGGGGTTGATTTCCAGAATCCGTTTGGTGGTCGGGAAATCTTTGTTGCCCATGCTCAACACTTTTTGCAGCTGAGAACTGATCGCACCTTCCGGCATGACCAGGCAACAGGGGCTGTCAGTCAGGCGATCGGATTTCGTGACCGACTCGACATCCTCTTTGAGCTCTTCCTGGAACAGGGAAAGGACCTTTTCGAACTCGGGTGTTGCAGGCTCTTTGGTTTCTTCCTTTTTCTCTGCGCTTTCTTCGGAGTCATCCTCTGCTTTCTCTTCTCCGGGCAGTTTGACGTCGGACGAATCGATGGAAACGATATCATGGTCGGAGAACTTTGCCAGGTTGGACAGGACGATTTCGTCCATCGGGTCTTCCAGGTAGAAGACTTCGATACCTTTTTTGCGGAAGATTTCCAGGTTGGGATTACGGGCGATTGTATTGAAATCATTTCCGCCCAGGTAATAGATCTGCTTCTGGTCTTCGCCGGCCCGTTCCAGGTAGGCTTCCAGTGAAAAGAGTTCGCTCTCGGAAGACCCTTTGGACGACGGGAATCGCAGCAGCTTCGCGAGGGCGTCGCGGTTTTCAAAATCGGTGCCAATGCCTTCCCGCAGGACGCTGCCGAACTGACGATAGAACTCCAGATATTTTTCCTCATCGTCTTTGGCGATGGATGCCAGGTGTGAGAGCACACGCTTGGTGAGCACTTTTTTGATTTTGCGGAAGACAGTGTTGTCCTGCAGCGATTCACGTGAAATATTTAATGGAAGATCGGCGGAATCGACGAGCCCGTACAGGAATCGCAGGTATTCGGGAAGCAGGTCGCGGTTATCGTTCTGAACGAGGATGCGTTTGGCACACAGGCTGATGCCATGTTCGGTGCGTCCGAAGCCCATCAGTTCCATGTTGTTCTGCGGGCAATACAGGATGCAGTGGAACTGGAACGGAGAATCGCTACTGAGGTGCAGATGCCAGCGGGCCGAATCTTCGCCGTTGTGGGCGAGATACTGGTAGAACCCGTCGTACTGTTCCTGGGTGAGTTGATTTTTGGGTTCGATCCAGATCGGTTTCTGATCATTGACGAGTTCTTCGCCAATTTTGATCGGGTAGGGGACGAAGGTAGAATATTTTTTCAGGATGAATTTCAAACGCGTATCGTCGGTATACTCGTCCAGGTCTTTGCGCAGATGCAGGCGAATGGATGTACCGCGCTGCAGGTCGGCCTGGGATTCGATGGTGAAGGACCCGGTTCCATCCGATTCCCATTTATAACCGGTGTCATCCTGGTAGCTGCGCGTGAGAACTTCAACTTTGTCGGCCAGCATGAAGGCAGAATAAAAGCCGACGCCAAACTTACCGATCAGGGAGACTTCTTCTTTCTGATCACCGGCGGCTTTACTCAGAAAGTCCAGGGAACCACTGTGGGCAATGGTGCCGATGTTTTCGATTAATTCATCGTGCGTCATGCCGACGCCGTTATCGGTGATCGCGAGGATGCGGTTTTCGGAATCGGGCTCGAGGCGGATTTCCAGGGGTTGATCGTCTTTGGCAGATTCATCGGTCAGCGAGATGAAGCGGAATTTGTCTAACGCATCGGAGGCGTTTGAAATGAGCTCCCGGATCGCGATTTCCCGGTTCTGGTAGAGCGAGTGTGAGAGCAAATCCAGAAGTTTTTTGATTTCGGCCTGAAAGGTAAATTTTTCGGGTGCGGTTTTTTCGTTCATGGTCTTACTCGGAATCAAATCATAAAAAGTCAACAGTCGTTTTATTGAAAAGCGGGAAAGAAACAGTTTTCCCGCTGACAGTACGGATCCTGACCTGTTTTATAAAAGGAATGAGTTTTATTGTAAAGCAGACGGCTCCCTCTGCTTGTGTGGTTGAATCAGAAATCATCAGAAAGTTGTTTGTAATCTCTCTCGTGAATCAGTAATAATAGGTAAGATCAAAGAGACGGGTAGGGAACTGACTTCTCTCAGTGATCAGGAACTACCGTATTAATATACTCTGGAGAATGCACCCATGGAATTTTACTCACGTCGAGACTTTTTGAAAACCGCTGCAGCCGGAAGTACTCTGGCGTTAGGCTATGGTTTGTCGAGTTCCGTGTTTGCAGAAAAGAAATCAGCGAAACAGGCCCAGTATGGTCTGGTCACTTATCAATGGGCCAAGGACTGGGATCTACCGACCCTGTTGAAAAACTGCGAAACAGCGAACGTTCTGGGGGTCGAACTGCGTACGACTCATGCCCATGGTGTGGAACGCACTTTGACAGAAGATCAGCGGAAGGAAGTGGCTAAACGATTTGCAGATAGCCCGGTGACGTTAGTGGGAATTGGCAGCAATGAACGCTATGACAGTCCCGATCCGATTGTATTGAAGAAGGCCATTGCCGATACGAAGGACTTTATCAAACTCAGCCACGATGTCGGGGGAACGGGCGTGAAGGTGAAGCCCGATTCCTTCCATGTTGGTGTTCCAGAAAGTGTGACGATCGAACA